>Ga0123357_10003097_pt1 | contig 18866 bp, 11 predicted proteins | sample TergutEmb28metaG_FD_89873 | JGI IMG/M metagenome (GOLD analysis project Ga0123357, IMG submission 89873) | Embiratermes neotenicus P4 segment gut microbial communities from Petit-Saut dam, French Guiana - Emb289 P4 | ecosystem: Host-associated > Arthropoda: Insects > Digestive system > Gut ...
TCCTGGTTATGGGTATCAACACCCGAAACATGTAGAGCTGCCTACAGAAATGTAATAAACTGAATAAGTCGCATCTTGTTGGAAAATTATTAAATTCGATTCACGATGCACGGACCCGTGTATATAAAATATATATCATAGTTGAAAAGTAATATATATATATATATATATATATATGATTATTCCAAATTACATCGCCGGGATAGGTTCCTGGACGTTCGGAAGTCTTTGGTACACAAGTTCCTTCGTGGAATGATGTTGTCTCTAACAACACATTCCCTGCAGTGTGTTAAAAGGAACGACGCAAGACCCTTAAAAGCGTAGACAAATTTTCAGCACACGTACTCTCCAGACGAGTTCTTTGCACTTCTGTGTACTTTACTGGCCTTAACGTTGAGTAAATGTAGGTGCAGATAATGAAGCTGTTAATCCAAAGCTAATAACACTATAAACATCATACAACACAGCCAGAAATAATTTTTCTTGTGTTCGGTCAGACCGACACATTGCTCTCATCAAGAAACATTTCACACCGTCCATTACAACAAAATAAAGTAAATATTTTCCTGGTGACTTGGAACTTGTTATTGGCAGCTCTTACGATGTAATTGACTGCATCGCCTCAAGACCTGATCCAAAGGCGGGCTTTTGTAAACACGGTCATGAATCTTTGGGTCCCACAAAAGACGGCTATTTACTGACCAGCCTAGTAACTAACAGTTTAGCTACTAAAGACTCTGTACCATACAGTCAGTCACCTCACACAGAACTTCGTTATAATGTGGCCTCTCTTCCAAGAGGCACTGCAAACTTTGTCATAGTAGGGCAATGTACTACACTGTCATCAACAGACATCGCCCACCACGAGACGCAGACCGTCTCCTTGACTATTAGTCTATGAGCGAAACTCCACACAGCAATCGAGCTAAACTGTTAGACAGATACCACTGAACGCACTATCAAACGGTCAATGCCGCAGTGACATGCAGACAACTCCACACCTAACATGGCGTTACAGATTCTTGCGACAAGAAATGACTGCAGTTTAATTGCTTCTAGAGTCACTATTAAGAATGAAGTAATTCAGGTTCGGTTGCAGTAAAAGAATCTCCATTTCCATTTACATGAGTCTTTGCTTCTTACTATATCGCCTGCACATTGTAGCTTAAACTTATATGTGGTATCAATCTGGTTTACTGCAGGCCGCACCGAACTGTTGCGTGTTCATGGAGAGGTGTCCTGAAATACCTGTCAATTGCTAACAAATTATGACACAAATGTTCTTTCTAAACAACCGCAAATCCTCGCAAGTGTATCCACAACAGTTCTAAAATTAAATAATCTCCAAATAAGTCAACGAATAGTTGTATTACGGAATTAACGACTTTTTTCCACCTGCTCTACTCCGGGCTACTTCCAGCTATTGGGAGAGCGGAAATACTAGGCCACAATCAAGAAGTCTCGTGGACGTCATTATTAAAGGTTCGTCCAGACTGCTTGCGCTCGGGATCAGTGCTCATATTGAACGAACTCAGGGTCACTGTTGCCAAATGTGTACAGGATGCTCGTTCGATGGCTTTGTATACCAAAAACTACAATGTTTTTGACAAGTCTCTCACTGCAAAGCTCGCTGTAGCGAACACTGGTCTCCAGCTGATCGTGCTGCTTGACGTTGGCTTCATCAAGACATCCGCATTTACTGCGGCACACAAATTGCATATTTAAACTACGTTTAGGTAAGCGTGATCTCGACACACGTCAATGTAAAGAGGGGAGACACATTTGCACTTGTCTGGATGCAAGTATTTGTCGACAGGCGATCTCAGAATGTGGCAGGTAAGTGAGCAATTTGGGTGTACGACTGGCTGAATGTGTGGATACAAAAGTCAGTCAGTGAGCCAGAAGCTGACATGGCCTAATGTGTGGATACATGTCAGTGAGTCAGAAACTATCATTCACTGATAAAAACCAAAGCCAGTTTTTCTCGGACCTACCAACCGACGGAATATTTCTCCGTTAAAATATCGAGATAGCATTTTAAAAATCCCATTACCTTCTCTACATTTTACGTACAAGAAAATAATAAAGTACACAATATTAAATTGATACAATGAAGTAATCGTCAAAACAAACATTTTACCGCTTCTCATTCATGGGTAAACCAAACCAGGAATAAAATTCCAACAGAATGAAAGAACGCCCTGTAGTAAGCCTACCCTGTAGTAATTTTATGCGCCTTGAAGACCAACAAGCTGCAAAATGAACAGATATCGTCATTACTATGGCACATCAGCTTTCGTATCGACGCGGTGTCCCCTATCACTTGTGGCCTTTCCTGCATTCTAGTAACAGCGCTGTAATACAGCGTGACAGACACTGCGCCTGCAGACAAAACATGGATGCCAAAGCGCTTGTGCAAATCAGAGATGGGAAGGGGTCATGAGCCCACAAAAGCTTTTAATTTATTCACGTAGCTCTTAAAACTTCCCTAGCTAAATCAAAACTGGAATGACTATTTTAGTAAAATTCCGCAATACCAAACGTAATGAAAATTCGTTCAATGGTGCCAAAGTAATTGTAAGCGCACAGACAGACGGACGGACAGAGCAATTTTAATGAGAGCATCACAGAGATGCGAACGTGCTTTAAAAAGTAGCTTGTTACGTGTTATCTGTTGGAAGGTTTACGGTATTATTTAAGGCTTGGAATCCATTTCCAGTTAAGATCATTTGTAATAACGTCTCCTTAAGACAAGATTAAACCTTCTGGCTATACTTGATTTGTTCTTGTTTTATATCCCGGTAAATTAGAACACGAAATTAAACCATAAATCCGACCAATTTACATCACTTACGGAACACAATAGCACAAAAACAAAATTCCCTACATGACGACGGTGGGAAAATTGCACTTGGACTTTGATAATCCGTACAGCAGAACGTCTATGCTTACGCGGATGTTAAGATAAGTTGTTGTTTCATGCAGAATATAAATAACTTGTAATTTCAAATACGCTGAAGAAATAATATTTCCCTGCTATAACCACCGCTCAGCTATTCTTGTTTTTTGTTAATTATTCATGGCATAAGGAGTTGTTAGGCTATATAAAGATGCTTGTTTCAGCTGTAGGGGTTAAACAGCGCACGTCTCGATAAAGAGATGATCAAAAACAGGATACAGGAGAACGTTCTATCAAAACAATCGCTACGAAAGACAAGAGAATAAGGCAAGACCTCAACTTGGATACCCGGAAACTTGTAACGGATACCTCTCCAATGAGAGTCTACAGCGTTATGAAAAATTGCTGTAATGAAGTCTGAAACCATGCTGTAATTTTCTCGAAGAGCTAAATACTTCGTACACAACTGTATTTGGTTTCAAACGTGCTCTGCAAAAATCAGCAAAGAAGATGATATATGAGAGTTCGGTCTATCAGAAAGTACTCTCATATAAACTCTTACCACAACAAACAAGTATTCTGACCCATACCTTTAAATTACACCTTGCCCGTTCAAAGGCGTCAAACTGATAGACTTTAAGTCACATTCAGAGCACAGCTGAGACATGCATCAAGTCCTCTTCCTTGAACCAGAAAGTAGTGTTTTCAAACACAGGCTACATTCTAAGCTTCAGAGCCTCGTTTACAGATATTCTGTACACGACAAGAGGTCAGAGGTTACTCTGCAAGTATCATACTCAATTACGCTCTGAGAACTAGAAGAGCGAACGTACTGCAAGAAAATGATAGACGAGCCATTGTTATAGGAACAGGCTTCTCCTTATCTTACTGAACAACAGATCGATTATTTATACAGCATAAACAGTTTCAAGGATTGCTCTCTCAGATTACGTTTCACGAGTCTTTTAGTAAGTACGTTTTCACAGCCATAGCACAATCTAAAGTCATAGTTTCCTTAGAGGACGGTTCAGTCTGAAGTATTCGCCGAAAACTTGGGTGTTAATAACAGACCTGTAAAGCCTCCAATGGCTGTACAGAACAAGTACTGAAAACTAAAGCGAATTAACTCTTACAATTACGACATGAAACAATTCTTCTTTAGATTCATCGTTACGCAAGACATTTCATCCTTCCACACAAAAACCAGAAAATTCGCACATGGGTGACTTAATGCCTGAGTGCTTTTTGCTTTTCCAATTACTCCTGTTGCACTATGACACTTTGAAAGCTCGCAATATACAAAGTTCTGCCTGGCCAGACGTCCCTACAGTTTTCAGCGTCTCTGGTACAACTTACGTGTAACACAGTAGTGTGGCCCGTTCGATCACACTGCATACTGTATTGCCTAACATCTGATTAGATGAGGTGATTTGACGCTTAATCAAGTGAAGCGAACAAGATTTATGTTTAGCATCAACAAATTAGACTCACTGGTCTGAAGTCAATCAAGCAAAACGAATAGGTTTACGAAACAAAAGAACCTCTATAACAAACTTATTCTGACGCTAGTATAAAATGATGGTTTCCTTGAAAGCACATGAGTTAAGCGAGTGCCAGACCTACCAAATTTTACGAGTACTTCAAATGTCATTCATTCCATATTCTGTCTCGCGACAGCTCCGTAACTTCTTGCAAAGCGAGTTCTCCAAAGAGTGCGATCTACGCTTCCTCTTTCAATTTCCAACAGCCTATCCTTTCCTTAAAGCCATCAAGTAGCTGATTACGTTTTCTTCCTCGTCTTCCCGTCAATTCTATATCTCCCTCTATCTTTCCTTCAATAATGTGTTTTATAAGGCAGTTCCTACGCAAGATGTGACCAATCCAGTTAGGCTTCCTTCTTTTTACTGTGTGTAGGATATGCCTTTTCTCACTGGTTCTATGTAATACTTCATGTTTCACACACGATCGGTCCAGCTGATCTTCTCCATCGTTCTCAAGCACCACAGTCCAAACTCTCCAGGTATTTCTGATCTACTTTCTAAAGTGTCCAAGTTTCAACACCGTACGAAGCTGCGTTCCGAATGCAGCACTTCACTAGTTTCTCACTTCAAAGTATCCCCAAGAAAATGCGATATATATTATGCGTGTAGAAAAGTAGTATGCTCAGCATCAAACATGATCTGCAAGCAAAGCTGCGTCTAAACTGTTCCTACTTTCACAAGTAACATAACAGCGGGCGAGTGAAGTGTAGAAGTTGAAATTGTAAACAGAAACTCCTGGCCACATCTGTCGGACATAATTATCTTGAATGACAACATAAATCTTAAGATGACGTCAGGGCGCGTGACATAGCGGTAGACGTAAGATGGGGGAGGGGAAGGGCAAATGACCAAGAGAAATACTACTCGAATACACTACAGCACAGACTCAGTCTCTAACAGAAATGAGTACCAGGGGTATCTCCTGGGGCGTGAAGGCGACCGGTGCCTAGGGCAACAAACCTTGCCACCTGCATCTGTCGATTGTCTAGAAACCCTGGGAGCCTAACCTTCTGGAATCCTAAGGGTCCGTTCAGGCCTTTATAGGGATTGCTGTACCTTTTACACTAGAGCATAGCAACGTAATACTACGCCCCAATAGGAAACTTCGTCAGGGACGAAAATACTTGTGCACGTTAAGGTCAGTGCCCCCACATATGTGGAGACAACAATATCTGTAACATCGAGTCCTTTAGTGGCGAAAAAAGAGTACGTCTTATCTGTTGTTTTAGTTTAACAATGGAATCCCGTCATCCGTGTTGAAAGAACAGAAACAACTCAAAAACCTAAGTCACCGGCCATGGGTCACACCATCAAGTGCCAAAAACCTGAATTAACTGTAGAAAAATGAATCAGACAGAAAAACAGCGAACAATAATCATCCTGACTGGTACTCAGGGGCCTTGCTATACACCTTACTGTGAACGGTGTACAAGAATGTAAAATTTTCAGGTGTACAAAAAAGATGCAGATTTCATATCCGAAACACGTACATGCCGTAGTGCACAAACTTAACATCTTTTATCCCAGAAGATCCCTTACAACTAAGTTCATGTCCTTTTGCTCTAAGTAGTGCAGTACTGTCATATAACAAATATGGCACGCTGTCTTTTCACACCGTGACTGGACACTCTACAAATAAAATACAGCGATACTTCGTCCAACGCGGGGGTTAGGGGGACTTATCACGACGTGCTGGGCAAAAGGGTGTGGCGCAACCGTCCCTTAGAAAGAAAAAAAAAGAAAGGAAAAAAAAAAGTTACGTGAATGCGGACAATTACGGACGCCCTGCCCAAATCGATTAAAATACACACATTTTTCGACATTACTCATCCTCACTTTAGAATTATGTACCACAAAATCTTAAAACAAATACGGTTATTCCACGTACTTGTAATTACTTTTAGCCACGTGCAGTCAAAACTGTGCTGTGCAAAACTGCATCTTTCCAGTTTACTACACACTATTAGCCATTAGCAGAATGTATGAATGTGATGTCTTCAGAATCGGTTACAGTTCAGTCATTTCAATAGCAGCTAACGAATTCTATTCCGCGTACATCGGAAATCCTCTGTTCAGATGCTACCCTTTACTTTGGCAACGTATTGTTAACTTCAGCACAGTCAGGAAGAGAAGCACGCCTGTGGGTTTCTTTAAGGTATCGTTAGGAGTCATGGCATGCTCATTTTCTGAACATCAAAACCATTTCTCCTCTTCGAATTAAGTCCCTATACTATGAAGGCAAATTAAAGAGAACAGGAAGAAAACGCCGATACAGTCCCGTTTCACTTTGCTACATATTAATTGGAATTCTGGTCGGAATGGTCTACTGCGTACCATTCTGTGAGTTGGAGACGATAATGACAATTAAACGGAAGTATTTACGCCAACTAATTTACGTTTCTTTCGTGTTTTAAATACAATCACTGGATCACATTTTCACCAACGAAATTCAAAGATACATACAAATATAAATGAATGGTTCGATTTTAAAGAGAAACAGAGCGGACGAAAGACATCGGAGACGCCATTTACTATAACCAGTACTCCAGTATCTCAGCATCTTAAAAACTATATTCTCATATCATCACGAATTAATATAACAATTTCAGGGAAGAGTATACGACTACTAGCCTCTAGGTTTATAAAGTTCATACAACAACAAATGCACTCTTTATTAGACTTGACAAAGCTTTAGAATTTATGTTAAAAATCACTCTGAGTTGCTCCTACATGTTTCGGACTACGACGATCATCAGGGAGCCTTCACTAGAGCCTAGCTAAAGTTATATTTAGGTTAAAATTCGGTTAAAAACTACGTCGTTATATGTTATGCGGTGGTGTGGCAGCGTGTCATGGGTGTGGTATGTGTACTGTTCGCGAGTCGCACTCAACACAGCGAACATTACACATACCATACCTTTATAGATATCAAAATGCACGGTACAACGGTAACAAAAATCCTTTACGTTTATTCATCTGTAAAGAAGCCAACGGGGCTTACGTACTTGGATTCCAGCAGCGTTAAAAAGGCAAATAGAATCCCGCCCCTTCGTAATCTACACACAATTATAAAGTCTCGCTCTCGTATCACCACAAACGTAATTGCATACACGTATGGTAAGAGAAACTGCCATTCCTCTCTCTGCAGATGTCTATGGTGTTCACTATACCACTAACTTCACTTGCTATTACTTGATATAAATTACAGCCATCAAGTACTGCCATTAACTTACTCACCACACAGTCATTACCTAGCGAATCACCGAACATTCTATGGGCTCACCGCTCTTCAAAATTTCACTGCCATTCTCAGCGGCGTGTCACATTCACCATTACAGTCCATATGACTTCTTTCTTTATTCTTGATTTATTCAATGACACTTCCGGTAGCTCGGACTACACAGTATCAAAGGACAGAAAGAATAGTGAACAGTAATTGGAAAGCATGTGGAAGGAAGCGGTCTTGGCCTCATGTAAGGTAATATCGCGGCACTGATATGAAGGGAACCTTAAATCAGGATAGCTGGTCTCCGAGCCGAGATTTGAACACGGGATCCCTAAAAACGTAAATAGGAGTGCAATCCATTGAAACACGATTTTGGGTCCCACGGCTCCCATGTTGATATCAGTGAAAGTAGGGAATTCAACACTAATATAGTGTGGTGGTTCTCAGTGTTGTGATATTCAGAAGAAGCTCCATGAATCAGTCGACTGTTGAAGGTTTCAGTACGGTCAAAGGAATAAACATGAATAAAACCACGTAAGTCTCACGTCCCTCGAAAAACTGGAGAGTAGATAAAAAAAAAGGAGGTAAAGCTTTTTGTCTTGATTTATTGGGTCGTTGGAAATATCTGGATTATAATGAATTGCACGTTTATGTGGATTAGGAAACAAGCTACAGTTAGCTGGTTTAACGCACTAGTCCCGAATTTGTATTTGATAACAGGCAAGGAAAGCGTACACAGAAGATTTGAAAAGCACAACGCCATACTTTTACTGCGGTTTTTAAATCACTAGTCAGTAAATTATGCAACAGAATAACTACGGTACTTGAGGAGACAGAACGGGTATCTTAAATTAATATTCACATCTAATTGATTCTGTCAACACAAAATGCTCGTTATAAACCGTCTACAGTGTATCATGACACTAAACGAGAACATTTCACTTCCACCAAGCATGTATGTCTGAACTGTAAAATCATTCTGTATCACTCAACTAAATGGAAAGTTTTGCTCTTGTATAAAATTTACGGAAAATTTCGTGCTAATGGACCACAAATTTCTAAGTACAGTAGAAAAGAAATACACTCTGATACTACTTTTCTTGATGCTAGGTTACGGCTATAAAGAACACTTTTAAGAACAAAGCAAGAAGATTGTGAATAGTGCTTACTGACAGACAAGTACACTGATTATGCGGGAATCGTGTTTAGTGTCAAACACACTGGTTATACGTAAATCAATAATATTCCATAATTTGGTTCACTCGCTATACACAGTCTCAAAAATTGGCGCAACAATAAAGACATCTATCTGGTAGAGAATGAAACGACACTGCCTCCTCCCATTCCTGGAATATTCGGGGAAAACGGACAGGGAATGTTTATTCCGTTACTTTTCGTCCGTACGCATATTAAACAACGTCGGAAGTGGTGACACGGTGGGATGATTACATCAAAAATTGTAACATTAATGCTCCAAATATCTGCCAGAGAACTTGTAATCTAAACCCTGAAGGCGACAAGCATAAAGTAACAAGTTACAGAAAACCACGTGCATAAGCGTCATACAAAGCAGCTCTAAGCCGGTAATCAAACAGAAACCGCGGTAAACTAAACAAGAAGTCATGTTACAATTCACCACTAAAAATAAGGTCAGGAAAGTATTCGTAAAATACACTTTCTCATTCAAAGTCTGTAATTTCCTAACGTCCTAGCAATTGTACTACAGTCTAGAGTTCGTCCATCCCTGTATGGGGTGAGAGGTGTCTATGAGCTACCATGCCGAAGGGGTTCGGACTTTCCAGGACCTATGGCATTTTTCCAAGCGGTAGATTTTCCCCAGGCAGAACTCAAAAAGCTTAACTAAGTTTCACAAGCTCGCACATCCTCCATATTCTTATTCCAAGCTGTAGGTCATTGAGAGGCACGACGTTGGCGTGGTATCAAATGGCAAAATGGTCATACCACTTTTAGTGGCAGTCGGTCAAACGTCAAAATGGATAGACAGACAGAATGGTAATCTCATGAGCTTTTTTTTGAAACAAAAATATGCTTAGTATCTCGACAATCTATGCAGCGCAGGTTTGCTACTGACTGACGACTGTGATGGAAACGTGTACATTCACCTTCAGAATTAGTGGAAAAGCGTCTGCCAAATCAAAGTCATGCATACATTTAATCGGGATTACCTTAGCAGTATACGTAAACAAAGGAAACAAACTAGGCGAAATTTTATAAAGTGCACAGAGTGCAACACAGCTCTGAGAAGTACTGATCTAGTCTAAGGCATTTCCACAAGGAACTCCCTCTTGTCCTTTTTCGCACTCTGCAGCCACATTTTAATAAGAACTCTACACAATTAATGGTACCAAAATCCATACTTCAGGCTAGAGTTTCATAAGGTAGCAAACCCGATGGGAAAGGGCTATTAAGCATGTTAAAAAATTCGTTAATACAAAGTCACATCTAAGTGCAGAGGGGGCACAGGCTTTAAAAACAGGGGCAGACATTAAAGGCTGCAAAACGTGAATGTTTAGAGAGAGAGAGACTGAAAAATACAGACTGTACGAAATAAGGCACAGAAAAATAATTTCAAGACTAGCTACTTATGAAACCTGCAATAAAAAAAAAGTAAATATTAATTAAAAAGACGTTATCACAGACAAAACATGTCGACATTTAACAAACCGAACTTGGCTTAAATAAATGCATGCAGCATAAGGTATAAAGACGACTTATTCGTAGACTATGAAAGAGATCAGCTGATAAATCGAATTTTGGATCAGAGATAGGACAAAATAATACTAATCCGTTACGAGCTGGTGGACACTATCGTCACCGTCACAGTAAGAAACATACCAATGGCCAGAAGACCTTACCATGTCTTATTTTTAAAAATTCGCCATTTATTTTCTTTTTCTATGTAACTCTCAGGCAAAATAAGATTTCGACAAATGAAAACGACAAAATTATAACAGTAATCTGTAAAAACTAAGAGTGTCGTCGCAAGTTGACGTATTTGCAGAAAGGTTGGCATTTCAATGATCTGCAACTGTCATCTCTTTTAAAGGCTTAAATTAACAATCACTACTTTTATCGAAAGTGTCGATATTATTGACGCTGTAATATACTATGGAGCGCATTTTCCTTGTGTAACGTTCCAACAACCACTTTCATAAAGCAAAAACATACCCTTAATACAAAGATAACAGAAGTATGTTCTAACACGAACAAAAAGGCATCGTTAACGGGAAAAACTAAAATAAAGAGACATCTGACGTTAAACACGTGGACCTGAAATAATCCAAAATAAAACAGGATGCAAAGTTTGGAAGCAACATAGGTGCGCGCAAGTACGTGAGGGGATGGGAAAGACGAGCGATAGCAAGGAAAATATTTAATTAAACCGTCTCGGATACCACAGAACGTCAGCAGCAGAAACTCTGAACCAGCGTACGGCAAATTCTTCGTATCAAATCTTTAATAAACAGACGGAGCAAAATGAAAATACGTACCTCGGGTACGGTGTAATCAATTTGCCGATATGATCAAAGGTTACGCCGGATCTACAAGCCGGGTTCAATTTCAGTGTCCAGCTGACCTTATCTACAAAAACATATCTCTCACAGGTTTCCTAGGCCATCCTTTCCCCTTGGTCTTTCATACAACAATCTCACTACCATTATACTACGTACACAATCAATATCTCGTGGAATTCATAAACCATGGGTAGTAAAGCAATCAGGTAATACTAAGAAATAGAAACCTTCTGCAGAAATTCACCTCAATGTGATGCAGCCCTAGCAGGCTATAGCAAATTACAGCCAATATAATTACTGCGAAAAGAACTTGACCACTGTCCAAACAAATCGAATTTATAACTCGACCAACTCTGACATAAGCACGTCCCATTTAGAGAGCTTAGATTACAACATAATAACGTTAATACCGAACAGGAATAGGACAAATTATGGTCAGTACCTTGCCTCCCCTGCGTGACACATTTTCAGGTTGCGTATCTGAGAGACGGCTTTCATATAAGACGAAACTCGTGAATTTGTTAAACAAGGTGCCGCAGGCAGCTAAAAGAGGGGCGGTTTCCAGGATTGGGTTTGTATGGATAACAGCTCCAGACCGTAAAACACAACTAGTTGTTATGGAACGTCACAAAGGCCCGTGGGACCTTATTAAAGACAGGAAGTCGTACTAAGTCTATTACTAAGCGGTGATTAGTGTAATATTTAAGGAGGATAAACGTCATTACGTTTTACACAAGGCTAGCCTTCAAGAGGAACCAGCGGACAAGTGAATCAATAATCCTACGTAACAGACGAAGGCTATTTGGATGCAAGCGTGGGGAAAGAAAGATTCCACTTACCCTAAAGGTAAACCGAGAGCACTTAGTGTAAGCATAACACTCAAAACATGCGGTTTCAAGTGGTCTACATAGACATAAAATTGCACACAACACACGAACTTTGTGTCTAAAAGCATGCAGTTGTTCATCACTTTGGACTTGGACCACACGTTTAAACTTATAATTAAAGTCTCCCGGGACGTGACGCCGTGTTGATTAGTAAAGAGTTACCGGCGCTTCGGAGAAGCTTGTTCATTCATAGTCCGCAAATGCTGAATGGGCCCACAACGGCACTTTGAAGTAGAGGTCTGTATACAGAAGTTACACGGGAGGTATCTCCGCTTGTCCCGGGTTGCTCAGTTACGCATACATTTTTTGCACACAAGACGCATACAGTTAATGAGCACGTTTGTAAGTAATGTCTGTTGACCAGCCTGTTTGATTACTCCCACATCTCTGTCTCCTCTACTAAATTATTCGACGAATTTGGCTGAAGTTCATAACTACGCTGAAGTTGTCACAACAGGCACCACCTCCCCTCTTCTGTCGTCTAACTCTAAAAATACGATTTTTTAGTTTTATATTTCAAAGGACGAACTTCATGCGAGACTGCGTGTTCGAACAGCACTGTTGATGCAGATTCTAGTCTTCTGGGACATGACACGGTGTCGAGTGGTACGTAATTACCAACTTTCCGGAATGGTTTGCAGCCTCTTTCGTCACGACGATAAAATTGAGGTTGAGATATGTGGGGCTAGTAGCACCCATGGGTTTTGTAATTGTGTAGAATGCCATGGTAGGAAACCTTGCTGAAAAGAGATTTGTTTGGAAGTAAATGCCTACATGTGCGGATAATATCAGAATGGCTCCGGTATGATCTGGTGCAAGTCCAGCAGAAGGGGGGCGAAGGGATACAGTTGCTCTAGGACGTGGATTCCCAATCGCAGGGTTGTGACCTAAATTTTAGTCGCTAGATCATTCTGATGGTCATGAGCTCCCAAAATTATCTTGCGAACATGACGGCTTATATGCCATGATGCGCCAGGTGTTGTTAGCGCCCGCACTCGGGTCGCAGGGTCATGTGACTGAATTTTTGGCACAAGAGCTTGAGAAACACTCTTCTAGGGCTTCGGTGCTAACAGATGTTTTATGCTTCTTCCTTGTAAGACAGCACTGACAACACTCTTTACAGATATAAACACGTCACTGACTTCGTGAAGGCTGATAATGAATTTTAAAACACCGAAACGATGGTTGTTAGGATCTTACAGAGAACAGAGAAATTTTAGTCCCATAATGCCTCCTAATCAAGGTATGACGTACCTACAAAGATGTTTCAGACAAAGCTTGCAGTTAAGTAGGATGGGGAACAGCAAAAAGAACAGCCATTCAGCTTCTGTCGATCTGCCACAACTATAAACTGCTGGGACAGTAAGCTAATAGAAGACGTCGTTTGTACAGTACAAGATATCTTGAAACAGCTATACATTCACGTTTTCTTTATACCGTCTCTTCTTGATACAGTTTTCTGTTTGGTCTTTTGAAGACAAGGATGTAAAAAGCCACCCTTTAATCCTAAAAGGGTTCAAGAACTGTCAAATCCTTGAAGCGAAAATTAAACACAAGAGAGAGAGACAGCAAGATAGCTGAGTGTAGAAACATGTGAAAAATGAAAGCAAAATGCCGTTACTTTCCTAAAAGTTCGGCGCGACTTGGGATTAGAATTTCCACTCGAACTGATAAAAAAAACTGCCGTGGAATCAAAAGAACTGTCATGTCCTTTTCGACTTCCGGCGTTCGACATTCACTTGCTTATATTGTACAGTCTATATGTAAATAAAGGCAACACTGTCATAACTTCAAAAATACACAGGCATATACACGTACCTGAGCCATCAAAGACTAGCTCTGACATTTAATTAAGTTACATTAAACTGAAAGCAACAAATAAAACGACATGAAATATCAACACTGCGATGACGCATTTTCTTACAAGACCTGTTATATATAAATTAGTCCTAACGAGATGACATAGGAAATACAGGTACTACATCAAAAAGATTGAAGCGGTATTTGTTGATCAAAATGAGAATGTAATTATATTTATGTGTTCTGTTGGAAACTACGCAAGGCCATATAGAGGGTATAGCCGTCCGTCAGCATGTTCAGTTTATAAAATTACTAGCAAGATTTCGATAAAAATTACGAATTATGGGAACTGCCCTGAAAATCATAGGCGAATATTTCGCTTCCATTTTGCCTCTTTCATGAAACTCGTGCTTAATTTTAAAAACGTTTCTATAAAACGGGTCGTCAAACCTCACACACGACGATGACAAACAGATCTCACAGAGATCGATACATTTTACACAACACGTGGTCTGATAACGTAAATATTTAACGACGTGCCCGACATCATTGCGTAGTGAAATCCACGGCGCGAATTAATGCGCAATAACAACTGAAATAAATGGAAGTTTACGTTAAAAGGTACGCGAAACCTCCAATACAAAAAAGCACACGAATAACAAGCTTACCTGTGAACTCAAAATTCTAACTGAAGCAGTAACTAGGACACTAGAATAGAAAAATAAATAAAAATAACCTATTTCGTAACTACGCAATTACGGTATGAACGGGGACAATAAATTCCGTTTAACTGCAAAACGTTCCCGCACATGTCTTGCGGAATATCAGCAGCAGCACAAGTAATGACAACGAGGCTAACATTAATCAACCTTTCACATCCAATGTAATAATACTTTTCAGAAACAATAAATTTTAACTGTCCCACCATTAGATTTACAATAGCAATGCATATACTTCAGGAGTAACCAGGTACGCAAAATCGTAAATAACATATTTCAACAGTAGAGTTCCGATTATTAGACCTGCGGTTATCCAACAATACGCTTTATCCGACATGGCCGTACGACGTGCTATATACAATTCTGTGCTGCGCGCGCATGCACAAAGTAAAACTCATATTTATTGGAGAGGCCAGAAATCCACGAACGTTCAAAACCCCAGCGTTCACTGTTCTACCACTTAGGTAGGTCGATGGATTCAGAATTTTTCGGAGATCAATTTTTCGAAGAATTTCCAAATTATCCAACATTATGGGTAATCCGACCACCTATCGGCCCCCTTAGGTCGGATAATTTAGACTCTACTGCAAGTAAATTTCAGATGAGAGAAGTTTTAATGTGGTGGTTCATAGTGCGCTGCAAGCTGTAACTGCAGAGAGAGAGAGAGAGAGAGAGTGGAAGAACGGGACGAAGCAGGGGCACAGAGCGTGTTTTAGACATGATTTCAATTGCACTCAATTTTCGTTAGACCTACTACAGCTCTCGGATACTTACGCAACTAGTACTTATAATTACGTATACTGTTTGCGATCCCGTCTTCCAAAATACCGGAATTGAACTGCAGTGTTCATCACCACGTACACTGCTCCTGAAATTACATGCAGCATGCAAAGTGTATACCGTTGTGTAATACATACAAAAATTGTGGTTCCGCGTGTTTTTGCTTCAGTAAATTCAATTATGCTTTTTTCTTGCTCTCATTTAATGCAGTGTTTGTGAACCCTGTATAAAACATACGCAGCAGAGCACGTCTAATCCAAAAATATTCTCCCATAATTCTTCTTCATGGAGTCAACCACATAATTAGCCTTCTATCCCATTTCGTTTGTCCGTTGACCGCAAACTGAACTCGCCGCGATCACAGCACCTTGCACACAGACGAAGAACAATACGCATGCCGAAAATCTCCAGCCCCATGACGTCCAGGAACATTCAAATTGTTATCTAAAGTTTTCACAGCGTTACCCTGTAATGTTGTGGAAACCTCAAATCAAACAACGTGATGTCGTAAAATTTCAATAAAAAATCATGAAGCCGATAAACACGTGAACAGCAAGGACCGCACACATCTTTCATCTCCAATAAATGACGTATTAAGAAGTGTACTGAACTGAACTGTTTCATGTAGGGTGCGAAGTCAGGCTTTTCTAAACAAGGAAATGCAACTTAATGCTACATAAGATTGAATTACTTCTTTGCTAGCCCGTACTTATCAACACATCAGATACAATGCGAGCAGAGTGACTTAGTTACTTGGACTGTGACCTGATTAGTCACGCAATTTGACACCGTACAACGTAATATTATAACCAACCATCGTCACAAATCTTCACATAATCGGAAAAGGCACCATCCTGAAATCGGGGAGGGACAGACGACAGCACTGTACACTATACACAAAACGTACGTGAAAGTTCATTCAGGGCACTTAACTTTTCAAACTCCAGCGTTACATTATGAAATTCTGCTTTTTACCACATAGTGTATTTAAGTGTTTCGTTCGATACGCACAACGAGTACCGCTTACTCCCCGGTTGGTATATTTATGGAAACACGATCTGGTCTCTGTGAGGCAGGCTTACGAACTTCAATTTTATATATAAATTAGAAGAACCTTATTCGGTCAGGCCGTGCCATGGCACATGCGGTTAGTCGCCTGCACCTGCCTCTTACAGCGGACGTCCGGGTTCGATCCTAGGCAGGTCCATGCGATATTTATCGTGGACACAGTGAAACGGGGACAGATTTTTCTCCGAGTACTTCGGTTTTCCCCTGTCAGTATTATTCCACCTGTGCCCCATACTCATTTTCATGTTATTCTTACCAGAAGGACAAACGGCCGAAGCCTGATAATCTTCCAAAAGCAATGCACTTTCGGAAATTTGTGATAACTTATTCAGCCTGATATCTTGATATAAAGATGTGGAAAGGACGCCAGGCAGCTCGGGCGACTCAATTTTGTATGGTGGCGCCTAATACTTGTTGGTCCTCAGTTTCGAACCTGCTCCCTGTCACATTTCTGGCGACAAGAATTTTGGGTGGCTTGGGAAGTTTTGGAAAATTCGAGCACTCCGCTGATGGGGCGTGGGCCAAATTTAATATTCTGTATCGGTGTCAGTCTTCAAAGTGTCAGAAGCCCAGAGAGGTATACAGCACTGACCACTACTACATCACCTGTAAGCCGAAAAAGGACACCCACTACAGCTCTTGCAGTACACAGTGCTAAGAATGCACTGTATAAACCCAGAAGGAATAATAGAAGCCGGCCTAAGCTAAAATAATAACGTTCGTACATCGTATTCATAACGTGCTTGGTTCGAATCTCGGCCGAGACACCGACTATTTAACTCAGACTTTTCGCAGATTTCCTCAATCCCACTACCCAAAAACTGCACGAGTTCTTCAATTTATGCCTCTAAGGCTTCCTTCCGCATCATTTTCAATTCATAATTCACTAATTATCCGACTGTATGACACTATATAGCTTGAGGTACTGAGAGCGTCGTTAAATAAATCACCTATAAATAAACGGGATGCCGAAGAAAATTACATAATGATGAGCTTTACGACCTCTACTTTTCAGCAAACATTATTATCCTTACAAACTCAAGAATATGAGATGGATAGGGCGTGTAGAATACAAGGCAGAGACGAAAAATCATACATACGCTAGTCATAAAACGTGAAGGGAAGAAACCACGTGTAGACGAGCATGATGTAGATGGCAATGGCATGATTAAAACAAACACTAAACGAACAATGTGTGAACATACAGAATGGCTTCATCTGACCCATGAGGAGATCCAGAGATGGTGACCCACTGGAATCCACAGAATGCGAGAAATTCCTCGACAACTTCGGTGTCCATTAGTGCCTATTCTGAAGAATGTCTGTGCTCAATACAACTGATCAAGCAATTCCTCATCAGCAACTGAGCCCGGCAAAGTCGACTGCTCAGTATCCCGGCAAAAACTGTGCTTAATGAAGTTGACTAGACAACGTTACAGCTGGAACTTCGCTTTACGCATGTTACATTTAGTGCTATAATCACTATAAGATAAAAAAAAAGTATTTTAACTTACAATAACCACCAATTTGTAACAGTCGGTGTCGCATTCACATTGCGGGTGCTTTGAATGATACGACAGATGGGGTAAACTGACGAGTGAAGAGCAACTGAAGTGTATCAAGAGTGTAAACAGGGAATCTGTCAGTGTCACCCCAGGAACATACGAATGTGTGTATAATTATTAATCTATCCGAAATGAAACAGCAACGAGCCACTGCATAGTATATGACGGTATCGCCACAGCTCAATAACCCCCCAACAAGGTCGTACTGTGGTCAAGTACGTTCAATGACTGTTGAGTTACGCAGATCCGGTCACCCTGCATTACTGTTGAAAAAGACATCGCTTTCCTCTTTTGTTCAGCCACACAATCGACCGGTCAAACATAAAAAAGAGAACGAAATAGTAGTGAATGCGGAAATCAAACCCCATTGCCAACCTACAGACTTGCTACATACCGTTTATCACAACGTCCTTCATTGCGTGGTTGACTGTAATGAATCAGCATCTCGTACCCCGTCTTACACTGGAAATCGGTTCTGCTAATAGTCGAATTCCTTACAGAAAAAAGAAACTAGAAAAACATAAAAGGTACTAGACCTAACATGAGCTGGAGAAAAGTTTTACCGTTGAGCTTCATAATTTGTACTCATCAAATATTACAACGATCAAATCGAGGAGGACGAGATGGGATGAGAATGTAAACATCAAGGAACTTTTCACATCGACGCTTTATCGATAAAGCTGTGACACGAAAGAAGCGTTTCACGCGTCTTCAGAAACCTCCACCCAACCAAAAAAAAAAAAAAAAAAAATTATCCAAATTAAAAAAATTATTAAAAAAATGGAAATTTTTTAAAAAAAAAATATTTAAAAAAACCTTTTTTGTAATAAAAAAAAATCTAAAAA
>Ga0123357_10003098_pt1 | contig 18865 bp, 16 predicted proteins | sample TergutEmb28metaG_FD_89873 | JGI IMG/M metagenome (GOLD analysis project Ga0123357, IMG submission 89873) | Embiratermes neotenicus P4 segment gut microbial communities from Petit-Saut dam, French Guiana - Emb289 P4 | ecosystem: Host-associated > Arthropoda: Insects > Digestive system > Gut ...
GGGACCGGTGTCTACATGTGGGAGGGAACTACTTCGAGGGTGACGGCGGCCGATAGGCCTTATGGTGAGTTTTATGGTTTTTACAGCGTCAGTCCGGAAAATTTTGGATCCACCCACGTATCTGTTACTTCATCTCCAAGGTGGTCTCTTCCTTCAAGTTTTCTAACCACATCACCTTCCTTCATTTATCTACCCATCACGCCTTTCTTGTTTGATGATACTTGGTGAAGAGCTGCTTCATTTACATAATGTAGAAACAGTATAACAAATAGTGAATTCCAAAGGAAGTGTTCGTGTCTATTTTAAGGTAGTTTCATCTGAAGGGATTGAGAAAAGCTATGAAAGACCTCTGGTGCATGCTGAAATTTTACTCCAGAGCCTCCACATTATGGAGTAAAAATTTCTGTTTCTCAGTTGCAGAGTTTGCACAATATTGAATGCTATGAGGATATTTAAAGACAAGGAAGGGAAGTGACTTTCCTTCTCCTGTTGAGACTGAGAAAAGCTGTGAAGATCACAGTATGGCTAGTCTTTCGGCCACGAATCAAACATGGAACCTCATAAATGCAAAACACATGTACAAACTGTTTGACACACAGGTACATGAATAATCTGAACAGAGAGTAAGAGGATGGGACAAGAAATGGCTTTTTGAGGTGACATCCTACTGACAGTCATAACTTTGACATGGTATTTTCTCTGGAAGGTTTGCTGTTACATGAAGCTGAAACTGTACCTTCGTCTCATTTTTGCTGTCATATTATCTGCATCACTGCTAAACATACAGACTCTGTAGCCATGGTACACAGTCATGATGATGGCGATGATAAAGGCAGGAACTGAAGCAAGTGTTGTAAAGTAACACATTGAGATAGCACCACCATTGAATGTACGGAAAGTTTGTGTGCCATACAGAATGCATCCACTTCGAACACTGAGACTTGTATCAAGAATCTCTTCCCAATGATTCCATGGTACTGCACTGCAGATTATGGTAACTAATGACAGCATTGCCGTAACACTGTACAGGTAGGCAAGTCGCTTTTCTCGTTCGTGTAAACCCATAAGCTGTAACAAGATGTAAGATTATCTTAATATTAGAGCTTTATATTCTATGTTTTCAACATGAAAGACATTACAGGAAAATTGACATTTGGCTGTAAATTTAAAAAAAACTGAATGGACAACCCTCTACTTGGCATAGGAAGCTGAACATCTGTCCTTATGACCATGGTTAAACATTTTAGACATAGTGAAAAATTTAGCTCTCTTTGAAAATACAAAGAACCAATGTAACTTTCCATGTACATGTTTTACTCAAAAGTCCATTCTGAATTAATATGATACATCATATGCCTTTAAATGAATTGTACTTTGGTTCCAAATGTCTGTGTTCAGTTTAATTTGTGTTCAGTGTAACAGAAAATATTGACCCCTTTTCCATGCAATGTAGAGTATTACAATTTGGCATTCTAATAAACCTTGTAAAAATATGCAACTTCTGTGAAAACACCTGTTATTTATGTACTTTTGAAGAATATAAAATAACAGCACAGGCAGGCACATGGTATTCACAGTTTGCTTTCAGTGTGATGTGTTATCTAATGGGCCACTGAAACTAATCACAAAATTGGGAATGGCATTGCAAAGAATAAAATAAATACAGGTTAAAGGTAAAGTTGTCTCTGTCCACAACCTGCAGGAATATAGCAAGAATAGAGGTATAGCTCTACTCATTCTTAACCTCAGCACTAAATGGAGGTGTGTGGTCACCTTTATGCCTAGGCTGCTTTACCCCAGGAAATAACCTCAGTACCTGTTGAACAGAAAAGGCTGGTTAGGCCCCAGAGCTAGTCTTGAAATCTTGGAGAATAGCTAGATCTCCTGCCTCTGCTGGCATTCAGACTACACATCAGCCAACCCATAGCCTGATAGCTACACCCACTACACTATCCTGCCTCCCAGCATATAAGAAATATTGTTTATATCAACAGTTATATGTGGTGACAGTATGAAGCATTGAGGTTATTCCAGTACTTGACAGATTTAATGTAGTTAGAATGTAGATATTATAACAGACACTTTTCACTACATTGTGTATTATGAATTCATAGTTCTTGCTACCCCTCACAGTCTGAAACATTTGAAGGCAGGCAAGCATTATACATGGGTTTTATTATTATTATTATTATTATTATTATTACAAGAATTGGGGAGTTTAACCATCTCATGACTTGCAAAGTTTGGTCATATGCCATTCACTAAACATAAGTTAATGGAAAACAAATTAAAGCATGTACATCAGATCAGTAATGATTATTTGGAATTACAATGCTTAGTAATACTGAAGTTTCATTCAAAGCAAAATAATTGCCTAAAAGAAACATTGGAAGCACTGCTGTGTATGTTACAGTGCTGAAATGAATGTTTACATCTAATTTATTGACTTACTGAATACAGTTGTCTTGATACTGTTCACTTTAATGTATTGATATTACTGAGTTCTGCTTTCTTCACACCCAAATTTGTTTTTGTGGCTTGAATAATGCAATGTCCTAGGAGCTCTGGTGTTTCTTTTATCAGTAAAGTAGCCCCACCTATTATGTTTCCATGATATCTAACTGCTAGAATAAACACACAGTTAAGATAAGATGTGGATGTATGTAGGCAGACAAGGATGGGGAAAGACATGTGCAGATTTGTTGTGAAGTGTTGTATTAACTTAACCAGTGTAATTTCTTGTTTGTGCTTTTGTTAGGGAAAAATATTAATTTTGTGTTATTATGTTTATATTTAAACATTTATAAAATGCAAAAATACACATATATTACTTAAAATGATTGGCCTTCACATGCAGCTAGTAAACATACCTACATGGATATGCAACATTTCTTTAGTATGTATGTATGTCTGTCTTTCTCTGGGCATGAAACATCCCAGTTGTAACTGCACAGAATGAAATCTTGTATAGGAGACTGTCGGCTACTTCAGCCCAGCAGTTTTGCCATCAGTCTGTCACTCTTCCCATAACACCATACTGAATACACTACTGTTACAAATGTGGCTATTTGTGATATGATGTACGCTTTGTGTTGGTATCCTGAAATGCAACAACATAAGATGTGAAATAAGTACTTAAGAAGGAAAACTAAAATATGTTTTACATTACCATTACTGTATATTTCTTCTTTTAGCAATTTGTCACTAATTATTGTACATGAAATGCCACAAAAAACTTCACATTTTTTAGAAAATTCTTTGCATATGACCAAACTGTGCTAACTTTGATGCCTCTGGAAGAAATCTACAGAGAACACAGTAACTAAATCTTTGATAACAGAAACTGAAGGTTCAACAGTACTAATACCAAACACTGTTAAAATTAGCCATTTTGCAAAATACTTCTCTGCCCATTTCCTATATGTATTTCTAGCATTTCCTTCAGCCCATCACACATACTGAGTACTGTCAAGCAATGCCTGCCTGTATTATGTTAAGTTCCTCCATATCTATTTCATCTCTCTTGGGTCCTGATATTTCTCTGAGTTCTTGATTTCCAATTAAGTTCACTTACAGTTTATATTCCTATCTCTATTGAAATAAGGCACATATCTGCCTAATTTACCATTCTTAGAAATAAATGCAAAACTCTGTATAATTTTTATCTCAGTACTCTTTAACTGAACACTGTTCACATGTACCGAACATGACAAAGCAGAATGTACCAATTACAAGTTGTTCTTTCTTTGTCAGTTAACACAAACTTTTGTTTCCATTTACCTCTAAATTAGCAACATTATGAATATGTGAATTTACCATAGTGGTGACTAAAATAATTGCAGTCTTCTGGGATATGCCCTTTGGCAGCTCCTGGAACTCCGTCATGGTAGGGTTGGTGCTAGAATTCATACGTGATTAATCAGAAGGGATTAATAGAGCTTTTCTATCAGCAGGGCCACTCAACCGCTCATGTTGAATGTATATAAGAGTGTACAATTTTCTCACATACATTTGTTTTCTGCTTAATGATGACTGAGAAATAACTAACTCATGTGTTGCATGACCTAAATTCTTTATCTCAGTCTTCGAGGTGAGAGTTAATTATGAAAAATTGATGCCCTGCAAATACATGACACTGTTCTTGTTCATGTTGATCCTACATTTACAACTACTAAAATTAAAACATTCATAACCATGGCTTTGGAAAGAGTTAGGTTAAATGGTTATCAAAATTCCAGCCTCTGAAGCATAAGAAAAGGCAAACAGATATATGAAGTCCTCCTCTACACTTGATGGGCTGCACTGTGCAACCTAGCTTACTGCGTCTCTCACCACTTTCCCTAGCTGTGCTGAACCAATGCATATCTGGGGAGGTCACAACCCACTCGCTTCTCTGTTCTCTGCAGCTCTTAAAGAGTACATTGTGAATACTGGAATTTAAAGTGATTTTATTCATATTCTTTAATCTCCTGACAAAATATTTTTATTCAGATATTTAGTTTAATTTTTCTCGCAATTTCTGGGAGGGCTGCAGGATGAGCCATCCCTGTATATGTCACAGTGTAGTTTGTAAGTGTACTCCCATTTCAGAGGAACTTTCTACTTCATCTTAATGGTAGATGAATAAACCATGTGCAGGAAATTCAGTGTGGGTATAGGGACATGGGTGAATCGGTGCGAAGTGTTGGCCAGGCAGTGAGAGATGGTGTGAAAGTGCAGCAGAGATGCCAATTGAAAATTTCCATTTCTAGTATCCAGTCTGCAATCCTGACACCCTTCACAGAGCTAACAAAACTAGTAATCTTTCTCAGTAGGGGGCAAACAGACCTGGCACTGCCTGAACAGCAACCTGGTAATAAGACTTCAGGTTGTATCAACAAAGGACAGACACACAACTGAAACAGGATCCTTCTAGTGAGGAATGACTTACATAGACATCCCATCAGATATGCAACAATGTGGAAAGCACAGCCTGTTTAATGAATAGGTGGCAACAGAAATGTGAATTAAGACAGAGTTCAGTGTGGGTACGTTTCTGGTCACATCTGTGAACCAGGAACTATCAAGTTTATGGCTGAAGTCAATAACAAAGAAGGGAAAATGGATATTTATTTCATTCTTCAGAAACTGGCAGAGGCATTTCTGGATCACTGTGTCATGTGCCATTTCCTCCACGAAGAAGTTAGCGGTTATAACATGTAGTCACCCACTCATAGTCATCCAGTCAATTTATTCTACAACTGCTGCTAGAGCTATAGTCATCCAATCAATTTGTTCTACAACTACTGCTAGAGCTAGAACTAGCAGTCCAACTGCAAAAAATGATGATCGAGGTAGCCCCAAGGCTGCTGAAACTGGTACTCTGGTGAAAGGTGAGATGACACTGCAACAAATCTCTTTGTCTAGCCTGTAGAGAGCTCAGTGTGTGTGTGTGGATGTACTATGCCAATTTCCTCACACAATGCAGAATTCCATGCCTCTGGATGAGGCTTGTCAGATGTTTAGTAATGCAGCAAGCAGAAGCTGCTGTACAGTCACATGCTGCATAACGAAGTTTCGGTCAATGACAAACTGCATATAAAGATTACATTATAATATAATACTTACCATTGTGTTACAATTGCCTACAGTATTCAGTACAGTAACATGCTGTACAGGTTTGCTGCCTAGGAGCAATAGGCTATACTATCTAGGTTTGTGTAAGAACACTATGAAATTCGCACGATGATGAAATCACCTAATGATGCATATCTCAGAACATATCCCCGTCCAGCAACGCATGACTGTAATGCTGTGGTTTTATCCAGTGTTTTTGAAATTCTTTTCTCACAACCTAAGAAATAATTCATAGCCCAAGCTTTTGTAAAAACATGAGAAAAAGTGATATACGTACAAGTCTGAATCATTTAACTGCAAATGTCTATAAACTGATGCTACTATCATTCATGAAGAGAAATATAAACAGCAATAATAAGCCAAGGATGATATTATTTAATAGGAAAGACTGTATACAATGAGCAATTGAACAGCAGTTACACTTATATTTTTATATGATAACGGGAAGTAACCAAGAAATAGAATTAAGTTTATTTACCTACCTTACGTGGCTGCCTGCTTTTAATGATCTCATCCCAGTCTGCAATATGCGTGAAGAAAGCTACACACATACGTAGGCTATTCCAAAATCAACCTCCGATTGGCTGGTAAAAAATAAACGCGTTGTCATAGCGTCAAAGCACACGCTCAGTAGTAACAAGTAACTTCTCGTTCTTGCTGTACGCATACCCTCAAACATTTTCAATGCGTAGTGTAGGAGTAAAGTTACGAAACATGGACACTACCATCGCCGCTACCGCCAGCTATGAGGTACGTGCTGTGATTCGTTTCCTTCACGCAGAAGGACAAAGCGCGACAGGTGACGAGACTTGGGTAAAGTTCGTGAATGCACAGACCAAAGAGCAGTCTAAACAGTGGATGCACACGCATTCCCCCAACAAGCCCAAGAAATTTAAACAAACACTGTCGAACAGAAAAATGATGGCTACAATATTCTGGGACCGCAAGGGAATTTTGTTGACAGAATTCATGGCACCAGGGACCACAATAACGTAAGAGGTTTATTGTGAAACGCTGCATAAGCTTCGGAGGTCAATTCAAAACAAACGGCAGGGGATGCTCAGTAAAGGCGTCGTTCTCCTGCACAACGCGCGGCCCCACACCGCGGCCCGCACAAATGCTTTAATCAAGCCCTTCAACTGGGAGATTTAAGACCACCCTCCTTACAGTCCTGACCTGGCGCTAAGCGATTACCATCTCTTCTCCAAGATGGTGTGGTTGGCTACCCAACGTTTCCACACCAACAAAGAACTCATGGATGGCGTCAAAACCTGGCTGCATAACCTGGCGGCGCCATTCTATGACGAGGGACTGCAAAAGCTAGTGCAACGGTACGACAAGTGCCTAAATGTGGATGGCAATTATGTGGAGAAGTAATGCAGATATGTATGTATCTGTTCCATATAATAAAGTTTTGTTCTCTGTTTTACATTTTTTTTTACCAGCCAATTGGAGGTTGATTTTGGAATGACCCTCATATTAGGTGCATGGATAAGTCTGTTCCTCTCCATCTTCAAGTGTGTTAAAGTTAAACATCTACAGTCATACATGTAGAACTGATGGTTCCTTGTGTTTGATTCACAAAGAAAACAACCACTGTCACAACAGGCAGAAACATGGTCCAACAGGGACAACTGCCTTCCTGACCTAGGGTTTTCCAGAAATTAGCCTGCAATAATACTTTGGCTGTTGGCCTCAAAGTGTGCAGTGACCTTGCCTGTGGTGGAAAACTCAAAGGCTCCCAAGTTAATGAAACAGGTGGAAAAAAACAGAATGACAATGGTGACCCAGTGAAGAACCTCTCACAACTGATGAAAAGTGGCCCCAAGTTTGAAAAACAGTGATTTACTCCACTCATAACCAGTTTTTAGGGGTCCCCATTTGTTTTCCTGCACACCTGACTTCCAGCCTAGCTCCCACTGGCCAACCAGAGCTCTGGCATGGTCCACCCTGCATTTTGTGTGAAAGGCTAATCTATCTACCCTAATGGCAAAGGCAGTAAGTTCCTGTGAAACACTGGAAAACTTCCCACAAGACAGCACTCTTACACATCATGTTTATTATGAGAGTTGACATTATATATATAGTGCCTTAGTGGTCACATTTCTACACTGTATCAACAGAAGTTACAATTACCATGACAACATTGTGTTTGCTACCAATTGCAGTAGACATAAGGTGTTTTTTTCTTTTCTAGTTTTCTACCAATACATTGTGGGTATACCTATAAATAATATAGTCGGAGGAGTGTAAACGACTTATTTATGTGAAATGTTCTGACACATAGGTTATAAGTCTTAGTCAAGTGATGTGCTACCTTGTACATGAACTTGAAATAACTTTATGCAGATTTTAGTAAGTGTTTATTTCAGCAAAAACATGGTCTAAGAGTAATGACAATGAAAATAAAGTAATAATTTATCTTTCATTAACACTATGGAACAGACCTTTATACATGTGACACTCATTATGTCAAAATGAATATCCTACTTGATTCACACAGTAACCCATAAAATTTAATTTCCATTTATTGCATGACTTTGTGTTAACATATTACAGATTTAAAATGTTACATATGTTACACAAGTCTGAAAAAAACACCATCGACAATAAACAGAGACAAAACTATTATTTGAGGATGCAACTACAAAATTTTTGGTAAATAATTTAACTAAGCAACTCAAACATGACTTCCAACTATAACAGCATGAGGACCCTGACTGTATCTTGACTGTGAATATAAATCAGGCATCTCATCATAATTTCCAGTTATATGGTTAATGCTGTTTGCATCATTTTCTGTCTGTTGACAAGTCAATTGCCAGAAACAATCGCTCGTTGATTGTGTTGGAGAATTTCATGATGCTTGACACTGAGGGAGGTTATGCAGCAGCTTGGATGGGTTTGGTTTCAGTTATCTTTTCCATCTGTTTGTGAAAAAGCAAAATAACCTCCCTTTGAAAGTGTCTTGAGTAGGTGTTGTTAGTTTTTAAACACTTAAGTCCTGATATTTCTTTTGAAAAACTTGCACATAATTGTCATAAGCCAATAGTGGGAATATCCAAACACAACATTTCAGAAACTGCAGCAACTCCTGTGTTCTTCACAGCATTAATACTCACTCCATGTTACTGAACATAATAACAATGAAGTGCAATCTCATTAATACCTGTCAGTCACTGGGGCATATTTGCATTTACGGCTGCAGTCCCAGTACATTTCCATTGACATATTTTTCATTAGCAACAATTCAATTTTTATACAATGTATCACTAATTACTAGCTACAAGGATTCATAAATAAACAAAATTCAAGCAAACAACCTCAAAAAGGCAATACTTTATTTTATTACTATTATACTGCTAGGGTTTTGACTTACAGCAATGAAATACATCAAAGGAATCCATGGTCTATAAAAGTCACAAGACTATCATGTTAGTCCTCATCTGTAGCCAGCCACTTCCCACACAGTTCTATCATATCCATACTGCACTGTCAGTGAAGCATGCAAAATGCATGGAAACAATACCAATTAATTAATTACCTAATTAAATTTGGTTTGTCACATGGGTCCATGCCTCATTTCCAGTAGCAATCAGATCAATTTACTTGTGCTTCCTGTGATTTAATTACACATGTACAGAATATGCGTACATAAGAGCCAACTGAAATGCACCAATCTTTGCAGAAAGCAAGTATTTTATTATTTGCAGAAATAGTGCGTAATGTTAAATTCAATTTTAACTAATGGTGAAACTTCCTTACGCTGGACTGTATTCTTGCCGAAAACTCTGCAGCCTGTCTCGGGCCGTCCACAAACAGTATATGGAAGCAAGGCCTAGTCCAACTGCTCCACCAATTCCACATTTTTTCACACCAGCTGTAAGAATACACATTTGCTTCGAAGTTAACTCTTGTTAACTCAATAAGCCACATTCTACTTGTAAAAGCCATTCAATAAGTTACTTGAGCATGTTAAAACATTCAATTTATATTCCCATGTCTAATGGGCGAGCTTCATTCCAGTCACCCCACAAAACCCTTTTAAATGAAGTCTACATCAATTCAATGCATCTGATTTAAGCTTATTATAATAGTCCACTTCTGACAACTATTAACTTTAGTGTAAAAAACATTATCACTACAAATTTGGTATCATCAGTCTGTTTTACCACAATAATAATACATTAAGGTATGCCTCACATTTGATGACATAGACACATGGTTACCAACAATATTTCAATGCAGGGAATAAAGGGGTTGCAGACAGCAGACTAAACAACCATCCTCACCTGTAGACTTGTACAGCAAGCCTGTGGCAGTGGCAGCTGTAAGCGTATTCAGCTCATCATCACTCCCTCTCCCCCATGACAATAAAACACCAAATCCACTATACATGACTGCCAGCACACCAAGAGTATTAGCTGTTGCTGACCCTTGTTTCATCACATAATTTAAAAGCCTATTGAGAGAAAAAAAATATACTTCACTTAGTTCATGACATCCTCAAATATGAAACAAAATTATCAAACATTTCTACCTTCTACATCAAAATTTTAGGCGCAAATCATCAGTCCCTGAGCCTAGTTTTGTCTTCAGCCTATATGTCAGGGCAGGTCTGAAGCCCCTGTTTTACAGCTTACATACAGTCAGCAAACAAGTTGAATAATCTTTACTCAGAAATAAAAGGCCGCAGTTGGAAGCATATGGGAAGAAGTGGTTGTACCAGTAATATGATTAAGATTTATGCAGCATGCAAAACAGCTATACAGGATCACTAACATGCACCAGGACTTTTACCTCTATCACCAAGCACAAACACTCACAGAGTTTGAAAGCAGTCTGCTTTTGTCTTCAGGTGAGAAACACATTCAACCAGTAACTGACAAAACTAAAACCAACAAACGAATCAAGTGAGAAACAACAAATATGTACCTCACATATAAAATAGAGCTATAGACTAAAAGCCCTGGAACAATAACAGGAAAAAACATTTTAAAATTTGGTCTGTAAGTCACACACTCAGAACAAATAAAAACTATAAAGGAAACAATAAAAAGTAAAATAGGCAAAAGTATAACAACAAGCAACACCCTCTATTGGTGAGCATATGAACCCACCCAAGGCAAAGGACATAGAAATATGCCAAAAATAACTAACCTAATTCACCAAGTTCAAACTCCTTTTCCATCAGTGGTAACCAAATAGGTGAAATTTCCAAGCTTGCCTGACTAATGGGGTCTCAGAACGTGGTATGTGTGCTGCTTCTTTATATTTCCTCTATAAAGCACTGGGTTCAAACTACAGAATACAAGCATGAGTCCAATCAAACTTTTGACCTTCTTCAAATGCATGTGATGCTAATTGAGATTTGTCAAAATGTCCTTGCCTTAAATTTTACTTGTTCTCTTATCCTAACACCCAATGTTCTGCCAGTTTCTCCAATATATTCTCTACCACACATGGAATCTTACTAACACACTGTGATAAATTCAATTTATCTTTGTTGGTTTTCATTTTCTCAAAAAAAAATTCCCAGAGCATATTTTGTTTTAAAAAGTCCTAATATTATATATTTCACTAATCCTCTTAAATTTATTTGACACTCCTCTAACATATGGAATAGACATCATGCACACAGCTTCATAATCACTGTATAATTGCTTCACCCTGTTTTTTGACTTCTTGCTGAAAAATGACTACACTAAATGCCCAGGGGAAGCAATGTACATGTCTGTGTCTTCACTATCTCCAGTTCAGTCACACTGTCCTGCTTTCTTTGACACAAGGTATTGGCTCTGTGAACCCAGCTTTGTATCACTCCTCTACTGACATTCAATGGGTGGTTAGATTCAGAGTGAAGACAGCATCCAGTATGACTAGGCTACTACAGACCACAATTACATAGGAGGCCCCCCTTCTTTCTACCTAATACATCCAAAAATTGGTAGCCCCATTGGACTCCATTTCTATGGTGAATTTTATATATATCCTCATAATGTTAAGATGGTATTAAAAAACTGTGTGGAGATCTTGCATACCATGTTCCTAACCAGCATATGTGTCATCTACACTCTGACACTACAAACAGGGTTTTCTTTTTGCACAATCTATTACTGTATGTTCAAAAACTTCATACAGTTGTTACTGACTATAAGTGACAGTGAGCTAAACATTGTCCACCTTCCTTCTGCTGGTAAAATGTCTCCAAACTGAAAATGGGTGGCCTTAAAACAAACTTCTAGTACTATAATTGAGTCCACATTTAGAGCAGATCATTCACTCAAAATGCTATTAGTTTGGAGTCTGTTCTTAATCACCTCCAAGACTTTGTCTACTGGGACATTTGTCAACAGGTTCACTATAACAAAGCTCACCAAAATAACAGAATCTTCCAGGTGTTCATCATTCATATACTGCTTAAAATGTAGCCAATTTTTCATGTAAGAATTAGTGTTGCGAATCAAAGCGCTGAGGATGTTGTGAAGGAAACCAGCTAAAGCAAAACAACAGGAACCAAATGATCTTAACAGCAGGTTGGGTTTGTGAATTCTGGGGAGTCTACATTTGACAGGTGGTGTGCTCTGATAAGGAGTTATTTCTGTTTTTGAGCAGGAGTGAAGAATGATTTGTGTTCGGAAAGTAATTTTTCAACTTTCCTCTCTGTGTTTGCCATAGGATCATTATTAATGTGTTCGTATACTCCAGAATGCAATAAAATATTCATCTTATCTAGGTAGTCTGATTTATCCATAAAAACAGTACAATTCCCTTTATCTGCTTTCAATACCATTATCTCTTCAACTACTTGGAACTCAAAGCTCCAATTCCATTAAACTGATAGAAGTATTTCTACATTTATCCAACACATATCTGATATTCCACCTAAATGCCATTCCTTTAGCTGGGAATAATTTCAAAACAAGAGATTCCAATGTACACATCATGTCTAAATTGGAATGTGGGTAGGATACTGCATAACTCATACCTTTATTCAGCACCACCAGCTTGGAGTCTGTGAGAGTATACTTTTGAACAATTAACCACAAAGTTCCCCAAAACCTTAACCTGCATCTTGTTTCTTTGACTAACCAAACACTGGAAGCTTTCTAACCAACACTAACTTATGCTTATAAAACACTTTATCATATGACAATTTCTCTGTACCAATAATTCTGGAAAGATACACATGTCCAACTGCATCACAGATAAATTTCTCCAAATTCAAACTGCATTATGTAAACTGTCATTTTTTATATCGATGAAACCCAATCCTTTATTTAAAAAGAGCCTTGCTAACATGTTGAGACATCATCTGTGCACACTCACTGTAGAATGTTCATCTTAATGACCAAATCTTTAAGTATGATGTCACTTTATTGACAGCTCATAAAAAAAAACATAATGTGATTCACAGTTTTAGCCAATCTACTTGGAGTTTTTGGAACATATGAAAACTGAGTGTGCAAAAAGAAAACCCTCCTTGTGGCTGTGGTATACAGATGACCTATTTGCTATTTGGTACTGTGATGTTGAAGATCTCCAGAGTTTTTTGTATCATCTTAACAATATGAGGACATACATTTAATTCAGCATGGAAATGAAGTCCAGTGGGTCTAACCCATTTTCTGGATGTACTAATTACAAAGAAGGGAGCCCCCTTTGTAACTACAGTCTACAGAAAATCTACTCAATACTCGATGTTGTCTTCACAATGAATCTAACCATCCATTTAATGTAAAAAGAGGAGTGATACAAAGCTGGGTTTATAGAGCCAATACATTGTGTCAAAGAAAGCAGGACAATGTGGCTGAACCACAGATAGTGAAGAAGGACGTACTGTACAGTGCTTACCCTGGGCATTTACTGTAGTCAGTTATTAACAAGAGGCTAAAAAGCAGGGTGATGCAAAAATACAGTGATAAGAAACCTGTGTGCATAGTGTCTATTCCGTATGTTAGAGAGGTGTCAGAGAAATTTAAAAGAACTAATGAAAAATATAATATTAGGACCTGCCCAGGGGACACCAGTGTGTCATAGGCACATTCAGTGTCAGGCGGGGAGGTTTACAATTTCCAATGAAGTTGACAGCTATGCTGGTGGGGCCACCCAAGCCAGACAGATCCCAAATTAGGAACCAGACACAGTGAGCCCCACAGCGATAGGGCAGGAAGGGCTCTTTAGGTCAGCTACACCACCCCTCTTAGGGCTGGGAGGTATCACCCACATATCTGAAAAAAATAACATTGATTCAGAAACCAAAGGAAGATAGCCAGACAGAACATAACGTTAAGCAGCCAAGGCAGAACAAGGAAAGTATGAACTACGTAGCCACATGGAATATTCAGAGCTTGTTTACAGACTAAACTCTGTTACGGAATTAGTAAACGAACTCATGAAATATAAAATTACGATAGATGCTGTTCAAGAGCTCAGATGGCAAGGAAACAATGTAACAGATACTGGAGGATATACTATGCGTTATGGTAGTGATGATGAAAAAAAAATTATATTGGTACTGGCTTCCTGCTATAAAAAAGTTTAAAAGCATCCATTATAGAATTTGAACAGATAAGTGAAAAAATGTGATCTTATATAACTGAAATGAAAGTTGTGTAATACAGCTATTATGTGTGCCCATGCACCCACTGAAAAAAAGATGACCTCATAAAGGACACACTTTATGATTAACTAATTAGAACTTTATATAACCTATGAAACCATGACAGAAAAATAATACTTGGTGATTTCAACCTTAAATTAGGTACAGGCGGAACCTTGTACACCAATGTGGGTTCACATAGTCTTCAATGAGAAAAATAATGGAATTTTAATAGCAGATTTTGCAGTAACTAATAATAAGGTAATAATGAGTACTTTATTTCCATATAAGAACATCCAAAAGTGTAACTGGAGAGCTCCACACAGAAAAATGAAAAACCAAATTGAGCAAGAATTGATTAATGCTAGACATACTAAAGATGCAATGAATGTTAGGAGCTGTAAAAGGAATGACTACAATTCTGATCACTTCTTGGTGCAAATAAAGCTCAAACCTAAAATTCTCATAACTGGAATAAGATCAGGTAAGAAGATTGAAAGACATGGACATTACAAAACTTAATCAAACAAGTGTGTCCTTAAAGTACAGAGAGAAGAGAACCTACTAGAGGAGAAAGCAGTACATCCAAGTACAGTACAAGAAAAATGGCAAAATATTAAAAAAAAGTATACAGACAACAGCAAAAGAAAAGGCAGTATACAAAAATATTGAAAAACATAAAGGTTTGATGATAAATGTAAGCAAGCCCTGGATGCCCGAATGAAGATCCTACAGAAGGAAACCAGAACAGCCATGGAAGAATATAAGGAGACTTGCCAAGAACCACACAAAATCTGCAGAAATAACAGAAAATAATATGAGGAAGTAACACTACAATCAGTTCACACTTATAATACAAGGAGTGCAAGTAGAAAGTTTTATCAGGAAGTCAAAAGATTTACAGAAAGATGCCTGCCATTATCAACAATATGCTAAGAACAAAGGAGGCAATTTGGTAGGAGGACAATGAGAGGCCCTGCACAGATGGGTAAAATACTGCCAAGAGCTCTTGAACAAACCAAGTACCAGTATGTCTCATTCACATATTGAAGGTAGTGGCTCCCAGAAATATGTTTAAAAAACCCACACTCAATATGGTTTATAATGTAATAAAGGAATTAAAGAAAAACAGAGCCCCAAGTGATAATGAAATAATTGCAAAACTTCTAAAATATGGAGGCAGAAATCTATGGAGAATAATTTATAACCTGATAATTACAGCACAGGAAAATGAAGAGATGCCAGCTGACTGGCAAACAGCTGTTCTATGTCCCATCTACAAAGAGGGCGATAAACCACAATGTAAAAACTAGAGAGGAATTTCTCTGCTGAACGTGATATATAGTATATTTACAAATATCATAACACAATACCCAGAGATATACACTGAAGAGATACTTGGTGACTACCAATGCAGATTAGAAAAGGATGTTTCACTACTAATCAGACACTCACACTAAGGCAAATTACTGAAAAAAACATATGAATTTAATGTAGAAACTCATTAACCATTTACAGCTTTTCAACATGCATACAACAGCAGAAATTGATAAGAGCTGTATACCATAATGACAGAGTCAGCACACCAAAAAAATTGTTAACCTGGTAAAAATGGCACTGAGGAAGACTAAGAATGAAGTTCAGATTGGCAGGACACTGATGATACTTTTGAAACTACTAGTGGAGTCAGGCAAGATGATTCACTTTCTACTTTCGTATGTATTCTATCTTGGAGAAAATCATACACAAAGTAACAATGAATCCCAGATGTAGCAATTTTAACAGAACTAGACATTGTATGCCTATGCAAATGATGATGTAATTACTAGAAGATCAATGCCATTAATAAACAAAGTAATTCAAGATATGGGAAGAAACAACAAATGATAAGAGGTCTGTAGATAAATGTAGACAAAACTAAATATATGAATAACTCAAAATACAAACACAAAAATATGCAACCTAAAATCCAAAACATGAATTACAAAAAATATCATAAGGTATCAGAATTTAAATATTTGGATTCCCTGGTTTCTTATAATAATAAGTGTGTCAGAAATGTCCAAGCAAGAATAACAGCAGGGAATCTATCTTATCAGGCTCTCTCAAAAACTATGAAATCACTATATATAAACACACAAAACTAAAAATATATACTTCAATAATTAAACCTCCAATAATATATGGTTGGTACACACCAACAAAAACAGAACAAATGAATGGCTGGAGAATCCAAACTAATGATAAACTGCAGATTATGCAGAGAAACCCAAATATTGTAACACCAATAGGAAGAACAGCAGAATGACTGGTCTGGTAAGAATTTCCGATAACAGGATTGTAAAGATATTATCTCTAAGGAAACCAGATGGAAGAAGATAAGCATAATGGCCCAAATTAAGGCATTTATACTGTGTTAAGAATGATCTGAAATTGATTAGTGTCAAGAGATGGAGGAAGAGAGCACAAGACACATTTCTATGGCCTATTTTTCTGACGGAGGCAATGATTAAACTATAAGGACCATACATCAATGAAAAAGAAGATAATATTAGGAGTGTTTTTAAAACAAAATATACTCTGGGAAGTTTTCTGAGAAAAATGGAACTCAACAATGATAAATGAAATTGATCACAGTGTATTAATAAGATTCCATGTGAGTGTGGTAGAGAGCGTATTGGAAAAACTGGCAGACCATTGGATGTTAGGATAAGAGAACGTAAGTACAACTTAAGGCAAGAGCATTTTGACAAATCTAAATTAGCATCACATGCATTTGAAGAAGGTCAAAAGTTTGGTTGGTCTCATGCTTGTATTTTATAGTTTAAACCCAATGCCACATATAGGAAATACAACGAACCAGCATACTAACTCTGTTCTGAAAACCCCATTAGTCAGGCAAGTTTGAAAATTTTACATATTTGTTTACCACTGATGGAAAAGGATCTTACCAATGTGAATTAGGTTTGTTATTTCTGGAATATTTTTATGTCCTAAGTCTTGAGAGGGTCCAAATGGTCACCAATAGACTTACAGACCTAATTTTAAAATGTTCTTTACTGTTATGGTTCCAGCACTTTCAAGTCTGTCACTGTATTTTACATGTGAGGAGCAAATTTGTTGTTACCACACGTTTTTCATGATGACTTGTTGGTTTTAGTTTTATCAGTTACATTAGTGTTTACACCTGAAGAAAAAAGCAGACTGCTTTCGAAAAATTATGCTTGTAATCAGTGATAATGAAAAAAGTCCTCATACATATTCGTGATGTTTCACGTGCTGAACCACTGTCAAGAGATTATACTGTAATCTACACTGGATGCTCAGTTTCCTTAACTACACTATGACTGCTAAAAGAAGTCCCGTGGGTTGACCCCTTTTACATTTCCCTCCAACAGTCACACCTCCTCCAGCATACTTTCCTATTCTTCCTTTCAGTCACATAGCCATTCTGTTCATCTTCATGTATGTCATAATTAACTTTCACTAGTGACACATATTTTGGGCTTGCTGACACAGGCCAAGGGGACCTGGATGGTAATACAAGAGCAAACAAGTTAACTTCTTTCTCTGGTAGCAAAGCTTTAAAATTATTGAACCAGAAGAAAGTATTGGTACATCAAAGAGAGTGATGCAATGCATTTTTATTACGTAGCTCACATATACCAATTACAGCATATGCCAACATGAAACACAGTTTATTATTACCATCAAAACCAAGGCCACAAGGAAACCATACGAACCTACTTCATTTAATGCACAAATTTCTTCAGGTGACTTACTGTGTGCGGCGCAACTTTCCAGTATGACCAGCAAGAGTTGTACTTCGAAGGCCATTATATAAACCACCTACACCACCAATTGCAGCGCCAGCCATACACGAGACACCGATCTGTGAAAAGGCAAGTTCGAAACGGCCTCTTTGTCGTGCTGCGCCTTCTGGGAAAATGAACTCTGGTTGACTTTGTGGCAAGTATACGGGATCGAAGTTCAGATACGGAGAAAGTGGTGCTAGATTTTGTTTCGAGTGAACTGAAAGATACACAAACAAGTAAATCACTATAATTTTCCGCAGTTATTTTTAATGGCAAATACTTAATGTAAATCATAAAGCAGGAACAAATACGAATTCTCCACCAGCGAATACCCACACGTCCACATCGCGTAATGTACAAAACAAGTCTTACCTGGAACATTCATGCCAGGATCCCGATTAGAGTATGAAGGGGCATATGTGTTCGATGAATCAGATGTGGAGGACTCCATGGTGATCAACCCCCTGCTTACAACGTTAATATGTTTTTCAACAGCAACGCAGCCATGAAGCACTTAACTCACGACACCTACCATCCGCGATCTCACCGCACAGATGCATGAACACGGAATACAGCTAAGAAGTATGACATCTCGCGTTGACAAAACACGCAGAACATACTCTAATTAATCCGAGTTACAAGACTTGCCATAACATGTCGCCACACACACACACACATCTACGTTCTAAAGCTTTATTTTTTTTTTTTTTTTTTTAAATTAAACCACCCAGCCGATTAAAAAATAAATAGAAAAAAATTTTATTTCCAGCTTTGAAAATTTATTAAACATAAATAATTTTTTATTTTCACAAATTCTTTCGTAAAAAATAAA
>Ga0123357_10003099_pt1 | contig 18863 bp, 8 predicted proteins | sample TergutEmb28metaG_FD_89873 | JGI IMG/M metagenome (GOLD analysis project Ga0123357, IMG submission 89873) | Embiratermes neotenicus P4 segment gut microbial communities from Petit-Saut dam, French Guiana - Emb289 P4 | ecosystem: Host-associated > Arthropoda: Insects > Digestive system > Gut ...
GCAAGGCCGCGAAATCGAGCGCGCCCACGTAGCGCAGCACCGATTTGGTCACGATCCAGTTGTAGCTCCAGATCCAGGCCAGCGCGATCAGCGCCAGCACGGCCAGCCAGGTGGCGCGACGGGATTGTTCCAATGGGCGCTCGCTCAATGAATGACCCAGGGCCATTTCACTCGCTCACCATAGTGGTTGAATCCCAAGGATACTGCGCATGATGCTCTCGTCGAGGTTGGCGAATTTGCGTTTCTGTTGCTTGCTCAGTTTCTACTTGGTAAAGGCGTCGTGTCCTGCGGTACGTGCCGCAACTCACGTTCCCGATGGAATAGCAAATAGGCTCGGTGGCAGGGCTGCAACCCGTGCAGCCTCCAGGCCGGTGAGAAACCAATCCTTTGCGCATCGTCCGCAGGCAAGGCGCCGGACACAATCACCGTACCGTCATCGGCAAAGGAAATCCATCCGCCATCAAACAGCGCATCCACGTGCGGTGCGAGCAACAGGCCATTGAATACATCCAGCCGTTCCTCGTCGCTGGCGCACTTGGCCCAAGGCTTGATGTGCGACGCGCGCAGCAATGCGGGCACCGACAACCCCGTGATGCAGCAACGGCCATGCCAATAGTCCAGTAGCGCTGTGCGGAACAAGTCCTGACCGATGCGTTGGATGATCTGGCGTTCGGCTTCGGTGGCCGACGGCATGCCCGAAACCGCCTTCTTGAACTGGTCGGCCACGCGGTCGGGCAGAGTCCGTGCGCGGGCCGATGCCATCTTGAGCGCGGCGTATAGGTCGGAGTACCCCGCGATACGAACTGCCGCACCAGCATCCTCGTTCACAAGCAGCAACGGGTTCGACGCCGTGATGCGGAAGGCTCCGCCGTCCTCCTGCGCCACCGACACCGTTTCGGGGAACCGCGCGGAGCGCAGTGTCAGCCCGCCGGCCACTTCCAGCGGCGTTATCTCGAAGCCGCAGTCGGCTGCGGCCTTTTCGATACGGACTCGGTCCAGCGGTGTCATGCCACAGTGCCAACCAGCTTTTCATAACCCTGCCGGATCACCCCTGCGACCAAGGGCCGGCGCGCGACCAGGAACTGGTCGTAGGGCAGCATCCACCAGTTCTTCGGCAGGGCATGCCGGCGTACCAGGTGTGCCGCCGTATGTAAGCGTGCGACTTTTTCCAAGCCAGGGACAAGACGATCTTCATCGCACAAAAAACGTGCTTGCGGTGCCAGCGTTGCGTACTCGTTCTTGACTAAGCTCATTTACTTGTCTCTCGTAATCTTTGTCTTGGCCTGCCGTGAACGACGGCACGGTCAGCTCTCATCAAACCCAGCCAATACCGGCGCCAACTCCCGTTTGAACAGCAAAGCATCCTCATCCCCTGGCTGTAATTCCAACACAACCATTTGCGCGCTCTGCAATTCATTCGGGGGCGCCGAGGTCGTGGTCACGATGAACTGGAACGGCGCAGCATCGCCCTTGGCCCACTGCTTCGCCGCCTCCGCCGCAGTCAGGAAGAAATCTCGGTACAGATACCCACTCATGTCTGCTTCGCGCGGGCAGTCGTGGACCAAGAATCCGGGGTGGTGGCTGCCCTCGGACGTAGCTGAGTCGAGGAGACACACCAAGTCGCCCAGCAGCACTTCCAGAACTTGGTAAGCCTCCCCGCCTTTGGCGACCTCGAAGGGGCGATCTTCGGACTCCGGTCGGTAGCGCGCGTGACCAGCGCGGCCCAGTAACCGTTCGGCGACGCTTCCGGTCAGCGCCTTGATTGCGTCCTTGCGCGTTGACTGTTGCGCCTTGCGCTGGGTGATGGCTGCCTGCAAACTGGCTAGTTCCTCTTCCAGCCGAGCTTGACGCGCCTTTTCGCGCATCAGCTCAGCAGAGCTTTCGCCCTTCTCGTGCTGGCTGTGGAGCAGGTCGAACTCGTTCCACTCCTGCCTCAGCAGCGCCCGCGTGTTCTCGCTGGTGACGATGCGAGTGCGTAGCCGACGCAACTCAGCGCGCGCATTCGCGACCCGCTGTACTTGTTGCTTAACCTCGGCCTGCGTTGCGGCCAAGCCCTTCTGCCAACTCTCCAGCTTGCGTTGCAATTCTGGTCGCTTGGCCTGAGCCTCCAGCGCACTCATGCGCCAAGGCAGGCTGACCTTCGCCTTATTGGATTTCACGTAATCGCAGTCGGCGAACTCGATATCCCCGTGCGCGCAGCGGCCCGTTAGGCCAGCGAGTTCGTCGCGTTTGCGGGTCAAGGCGTTGTAGCTGGCTTCATTGCCGTCGAGCAGGGCCTGGGCGACAGCGCGTTCCGACTCAATCCGGGCAGCCGCAGTTTGCAATTCGCGCAGCATGATCTCCGATTCGACCAAGCGCCTCTCGTCGGCCTCGTATTGCTGTTCCCAGTTCGCCTCTTCCACCTGCGCAGCGTCTAGTGTCTCGGACACCCGCAATTGCACGGAAGCCCCGAGCATCGTCAGGAATATCGGCTCATCCTCCGCGGCCTTCACCCGGTTGCGTAGCCGCTGTTCGGCCAAGCTCAACGCGAGCGCCGGTCTCCGCTCCAGATCCGGCATCCGGGCCTTCACCTGTTCGAGTTCGCTCTGCTTGGCCTCTGCCTCGCGCATCAGCTTGTCCAGATCGGCGTCCACCAGCCCAAGCACCGCACCGACGAAGAACGGCGGATCGCGCCGGGGGCGCTTGAAGCCCAAGCCTTCGCCACCGCGCCAGTGAAAGAACTCGTCGAAACGGGCCTTCTGGTCGCGGATGCACCAGGCCAGCAGGTGCCGCCATTGCAAGGGCTGATCCGTACCCGGCAGCGAGCGCGCCGCGAGACGACCGATGGACGCCGCCTCCAGTGCATTCAGGTAGCCATCGAAATCGTTCTCCATGCTGCCGCCCAGCAACGTAGCCGGGTCATCTGTACGGGCTGCTCGCGATGGCGCGTGCTGGCCGTAGGGCCGAAATACCAGCCAGGAAGCGCCATCGACATGCACCTGCGCAGCTACACCGCCTTTGGCGAAGCTGCCGGCTGCCTTTTCACGCAGTGCGGCGATAGCGGGTGCATCATCGCCCAGCAGGTAGCGCAGCAACAAACACAGCGAGGTCTTGCCGACGCCATGGCCGGCACTCGCCAGGCCGCTGGTTGTGGACGCGGCAGGCTCGCGCGCCCACACAATATTCAGGCCCGGATGCAGGTCGATCTTGCGCGTGGTGACCAGCGGTTCACGTGACTCCAGCAGCCACACGGTCTGCACCCACAAGCGCGGGAGTGATCGAATCGCCTGGAAGTTGCCGAGCCAAGTCTGCATTGCGTCTGTCCTTTCAGCGTGTACCTGTGCCTCGCTCAGCGACGGGCTGTTCGGCCACACTGGGCGACTCCACCGCGCGGCGCTGCTGCTCTGCGGTGGTTAGCAACTGTGCCAGCTCGTCGTGCTCGGGCAAGCGCGTCACATCGTCCGGCAAGGCTGCCGCACCAAGCATGAAGTGGGATTGGCTGTTCACCTGGCGGCGCACGACGACGGCGACCTTTTCCAGGCGATCGACAATGGGTTGCATACGATTCAGCAGATCTTGCCGGAAGAGATCTGCATGTGCCGACCTCAGCGCTGCAAGTCGCTGCGCGCTGGCCGGGTCCAGGTGCTCGGCGGCGAGCGTCGATCTCGCTACCAATTCCTGCAATCCGGTCAGCGTCAGGCCCTGAGAGTGGTGCGCGATCAGAGCGACGACCAAGCCAGCGAAGCGGGCTTCGTCGGCATTGCGGATCATGCCTTGCGGCGAGTAGTGGATCGCTTGGCTGGTGGCTGATGCCGCGTTCATGCGATCCCATGCCTCAAGCACCAGGCGCTGCGTGCGGTACTCGCCGTAAGCGCGAATTTCGCCTCCCTTGAGCACGCGGAAGGTTTCGGTCGGGTAGTCCGCGCCCATTACGCTGGCGGGGTCAAGGACGTAGCGCAACTCGTCGCGCGTCAGACCGTAGAGGCGGGCGTAGTAGGCGTCGAGTTCGGCGCGCAGCACGGCGCGGCGTTCAGGGTCCCAGGCGAAGGGTGGGCCGTTGTAGCCCAGGTCTTCGGCCCAGGAGCGCAGGTCGTGGGCAGTGTAAGTCAGTTCAAGGACGCGGGGAACGATGAAATCGATGTCAACTGCGGAATACCGCTCGGGCGGGAGGACTGGAAGCTGCTTCAAGTACCCGTATGTCAGATGCGTTCCGCCAACTTTCTGGCGTGCCGCATAGTCGAAGACAAGTGACTGCCAGTTGGCCAGGAGTGCTGCCTGCAATGGCGCGGCGGCATCCGTCAGGTACAAGGGCATGGTGTGACCAACCCCAGCACGTGAGATCACGGTACCAATGACGGTACGGACCTTCTCCACGCCGGTAATGTCTCGCCAGCCCATCAGCCATCGAGGACTGCGGCGATCCATCCAGCCATCGAGAAGTTTGAGCAAGCTCGAAGCAAAGGATGCCGCTGTCAGTGCTTCGCTCAATTGCACCAACTCGTCATCGTTCAAGGCACGGCCTATGTTCTGTAGCGCCCACTTTGGAAATTCGGTGAGCGCCTTTTTGGTCGTCATGCCTTCTGCTTGCAGCGTATCTCTCAGCCTGGGAAATCGCGTCTGTAGCGCCTGCTCTGTCGCCGCGATGCGTGGCAAGGCCTGCGGCTTCGACCAATCTTCTTGGGGTGCATTGCCGGCGTGGCGCGCGAATAGCTCACCCGCCACCCATGCCGCCATGGTTCGCAGCAGAATGCTGAGTGCGGCATCTTTGTCGCTCGGCTCGTCGGCTGCGTGCAGTGCGAGCCAGGACTTCGCCACATTCGGCGGGACGCGAGCAATTCGGGCCAGCACTTCACGCTCGTCGAGCCAGTAGCGCGGACGAACGATGAAGTTCGGATCACCTTTCTGATCTTCCAGAACGTCTGCGGTGTCCGGCTCCTCGTGGCTCGCTGCTTCCAGATATGTGGCCCAACGGTGGTCGAACTGATGGACCATCTTGGCCTCGTACAGCGGCAGGCGAGGCGGGTTGCCAGGCGCAGCCGGACTGTTCTTGAACAACTCGCTGTCACCCGACATGTGGAACATCGTCTGAAAGCGCACGCCCCACGGGTTCGCTTCGGATTGCTGCGTTTTTCCTTCGCCATCGACTGCTGCCTCCTGTATGAGTACAGGCGCGGCACGATAGAGCTTCTTGGTCAACTCGGCGTCACGGTTACTGCGAAACACCGGACAGGTACGAGTGTTCGGGTTGATCAGTGCGAATTCGTCTGACGTGAGCCCGAAACGGCGTCGTGCGTCGTGAATCTGCTCGGGCTGTCGAGCAAAGAACACAAGAGTGGCTGCTTCGCTGGATGGGTTGCCCGCCAAGGTCAGCAGCGCGAACCGAAACGCGTGGTGAACTGAGGGGAAGACGAACTCCTCGTTCTCCAAGCACAGCAGGCTGCGCAGGTGGCCGCCGATGGCGAGTCGCTCGAAATACGCTTTGGTGGAGTCGTCAGTCGCAATACCCGTTGGCACTATGAATCCCGATTGCCCTTGGGGTGCTGTACCTTGCAAGAAGGTCTCGGCAAACAGTGCATAGGTGTTTACGTCACCCACGCCCGTGAGTGGATAGCGCCTGCCGCCGTGCGCAAAGAGACTGGCTGCCTCGGCCCCGCGACGTGCGGCGATGAAGCTCTCGTACAGCGCCATCTCGACCCGATTGGGTGGAATCAAACCCTCCGCTCGTTCGAGATCAGGATTCAGGTTGTGCAGAAGCACACCATCGCGCAGCCACTCGATACGCTGCGCCCGCTCGGCCTTGTTGCGCGCTGCCGCGACCAGTGGACTACGAGTGGCGAAGAACTCTTCTTCTTGCAGCTTGATGCGTTCCCAGGGCGGATTACCCAGCATCACCGAAAAGCCGCCGCGCGCCGCCACCTGCGGGAAAGCCAGCCACCAGTGGAAGACGCTGTGCTGACGGCACAAGCCGTAGGCCGCGTTTTCGACCTCGGGCTTGGCCGGCTGCCCGCTGAGTACGCCCCAAAGGTAGCCTGAAAGCGGCACGCTGGCGCCCGTATGTGCCAGCTTGGGCACGAGGAAGGCCGCCACATAGGTATCGGCCAGGCGCGCGAAGATGCTGCGCTGCGCCTGCGTGTCCGCCTCATGCCAAGCTTGGCGCTTGGCGGCCAGATGCTCGGGGGTGTTGTCGTCCAGCGTCTCCACCGACACGGCTTGCGCGGCCAAGCCGGCTTGCGTGAGCAGGTCGCCGCCAGCGATTGCCCGCCAGCTCGCAAGGTCGGCCTTGTTCTTGCGCTTCAATTCCTTGGCCACTTCCTTATCGTCACCGGAGAGCGCGGTGTAAGCCTCGTCGGGAATGCCTTTTTCCAGCACCTTGAGGTCGAGCACGCCCAGCAACGCATCGCCCACGCGCAGGTGGTGGTCGATGAAGCTCAGAGGCCGGTCTGGCGAGTAAGCCTCCAGCCACAGCGCGGTTTTGGCGAGTTGGATGGCCATGGGGTTCTTGTCCACGCCGTAGAGGCAGTGGCTCACCACGTCGCGTAGCGCGTGGCGGTAGTCGGCGGGTGTGGGGACGCCGCCTTCGCGTTCGGCGGCGGCGCGGTGCAGTGCCACTTCGTCGGCCAAGCGACGCGCGGCGGCCAGCAGAAAGTGGGCGCTGCCGCAGGCGGGGTCGCAGATGGTCAAGTCCAGCAACGCCTGCACGGGGCGCTGCGGGTGGGCTTTCACGGTCTGGACGATGACGGGTTCGAGCGCGCTCTTGATGAGTTCCTGCACCAGACTGTCGGGCGTGTAGTAGCTGCCGGTCAGCTTGCGCGTGTTGCCACGTGTGCCGCCGTCGGTGGCGTTGTCGCCAATGAAGGCCAGGCGGGCGTGCGCGGGTTGGGCCAAGCTTTGCAGGTCAGGTACCAGTTCGAGCAGGCTTTCATAGACGCTGCCCAGTTCTTCGGGGCCCATGTCGCGGTAGTTGACGCGGCTCAGGCCGCCATCGGCGCGGAACCAGCCGAGCTGGAATACAGCGTCCAGCAGGTGGCGGTTTTCCAATTGCGCGGCATCCAGGCGCGGGCATTGATCGGTGTCGAACAGGCCGCCCAGCGCGGGCAGGCCGAGCGCCGGTTCGCCGCGCGCAAGCGCGCCGAAGGTGATGGCGAGGGCTTGCCACAGGTCGGCATGGCGGTCGTGCTGGCTGCGGCGCAGGGCGCGCTCACGCAGCCAGGTCATCGAGTAGCCGGCCAGGTAGCGCTGCTGCACTGCTGCCGTGGCGCCGGGCGCGAAGAGCAGGCGTTGGCCGCTGCCGGGGTCGCTGCGGTCTTCCACGGTGGAGAGGAAGATGAGGCGATAAACCAGGCGCAGCAGTTCCTCGAAGAAGGCTTGACGGTCGTAGCCGCTGGCGGGGTCTTGCAGCGCGGCGCGCAAGGCGCCGTTATCCTTGTGCGAGAGGAATCCGGTGCCCAAGGCGCGCAGCGCACCCGCCACCTGTTTGCGCAGCTTGCCGCGCACGGTGACGCCGGCTTGCTGGCCGGCGGTGCGCCAGCGTTCCCAGGGGCAATCCGCGGGCGAAGACGCAGACCCCGATGCAGCATCGGTGCTGCCGAAGCGACTGGCGTGGGCCAGCAGCCAGAAGGCGGTGAAGTCGGGATGCAGTTCTTCGGTAAACAACGCCTCCAGGTCCACTTCCACGTAGGCTGGGCGCGTGAGGCTGGGGTTGTCGCGCAGGATGCGCAGCGCCAAACCATTGCTGACGATGGCCCAGAGCGTGGCGTCGCTGGCGTTGAGCGCTTCCTGTGCCAGCATGAAGGGACTGCGACGGCGGACCTTGCCGGTGTCGGGGTTGAATTCGCCGAAGCGTTCGGTCGGTGTGTCCAATGGTTGGCTGTGCGCAGCAAAGACCAACGGCACGCGCCCGCCCAGGCCGGCGTGGCCGATATTCCAGTGGTGGCCGGCGTGCTCGATGGAAGCGCCGCGGGCAATGTCGGTAAAGCCCAGCACGTCGCGCAGCAGCGGAACCAGGAGTTCGCGCACGGTGATTTCGTGTGCATCAATGTCCTGGCGCTGGCGCAGAGCCTGGAAGTCGCGCCACAGGTTCAGCGCGATCTTGAAGTAGCGGCCAATTTCGTCGCGCAGCTTCAAGCCCTTGGGCACGCGGTAGTGGGCTTCGGTCTGCTCGGTGGCAGCGGCGTCGGCCAGCTTGGTCAGGCGCGTCAGTTCGTCGGCGGGGATCAGGCCGCCTTCGATGCGGATGGCGCGGTAGCTCAGCGCGGGCGAGATGCGGCGGGTCATGCGTCAGGCCCCGCGCAGCAGGTTGCGTGCGATGGTGTAACAGTGCAGCGCCACGGGCATGAATTCGAGGGGGACGCCATCCACTTCGGCCTGTGTGGTGACGGTGCGCGTGGTGACGAGCGGTGCGCGCGCGAGCTTGTGCCTGGTTGCCAGCTCGCGCAAGCCGCGCAAGGTGTTGAGTTGGCCGGGGACGTTATCGCTCCACTTGATCTCGACCGCGAACTTGGGTTTTTGCGTGCGCGTGTCCAGCGAGACGATGTCCACTTCCAAGTCTTGCCGGCCCGCTTTCCAGCGCGCGTAATGCAGCGAGCGGCTGATTTCGGCGTTGTGCAGCCACTGGCTCCAAACGGCGGTTTCGGCCAAGTGGCCCATGGCGGGGTCATCGGGGCCGACCATGCCGAAGAGCGCGGCGCGGATCGACGGGTTCGTCAAATAAACCTTGAAGGTGCGGGCGCGCTGCATGCGCAGCGCGTTGTCGTCGATGCGGTGAACGCGGCGGATCAGGTAGGCGGCTTCCAGGTACTCCAGATAGTCGGCGAGCTTGGTCTTGGTGATGCTGGCGTGCTGGCTCAGCGCCTCCATGCTCAACTCGTCGCCGGTATTGAAGGCCAGCACATTGAAGAAACGGTTCAGTTCCTGCGTGTCGCCAATGCCGTACAGGCTGGGCAAGTCCTTGAGCAGCACCTTGTCCACGATGTCCTGCCGTAGGAAGCGCGCCGGGTTGGTGCGCACGGCGGGGTTCATCACCGCTTCGGGAAAACCGCCGTAGTTCAGGTAGTTGACGAACTCGGCGTTGAGGGCGTCGATATCGGGCGTCAGGTAACTGGGCGGGCGGCTGTCGGGGGGGCCTTCGCGGATGAGGGCGCTCTCTTGACCAGCAAAGCTCAGGTATTCGGCGAACGTGAGCGGGGGCAGGATGAATTCGGTAAAGCGGCCAGCGCCTGACTCGCGGCTCTTCATACGCAACGCCGCTGCAGCCGAGCCGCTGGCGACGAAGCGAATGTGCGGGTAGCTGTCGACCAGCGACTTGAGGTGAACCTCCCAGTCCTTGAGATATTGCACCTCGTCAAAGATCACCCACAGCGCCTGCCCCGCCGGCGCCCGCGCCGGGTGGCGGTGCAAGTCCAGGAACATCCGCACCAGGCTTTCGAGCGAGCGGCCGGAGTAAAGCGGCGTATCCAGCGACAGAAAAAGAACATTGGTGCCCGGCACGCCGCCCCGCAGCAGGTGCGCGATCAAGTGCTTGAGCATCACGGTCTTGCCGACGCGGCGCGGGCCGATGAGTACCAACGCTCGGCGCAAGCCGGTTTCCATCGCCAAGCGAGAAAACTGGGCAAAGTAGGCGCGACGCGGCCAGCTTTCTTCTTCAGCGTCGATGCCCTGGCCGGCTTTCCACCAGGGGTTGTCCAGCGCCAGGCGGCGCTGAACTTCGTGCGGTGGAATCTGGAGGTCGGTCGCCATAGGCTTTGTTGGGAATCTCAAAGTTGTCGATATAAGTTTATCAAACGACGCTTATTTCTACGAAGCTGAATTTTCACTTTGTTGACAGGTAGTTAGCTGGTTCAGTCAGCTAAACGGCCTGGGCTGGCAGAAGAACATAGACGCCCATCACGTCCACCGGCAAGCTGGCGGTGACGCGGTAGCTGCCCTTGGCTTCGGCTGCTTCGCGGATGCGGCGGTGGTCTTGCAGCAGGGTCTGAGCGCGAGCTTTGGCGATGGCTTCGAGCTGCGGCAGCCAGCCGTGCAAGGCGTCCAGCGCTTGCTGCAGGTGGCGGTCGCGCACGGCAGGCGGCAGGTTTCGCTGGGCTTCAGCGCCCAACAGCGTTTGAGTAGCGTCAGCGTCCAGCGGCTCAAAAGACGCGCTGCCGCTTGCGGCCACGGCGATCGCTTCTTCGCACAGCAGCAGGTGGGTCTGGCTGCCTCGTGTGACCGTGAGCTGATGGCGCACGCGCAGCAGAAGCACGGTGGTCTTGAGTGTCACTTCATTGACGAAGGCGGCGCCGGCACGGGCGACGCTGCTGTCGTCGCTGTCGGCCTGAGCGCTGTCCAAGGCACGTTCGAGCAACGTGTCGGCCAGGGCGGCGACGAGCGGATGGGTGCGGTGGATGAAGACAGCGCCCGAGGCGGGGGGCTGGTGGAAGTCGATGAACAGGCTTTCGGACAGGCTATCGGCGGCCAAGCGCTCGCGCAGGGCAGCAGGGAAATGCTCTGGCAGCAGCTTGTAGTGGCCGCGCACGGCTTCCAGTGGCGCGCCGAGCTTCATGCAGGCGCGGGACACGAAGCGTTCGACATCATCCTCTCCGCCGAGCACGGCGGTGGACTTGCGCCATTCGGGCAGTACGTCGTCGGGCTTGAGGCGGCGCTGGGCAAAGATGGAGTTGCTTTGCTTGGCCTTCTCTTTGGCGCTTTGCCAGACGAGATCAATTTCTTTCGCTGGCTCGCCGAAGAGGTCGAGCTGCGATTGCGCGTTGAGGGCATTGCTTTTGCGCAGCAGCACGGCGTTGAGTAGCGCCTGCGTGAGCTTGCTTTCGTCGTCCGGCATCGGCACGAGCACGCCGAGTTCTTTGCGGATGCTTTCGGCCTTGCGCAGGATGACTTGCAGCACCGCGCCATCGACCGGGTTGTTTTCGCCGTAGAGCATGGTGCTGCGCACTTCGTGCGCGCTCTGGCCGAAGCGGTCCACGCGGCCTTCGCGCTGCTCGTGGCGGGTGGGGTTCCAGCTCAGATCGTAGTGGACGATGGCGGTGAAAAGGTGCTGGAGGTTGATGCCTTCGGACAGGCAGTCGGTGGCGACCAGGATGCGTTGTTCGGCTTCGCCCAGTTGCTCGACCGCGGCTTCGCGTTCTCCGGGCGTGAGTTCGCCGGTGACGGCCGCGACCGTGGCCGACTTGAACTTCCGGCGAAGATAGTCCGCCAGATAGTGCGCGGTCGCAATGTAGCGACAGAAGACCACTGGGCGGAAGCCTTGCTTCAGCAGCACGGCCAGGTGTTCTTCCAGCTTGGCGAGCTTTGGGTCGTTCTGGTCGCCCGCCAGACGTTCGGCAGCGGCGATGAGGTCTTCGAGGAGTGCGCTGTCTTCGGTGCGGGCACCGGGTTCGATGTCGTCGCTGGATAGAGCGTCTTCGGTGCCGTCGAGCACGCGCTCGTTGCCTTGGGCGTCCAGTTCTTCCAGGGTGACGGCGTCTTGCGCTTCGCCGCTCTTCGCGCCCAACAATCGCGTGCGCAGCGCGTTGATGGCGGCTGCGGGCGACGAAGAGATGCAGCGTAGCAGCGCAAGTGCGGCCCACCAGTTCATTCGTTGTTCGCGCAGGCCTTGGCCTTCGGAGCGCTCGACGAGTTCGCGGGCGTAGGTCAGTACATTGCTGAACAGGTCGCCCCAGACGCCGGTGAGGCGGTAGGTGATCTCGGCGCTCTTTCGCTCCGGAAACATCGAGGTGTCCTGCCACTCGGCGATATCGGGGCGGCGGCGCTGGACGAAGTGGAGAGAGAGCGATTCGCGCAGGTCGGTGCGCTGGCCCGCGGGCAAGTCCTTGAGCTGGACGAACTCCGGGCGCAACAGGCCAAGCAGGTTGTAGAACGCCTCTTCGTCGCCGCTGTGTGGCGTCGCGGTCAGCAGCACGAGGTGGCGTTCGAGGTCTTCCGCCAGGCCCTTGAGCAACTGGTAGCGCTGCTGGCGGCCCTGGCCGGCCTGGGTGCAAGTGTGGGCCTCGTCCACGATGACGAACTCGGGGCAGAAGCGCTGGAAGGCGTCGCGGCGACGTTCGGACTTGATGTAGTCCAGGCTGACGATGGTGAAAGGGTGTGCGTCGAAGAGCGAGGCGCCGGGGGGCAGGTCGCGTTCCAGGCGGTCAGCGGTGTTGGAGCGCACGACGGCGGCGTGGATGTGAAAGCGCTCGGCCAGCTCGCGCTGCCATTGCTCGCACAGATGCGGCGGGCACAGCACCGTCATGCGCTGGATCTCGCCGCGATCCAGCAGTTCGCGAGCGATAAGCGCGCCTTCGATGGTCTTGCCGATGCCGACGTCATCGGCGATGAGCAGGCGCACGGTCGGCAGCTTGAGCGCCATCAGCAGGGGCACAAGCTGGTAGGCACGCGGCTCGACGGCGATGTTGCCAAAGCTGCGGAACGGGCCTGCGCCACTGCGCAGCTTGAGCTGCAGCGCGTCGAGCAGAAGCTGGCTGGCGGAGTGGTTGCGCGCCTGTTCGACCGTGGGCCAAGGGAAGGTGGCAGGCTGGACGGGCTGGCGCTCCAGCGGCAGATAGACCAGCGTCTCGTCGCGCTCGCCGCCGCCCAAGGGGCGCAAGCGCAGGGTCTCGGAATCGGATTCGGGGAGGACGATCCACTCTCGGCCTCGGGCGGTGACCAGGCTGCCAGGGTTGTAGATGATCTGCATGCGTTATGGCGTCATTTGCCTAGGCCAAACAGGTCGACGTGTTGCGCGAAGATGGCCGGCCATGCCCCGATCTCCTTTGGGAAGCGAACGACGAGGCAACCAAGTTCATCGAGGCGACGGTTGATCTCGCCGTCCTTCGCGGCTTGGGCGACGGACTGATGGTGCGGGCCGTCGATGAAGACAGCAAGGTTCAGCTCGTCATAAAAAAAGTCGGCGCTGGCTTGTGCCGCCGTGATGGTATGCTGGCCGCGGTCGGGTTTGCGGTGGCCGTGGGCATGGACGTAGTCGAGCCAGGTCTTCTCGAGCGTGCTACCGACCGTGCGTTCCAACTGCGCGTCGTGCTGTTCAGGCGTGCGACCTTGCGTGCCCGGCAGCCGAGTGGTGGCCGTGGTCAGACGACAGAGGATGTCGAGCAGCAGGCCGCCAGCTTCCTTGTCTTGGCGGTCGATCAGTTCATGGTCGGGCTGGTTGTAGTACGAGAGCAGGCAGCGGTAGCAGCCGGCTTCGCAGATAGGTTTTCCTTCCTTGTCGAGTTCCTGCGCCAGTGTGGCCTTTTGCCACGGCTGACCTTCTGCCGGTCGCAGGAAGTGCAAAACTTCCAGCGCCTTGGACGCGACCGCAGCCAATGCATCAGGTTCTCTGGCCAAGCGTGTGAGCACGCCAGCGCCCCCCTCGGCGGCTTCGAAGAAGAGCAGCGATTGGCGGTTGTCGCGCGTGGGCAGCGGTTCGGCCATCAGTTCGCTTTCCTCAAGCTGATAGACCGATTCGATGCCGCGCTTGAGAGCGTATTGGAGGGTGGTCAGAGTCGTCGTGGACAGTTCACCCAACGCATGGTGCGGACGCACGATGAGAATGTTGCGACGATCCTCGACGTAGGGAACGATGCGCTGCGGCGGGGTCTTGTCAGGCGGCGCGTCGCGCTCTTCCTCGCTGCCGCCGCTGCCGTCATCGACACCGCCCACCCAGTGGCCGGTGACGGGGTTCATCCAGAAACCCAGGATGGATTTCTCTTTGCGGCGGCGCCAGCCGAAGTTCATGCGCCACACCGTGGCCGCGGGGCCGTACTGCAACTCCAGGAGCGGACCTTGCGCGTCGGAGGCGGTAGTCGTGATCATCTGGAGCTTGCCTTCCGCCTCGGCAAACTGAAGCGTGGTTTGCATTTCGTAGCCTTGGCGGACGCGCTCTTCCTCGTTGGCGGTGATGCGCTCGGCGCGCTTGGTGGAAACATTCTCGATACGGTAGAGGCTCTTGACCTCTTGTGCGCTGGCGAGTGAAGCGCCGCATGACACGCAGCGGTCGGCATCGCGTTGAGTACGGAAGTGACCGTAGCCGCAATCAGGGCACAGGCGCGCAACCTCTGTCGCGAGCTTGGCGCCTTCGGTCGCTTGGTCTTGGCTGGTGATGGTGAGCAACGCCTTGATGACCCGATACTGGCTGCCTTCGTGGTAGATGAGGCTGTAAGGTCCGAACTCGCTAAGCGCAAGGAAGCGCGGGCGAGAAAGAAAGCTTTCACGGCCGACTTGGCCGCGGCGCGCAGGCAAGTAGGCGAGCAGAGGCAAGCGCGGGAAGTTGTAGCCCGGCAGGAAGCCCTGACTCGCGAGATAGCGGTAGGTATAGAAATCGCTATTGAAGGCGCTGTCGCCGGCCAACAGCAGGTCGCGCTGCTTGCGCGCTTCGTTGTGGCGCTGCTGGGCTTCGCGGCGTTCGCGTTCACTGGCTGCCGGGTTGTTCTCGATCCTGAAGTTGAGTTCAATGGCCTGTTGTGTGGCTCGGTAAAGGTCGCGCCAGCGTTGGAGCGAGTTGTCGAACTCTTTGAAGGCGCGCAGGAACACCGATTCGGCCCAGTGTTCGGTGTACCAGGGGGCCTTCGTTGGCGTTAGTTCGTCCGCAAGCATGGTCAGGACGCGCAACCCGCGCTCGTGCGCCCGCTTGCAGGCGGCAGGCTTGTCGAGATCAGCGGCGACCTCCTCCGCAACTGGCAGGGCGTCGAGCTGATTCATGTCCAGCAGGTCGCGCACACTGTTGCCTAGCTTGCGACCGGTCTCGGCCAGCCAGATAGCCTGCATGTGGCTCTTGACCAGTTCCAGGTTGGCCAAATCGAGCGTGGGGGCGTTGACTTGACCGTGCACCATGCGCACGGGCTCGCGGAAGTAATACTGGTCGTGCGGGCTTTGGGATGCGCAGTACGTGATGACGAGCGCAGGCTGTCCAGCACGTCCCGCCCGGCCGCTGCGCTGGGCGTAGTTGGCAGGTGTCGGCGGCACGTTGCGCATGTATACCGTGTTGAGCGAGGAGATATCCACGCCCAGTTCCATGGTCGGCGAGCAGAAGAGAACAGGCAGCCACTCCAATTCGTTGCCATGGCTGGCGCGCCATTCCGCGCGGTCCTTCTCGGTAAAACGAAAGCGCGCTTCGCGCTCCATGCGGTCTTCTTGTTCGACCTGGGCGGTGTGTTCGCGGGCCTCGAAGTCGAAGAGCTGGTGGACAGGGTTGGACAACAGGCCCGCGATGTTGCGGTACAGCCCGCGAAAGAAGGCGTTGTCGTCAGCGTGGCGGCGGCTGGCGCCGTCGCCCAGCAACCAGACGATGGCGCTGCCGTTGAGTTGCCAACCTGGCTGGCCAACGTCGGTTTCTTCCTTGCGGACGATTCCATATCCGTCGGGGCCGGCTGCCTTGAGCAGGGCTTCGATGAGGTCTGCGTAGGTGTGGTCGTTGATGTCCCGGTAGTACGGGTTGGCGCCGCCCCAGGTGCTGCTCTGGCGCAGTGCCCGTCCGAGGCGGGAGCGCGCTGAACCGACGACGAGGAAATCGTCAAGGTCGATGCGACGCCCGCGGCGGTCGAACTTCTCGTCAGGACGCGAAATGACAAACCACTTGGATGCCTGGGGCCGCTCGTCTTCGGTGAAACCCCAGGGCTCGTGCAGGTTGGCGTAGCTCTGCGTGCGAAGTTGGTCGAGTTCGGTGCGGTCCAGGTAGCGCGTAGCGATACACAGGCCCTGGCGCATGAAGTCGAACAGCAAGCGCAAAACCTTGGCGCGCTCCTTGGGCTTGGCGGCTTGCAGAACCCGTGGCGCATTAGCCCATGAACCTTCGTCAGCCGCGAGGTCGTCGAGATCCTGATAGTCGATGCGCAGGAGGCCGAGCTGTTCAAGGTTGGGATTGTTGAAGCGCCAACCGCGGCGCAGGTCGAAGCAACTGCGATAGCCGAGGATGCCGCGCATGGCCTCTTGCACCTGCCGCTTTGCGTTGCCCTTGACCTCGGGCTGCTGCATGTACTCGGCACGCACAGCCGGGTCATCGCGGTGGAAACCCAGTGCCTCGAAAGCGGCGTTGGCGACTTCCTTTTCGGTCAGCTGGGCGTTGGGCGCTTTGTCAACAGCGGAAAGCAACGCGGCACGCGTAAGCAACACTTGCAAGAAGTCGTTGAAGTGGCCGGCCTGCAAAGCTGCGTCTTGCCGGTTGTCGGAGAAACCGAGAACCTTCTTGGCTTCCGGGCTGAGCTGCTGGTCTTGCTCATACAAGTAGCGCAAGGCCGACAGCGTGAGCATGGTCGTGGCCGAGCTGCGCCCTTCGCCGGACAGCGAGGTCAGGCGCAGCGTGTCCTTGCCTGCGGTGCTGTGGTGGGTACCGCAGTACAAACAGAAGCGGAAGGCGCCGGGGATGAACCAGGCTTGCAGACTGGCGTCGGCAGCGACCACGCCGTCCGGTCGGACACGGACGGACTGCGGAAGGAACTTGCGCTGAGGAGACTTGACGCGCCATTCACCATTGGCACGCTCTTCGATCCAGGTCTCTGGCAGCCGATCAATGGCGTCGTCATCCCAGATGTTGCGACCGTCAGGCATGAGGAAGCCGAATTTGACTTGGTCGTCATCGTGCTGGCGCTCGTCGATGTTGCGAACGTCGAAAGTACGACCTTCGTGGCCGTCAGCATTCCAGACCGGCAAGTATTCCTGACCACAGTCGCGACAGAAGTGCGCGTGGTAGTAGCGGCGGCGGCGTTCGATGTCGCCTGAGACGAACTGCTGGCCGTCCAGCGTGATGGCGCGTTGGCCGGGCGGCTCCAAGGTTGTGTAAACCTTGCCACCGCCGGCTATGAACTGGTGGAGCTTGAAGGCGAAGAGGGGTTTGCCAGCGCCGTCTTCCACGCGGTAGGCGTGGAGCAGAAACTCCTGAAGGTACCCGTTGCATGTTTCGATCGACTCGCCCGAGTCCCGGTGCAGTGTCTCGGCGGCATCTGCCAACGTGGACGGGCGGGCACGACGGGGCTTATCGTCCTCGTATGTGAGGCCAAGCGTCAGCTCTACCCACACCGACACCGGGTGCGCGGCCAGGGCTGCGTAGTCGAGGTTTTTCGGCACGCCGGCACGAAGCGCAGGCCCGAGCTTGGCGCGGACGGATTCAATGGTTTCGTTCTCCGGCGTTGCACGGCGAAGCGTTTCGGTGATGACGTTGCGCTCGGGAATGGACACACCGAACAGGCGTGTGGCCACGTCCGCCACAACGGCGTTTCGCGCGGCTTGCGTGCCTTCGGTCGCCATCGTGGCGGAAGTGCCGATGCAAATGAGCTGGTCAGCGAGAGCTTCGCGGACGCGGCGCACGAGCAGCGCCACGTCGGCGCCTTGTCGTCCCCGGTACGTGTGCAACTCGTCGAGGACGAGGAAACGCAGGCCCTTGGCATTGCACATCACCGCCTTGTCTACGTCGCTCTGCCGTGTCATCAGCAGCTCGAGCATCATGAAGTTGGTAAGCAGGATGTCCGGCGGGTTGGCGGACATGGACTCGCGTTCTTCGGTGGATTCCTGGCCGGTGTAGCGTCCGAAGGTCACTGGGCGCTGGGCGGGATCGGTTCCGAGGAACTTCTTGAGCTCTTCCAATTGCGAGTTCGCGAGCGCGTTCATCGGATAGATGACGATGGCGCGTGTGCGCGGCGTGGAATCGGCGGCCCTGGCCTTGAGGCAGGCATCGACAATGGGAATGAAGTAGCTCAGGGACTTGCCGGAGCCTGTGCCGGTGGTGAGAACGTAACTCTCGCCTGCGGCGGCCAGACTCACCGCCTCGGCTTGGTGCTTGTGCAGGGGCAAGGAGACGCCCGCAGACGACGCAGATTTGTTGAGACGGAAGATCGATGCGCAGGCTTGGCTGAGCTGCCCGGAGGCAACGAGTTCATCGACGGTGCCGCCACCCTTGAAGTTCGGGTTGACCTGGACCAACGGCTCCGGCCAATAACGCTGGCTGGCATATTCTTGGTCAACGAATACACGCAGGTCGTCGGAGCGGATGCGGGTGAAGCTGCGCGTGAATCGCTCGTAGTCCTCGACCAGAGCACGGCGGAACTCAAAGATATCCATTGTCAAGCACCAACCCTTTTGCGCGCGGCCAAGTCAGACGGCTTGGTTTCCGGTACCTCGATGCCGTTGCGGCGGCAGTGCTCTTGCACCAGTACCTCGATCAAATTGCTGATGCTGCGGCTATTGCGCTCGGCCGCTGTGCGGACGAGTTCCTTGAAGCCGGGTGTGACCCGCAAGTTGAGCGTGTCGCTCTTGCACACCATGGCACATATCTCCATAGGATCAATTGACGGGAGCGCCAATGTAACGCAAATGTGCGCGCATGAATTCAGCGAAAGAAGTTTGCTGGCGCTGCGTTTAGCCTATCCGTAGGCGCAGATCGCTTTCAACGCCAGTGTCTGGGCGCCTTTGCGCAGCACGTTATTCCGGCATCATCCTTGGCGCGAGAGAGAGAAAGACGATGGATTGCACCAGCAAAGAAAATCCATAGTTTGGCCACAGTACAGAGACAAACTCAGCCCGAACGGTTCTGATTTTGAATGCGAAATGAAAGGGCATGGATCACGCTTTCGCCGTCTGCCGCACCCGCAGCGTGCTGAACACCGCGCCCACCAAGGCGCAGGCCGCCGCCAGCAGCAGGGCAATGGTCGGGCCGGTGTGGCCGTGTTCGTGCGGACTCCACACGCCGAAGATCAGCGCCAGGATCACCGCGCCGAGGGTCTGCCCGGTCAGCCGCGCGGTCGCCAGCATGCCGCTGGCGGCGCCGGCGCGGTGGTGCGGCGCGGTGGTGACGATGGTGTGGATGTTGGGCGACTGAAACAGCCCGAAGCCCAGCCCGCACAGCGCCATGCGCCAGACGATGTTGGCGTTGGCCGGCTGCGCCGGCAGCAGCGCCAGCAGCAGCAGGCCGACCGCCATCAGGCCCA
>Ga0123357_10003100_pt1 | contig 18863 bp, 9 predicted proteins | sample TergutEmb28metaG_FD_89873 | JGI IMG/M metagenome (GOLD analysis project Ga0123357, IMG submission 89873) | Embiratermes neotenicus P4 segment gut microbial communities from Petit-Saut dam, French Guiana - Emb289 P4 | ecosystem: Host-associated > Arthropoda: Insects > Digestive system > Gut ...
ATGTTTAGTGTTAGTGCTCATTGTATGATGCATCAGTTGTATATGACTATGTCCATATCCACATGGATTTTGCTATCCTGTATGGATCTACGGACTGTGAATAAAATTACAATTACAATTACATTAAATTTGAGAAGTATTCTTAACTGACTGTCAGCTTGTGAAGAAACAAGCGCAATTGTAAATTATGTCAAAAATAAAATAGTGAAATCTGTTCTTATCAATGAATTTTTTAGAATAAATTTTAAGTCACTAAGACTATTGCAAGAATAGAAATTTTAACTAAGGTAAAAATAGATGACAATTGAATGTTGGAAAAAAATATCTTTTTCATCATGGATGTGTGAGAATTCATTCAAAACTTTATTTTCTGAAGTTTATAAGGTAATACTTCAAGTATAATTTGTATTTGTTGTTATATGTGTTATGTTTCTTTTAGTGAGTCTCTTGCTTCATAAAGGTAATGGTGATGACTTTAATATAAATTGCGTGTATGAATTTCTGCTCATCAGCTTGCAAACTCGTGTCACTTGAGGTGAACAGACAACCATGTTTTTTTATATATTGTGGATGGCTATGAACCAAAAATGTCTCTGTGATGTATAATGGATTGGTAGTGACTGGCAGATAATTTGAGGGCTGCAGCATAGACAATTTATTTTGGCATATCTCTCCATCTGTAAGGAATGCGACACCACCATGTAGGATGACATATTTAAATTAAAATGTGCCTTTGAATAGAAAGTTGTGCCAGCCATCCCTGTTTCTCCCATATTATCAGATGGACTTGCTGAGGTAATCTGCTACTGCACAGTTCTAGAGTTTTCATTTCTTGGTTCATACGTGGTTCATCTCAGAGTGACCAACATACCACTCATTCATTCATTCATTCATTTCATTTTTGAGAAGACTTCTTATGTATGATTTTGTTAGAGAGGGAGTTTCATTGAAAACTGAATCCAGATACAGACAAGCTTAACGGCCTTACATTTCCACAAAGTATACAAATGTGTAATATAACCTAACCACATGTTAGTTGGTGCTGGAAATGATGTTCACCTCCCAGACATGTTTGACACCTGGTGAACAGATTATTAAATACTTTTTGAAGTTCATGTCTAGAAATTGCCGATACTGTATGACAAGTTTAAAAGCAGCTGCTTGAATGACACACTGCCAATCTCATCACCATATGTACCATACATTGTATTACCTTGGTAACACAGTCCAAATTAATCTGCTGTTTGTAACAGACATGTGAAGCACTTTGTAATGTACATTTCTTTTCCTTGGGAGGAGGCAATACAATTTAATAAAGAGTATTTTCATTGTGGAAAACTATGTAAGGAAAAAAACTGTATGATAAGTGTCACAGGAAATTTAGAATACAACTTTCCAGTGTTTTAGCTTTAGAAATCAGGCATATCTGAGAGCTGAGGTTCATGTCCAACACCTCCTTTATCATGCAGTATGTTATATGTAATGTGCAGAGATGTAAGGGCATTATGTTTGCTATTCATCGGGGATCTGTCTTCAATTGAATTCCCTTATTTGTCCACAGAGAGACAGTGTCTAGCTGATCTGTTGTATTATCAAGTAGCTCCAAATGTAAATAGTGACAAAACTTGTAATGATCTCAGACAGTACTCACAGTGCCAGTTGTTTACCATTCCAGTCCTACATGTATAAAATAGCTGGAAATTGCCTTTGAATTGTTGGTTTTACAGGTGAAGAAGTGAGCTTTATATTGTCAGGGGATGATGCAAATGAGGCATCATGTGTTTGGTTTGGCCCATTTGATGTTGTCAGCCAGAGTTTTGAGGAGAGAATGAATTGCATTTTGAAGTATTGTATGGAAAGAGAGATTTGTGGTTCTGATAGGACCACCATTGTAAGTGTTATTTATTTCTGTTCTTGCATATGAATAATTTATAAGTACTTGAAACTCATATATTCATTTATTGATTAATGCCCCTGGATTGATATGGATTGTCATAACAGGATGGATCTGAAAATATGTGGAAGGAAGCTGCCTCAACCTGTTTTAGGGTGCCCTTCTAACATTCACTTAAAGAGATTTGGAAAACAATGCAAATCATAGTCCATTTAGTCAAGTGTGAGCCAAGATTCAAATGCAAATTCTCCTAATTGTGAAGGCATAGTAACCACTTGAATGCAATATTCAGTCTTGGGCATCATGATGCAGGAGAGTTGTCACTGCCGTGTGCAGATAATTTCAGTTGTAGGGGATTGCAATTTGTGTCATTCTAGCAATTATGTGTATAATCCTCTTGTTTGGCTTGCACTGGCTGCACATATTGACATATGATAAAATTCCTAACATCAGAAATGTAAAATAATGCTAGCAAAGGAACAAAGAAGCAGAAATATTTTGTTTTCAGGTTTCATGGCATTGTATGTGCCATTGTATGTATGTATGGACCGTCATCCTAACCAAGTTTGCTGTCCAGATGTTATTATGTCTGCATGGTGCTTAAAATACCATGTACTTTATCTTGAAAATTACTACACTTTTTTACCTCTTCAGTGTTGTGGCATGTAATGTTATGATAGGCAAGTTGTGAGAAGGAGATTGGTTGCTGCAGCCTTCTGAAGTGGGGAGGTAGAGGCTTATGATAACTGAATTGTCTAATATGCCATAGTACATGTTTGATGGTGGCTGTTATGAAATCTGTAAGCTTTAATGCCCCATAAACTCATTAGTTTTTATGCAGCAGATTATCCTTCTTCGAAGGTCAGTATTTCATGGTTAGGTGCATGAAATTTAAGCATGGGGTAGAGTCTCCCTTAACACTATACACTATACAAGAGGTGTATAGGAACATGCAGAAGTATGCAGATCAATCAGTTATCACCTATTTCTTTACACAGTCTTCTGTTTCCCTCTCTACCATACACTTTACATCATTTTATCACTGTGATGACCATGAGCACTGATTTCATTCCAGTAAACACCATCATAAATAGCAATGTGTTTATTAATCATTAATTTACATATTGCCATGTTTGGGTGTCTGTGGTTTTCCTAACTCCATTTTTGACAAAGTCTGAACTGCGTGCATTGCAGTTTCACTGATCACACAGTGTTTGAAGAATGTAACCCTTATGAATGCTGATGTAAATAAGAAGTTTAGCTGTGGTAGTAATAATTATTAATTAGATCTGTTGACTGTTCTACTTTTCTGCGAATTAGAAAAGGTTGAGAACAACTGACATACTGCAACAGTCTGGTATCTGTGGTCACATTTAGGGGGTCCAGCATCTTGCAGGGATGAGAGTAGATAATTAAGTAGACAGGTCATTCAACAATATGGTATGTTTTGGGGTTAAGCTGGAATTGTACTGTTTCCAGCTGAGATATGAAATCTGTTTAGTACTGATTATGGTTCATCTGGCGGCCATGATAAATATACCTGTGGGCTTTGTCTTGCTACTTGGCAACAGCCATAGTCAATGAGCTCCATGCAGCACATTGTCAGCAGTCCTGCTAATGCATGTCATGTATTTAATTTATATGTGTGTTAATTGGCCTGTTCATTTTTCCATTTATTTGTAAAATTATGGTACATTATGATGTATTTCAGATTCAGGAACTTGGCAAACAACGACCACCAGATGAAGAAAAATGGGACTCAGAAGATGAATTAGAAGAAACGTTTGGGTGCCCTGCTGCTGAGACATATAGCAAATTGTCAACAGGAAGTGCTGTTGGCAAAGAATTGAATGGTTCCTGTGGACATGAAACTGGTGTCAACCAAGCAGGTAGGTATAATGCTACTGCACAAACCACATTATTGACAGCTACAGCATCAAGTGATAACATGGTTATAAGTTCAGTACAAAACATCAGCAGTATAACAGAAACAAGCAAAGAAAATGGTGTTATTGCTGTGACTGATCAACACACTACTTCAAGTACAGAAACCAGTGGTATACTGTCAGCTTCAGAGCTGACCATCAGTAATGCTACAGCTGCAACCAAACAGAGTGGCTTTACGCCTTTTGCTTTCGTCACAACAAAACAGAATGTAATTCCTACAGGTGAACAAATTGACTTTGCAATTCTGACTTCATCCACAGCAGATACAAGTTGTGCAAATGAAAGTCATAGACCAAAAGCACCATCTAGCAATGTTTTTATGGATTCAGCAATACAAAGTAACATTTCCCCTGAAGTTCCACAAGTAACAAACATTTCTGTGAACACAAATAATAAAGTAAGAACAGATTCCTCAAAATACAACTGTAATAGCGCAAGTGAACCCATGAATCCAAGTAACAGAGCAACCGATAAAGAGCCAAATAGCATGCTAGCTTATATCAGTGAACATTCTGATATTTCAGATCAGCATAAAGACTATGGGCACATGGATTTGCATAAAGGAAACTTAGTTTCGTTTATTTCTGATAAGGAAACAAAACCATTATGCTTTTCAGACTGTGATACTGAGTCGGAATTTTGTACGTCCATAATTAACAAAGATGTTGAATGCAATTTGAAGGTATCTCTTATGTCAGTTCTTAAGAAACGTGTTGGAGAATCACAGATCCTGGCAAATTATGCGGTGGGGTTTGTGGAAAAAGAAATTGATTGCATGATGCAGGACCTTATGGTAAAGGTCCTATCTTCTGTCATGTTGAATGAAACAGGACAGAACAACCTAAATTCTGATTTACAACGTGGAGATACATGTCGGCTGATAATCACCAGCATGGTTCAAGAGTGGAAGGAAGAAATGCTGTTGGTGACAAATAAAAGGAAGGCTGAAAAAGAGAAGAAAATGGAAGCAGCACTGGACAGAGTTCGAAAACTTGGGCAACGAGTATCTGCCTTGTGTTTCAGTAATACAACATCAACACAAAGTAATGCCTGCAGCAGTAGTTCTGATGATAATAGTGCAAACTACAGTGATAAGAGTATTAGTTGTGTTGCTGGTGATTATAATGAAGAGACAGCAGAGAAGAGCACAATTATCCAAGACTTCATGCAGTTACTTAATATATCTGACTGTCAGATGGTAGAAACTCCAAAGAGTGTTTCAGAGCAAGGATCACAGACTATTTCAACTGGTCGTGTCCTTTACTTGAACTGCCTTTCTGACCTATAGTTACTTGTCCTGCAGTTTCAGTGTCGTACCCATTGTTCACAGCAGTGTTTCTCAGTTGGTCCTCCACAGATTGTTGGCAGTGTAATCAGACCTGGCCAAGCAGTTGGAGCACCAATGAAACTCAACTCAGTAGCTCAGTGCCAGGTCAGCTATATCCAGTCATACCTTGCCTGTTGTAATGGATCAATAGCTCGGTTAGAATTCTGCAGGTAAATCTGCTATCTCAAGTGTTAAGATGTGAGACATAATTGGAGTATTGAGGGTTTACGTACATTAGGGTAGACATAAATAATTAGGTGGTGTCTGTGTGCAGTGTAAGGTGTAATTGCTTTCACAAAAAGATCAGATTATTCATTAATAGTCACATAAGACTGATAAAATTCTGTAATTATAGTTATATAAATTTGGTCACAGAGAGATAGGTAGAAACTTGAAACTGATAAATGTCTGCCATATGTTTGCATGAATATGAAGTAGATCCAAAATGTAAAGGTATGAAATGTGACAGCAGTAATCATGGATTTGCTATATCCAAGTCCAAGTGGTGACCATCACCTGCCTCCCCAAGAATCATACATGTTTGTCTCATATTGTGATAGTGCTAAATTTAATATCGTATGTTGCTTGCTGACTTTTTTGACAGCCAGCAGGTTTGTTTGTGGTTGGCAAAACAATTGCATCTGTAAGAAACCACCGAACTTACCTTTGGCAGATGAACTCTGAATAATAATTTTAGTGCTGAATGAAATAGTAAGTTACTGCTGCAGTTCTGTTGAGGGTTGAGTTTGTGTTTTTAAAATCATGCTTGTATATCTTCTGTGTCTGTGAATTTAATCACATAATGAAACCAACTTCCTCCATCCTGACAGTAGCAGGGCTGGTTTGAACCCAAAATCTTTTTTGACTTTGCTACTCCAAAGCTTAATCTAGATGGAATTATACCATATATTTTCTGCACCTGGAAAAATTGTGTTTTCAGCATAGCAGATTTATTTTGTATTATGTTTCTATTTAGCGAATAAATAATGTTGAACATTTGGTTCTTCCCTCCCTCTGTAGCAAATTTTGAGTGATGAGGGAGAAGAAGTTGAATTTTGTGGTTCCTTATTGCGTACATCAAAATTGGGGAGGAGGAGTCATGTTACAAACCCCTTATCCATGGGTTTATGATAAATGATCTAATGTAATTTGTCATTATGATTATGCAATGTTAGCAGCTATGATAAGTGTTCAATTTTAGAATGTGTAGTGCTATTAATTAAATGAGTATTAGAGAAATAGTAAGATTTTTACTGTAAAATGTTCTACAGATAGGGTGCCAGTCCTGAAACCACTCCTGTTTTATAAGTCTGTGAAACAGAAATGATTGAGAACCCTGGTTTAAATAACCTTGAATCAGATAACCTATTGTAATGCACCTGTAAAATACAGGGTGGTCATAAAGTCCTTATCGATCATTTTGATGAAGGAATTGAAACATTTTAATCACTGCCATTTGTGCTTTATTATCATTACATATATGGGTATTTGTAATACTTGTCATTTAAAAGTGCTGTTTCTCTGACAACTTGTAACATGCCTGCCATAACTGTCACTTGCATCCTGAATGTGATCTTGTAATTATTGAGTCTTTGTTTTGTACACCCAGCATTTGATAAAACTCCCAAGCAAATGTCTAAAGACATTAAATCACATGAACAAGGTGCCAGTGGTTTTGACAATACTGCTGTCTGTCTGTCTGTCTGTCTGTCTGTCTGTCTGTCTGTTAGGAAAGGTTTCATGCATGTATTCTTATATGACATTTTCAACATGAGGTAAAAGCCTTTCAGAAAATAACAGGATCCAAAATTCCATCATCCTCTTGTTTGTGGTTCTAAGAAGTGTTTAAACCTATGCAGGTAAATGTTCCTTCACACTATTCCTTCTTGGAAAGATGAAGAGACAATAGATTTTAGTCTGCATGAAGCAGAACCATACATTCACTTTGGCAAGCTGCGTTACCATTCAGAGGTTACTTTTGGCTGCTCTTCTGCCCATATTTGACAGTTGTGCCTGTTAGATTGACTGAAAACGTGAATTAAGTCTTTGTCACTGAATAAAATATTACTCATGACATCTTTTTGTATGACCTTATGAAGAGCATGTCATAGTTTTATGAGATACATGGCCTTAATCTTCTTATTAATGAAGCACTGGAATGTGGTAGGCTTATTCTTTTACGTCTGAAGTGTAGCACTATATTACTGTTGTTTTTGGTGTGTCCAGTTGGTTACTTATGCAATCGCTGGATGCTTTAGAATTTGCTCGGTAGCTTGTTGAATATGTTGCGCAGTATTCTCAGTCATGGATGGTGTACCTGAAACTTTCTTATCTGTAACACACCCTGTTCTATGAAATTTGTTGACTAATGTCTAGATCAGTTTTACATTTTTTATTCCATGCATTGTGATGAAGTGCATTTGTTGGTGTTAGATGAATTATTTACTTATTTATATATTTTTATATTTTCTCTCATGGGACCAAGTTTCCTAAATTTTTTGTATAAACTCTTGATGTACTTGTTTGTATGACAGGGTGCATAGTTGTGTAGAATATTATGAAAAATGAAAGAAAAATAGTAACATTGTGATATTAATTGACTGAAACTTCATGAATGCCCATATATTAAACACCCTGAAATGGCAAAATAAATGCTACTTGCTTATAATATTATTTTTGCATAAAATTTATTTATAGTCTAGCTTCTTATTGCATGATAATTGTACCAGTGTATGGCATGTTTCTTAAAGAAAAGTCATTTTACAGTGTGTTGATTGTGCCCTTAAAACTTGCCAACATGGATCAAGTGTCCCAGGTTGTAATGGCTTATAAAATTGGCAATATTTGTGATTTCTATGCTGTGATATAAAGCGATATTGAAATAAGTTACTTTTATAAACAGCACAAAACAAACTTGGTGTAGTGTATTTTGGACAAGTACCCTGTTACCATATTTATTCCCTTTTCTCCTAGTATTAAAACATAAATAACAGGCGGTAAATATATGCAGATATGTTTTACAATTTGTCAACTTATTACACGTACATGTATGATGATGGATGCTGATGTGGTGAACTGTGGCCAGCAGTTCATCATTTTTCATGTTAAGCCATTGGTGGCCACCTTCTTGCACTTCCCATTGCTGTGAAGTTGTGTAGGATTAGCACACTGACATATGACATATGTAGTTGATTCATTTCTATATGAAAAGAATTTTGGGTGAGGTAGTTGAGTAGCATGGTTGGAATCTTAAATTGATTCATTTTTAAACCATGCACCTCCAACGTTAACAAAAGAAATATGAAATATCCTGGTACACACAGTCAATTAACACTTTATTTTGTTGAATTCCTACATGTTTTGAGATGTGATGATCATCTCCAGGGAGGTACTGTTATTGAATCCAAATGTTGTTGTGAGGCATTAGTCTGGTATATGTTGTTATAAAATTTGTATTATAAGAATTCATGTAAAATATAGTTTGTATGTGCTTTTTATGCGGTTGTATGTAGTCTCTACATATTTTGTTTATAATGCTAATTTTTTTTTATGCATAATGAAAATAAAAGTTACCCTAGAACAGGCTACAAAGGCCCAGAGGGGTCTCTTTCTTTAACCTTGGTGCAAGATGGGGTGGGTGGTCAACACCACGCCCCGGCTGCTTTACCCTCCCGGAAAGACCCAGAACCCATAGTATAGGAGGCTGGTTGGGCCCCAAGTCCGGTCTGGATGGGCGGAAAATCTCGTCCCCATCGGAATTCGGTCCCCGGACCGTCCAGCCCGTAGCGAGTCGCTATACCGACTGAGCTACCATGCTCTGCATAATGAAAATAAAATTAATAAAAGCTACCAGCGAAATATGTCGGTCAAAATTGTACTCTTTGGTTACTGCTACATTTGTTTTATAGATAAGTATCCATCAATCTGGGTCTTATCTGATAGTTCTCTACAGGTTTTTGTATGCCATGATGTAATATTCTCTTGTCGATTTGTGTGATTTGATTGCATGTGAGTATTAATCGTGGAGTGAACATCATTGAATATATTTGGGATTTGTAATGATGTGTGACATAACAGTAGAAGTAGAGCCTTGTAGTAAAGCATTATTATCAAATTAATTGAAGATTTAGAAATATTGTCACTTTGTTGAAAATTAAAACTGAAAACTGTGTTGGCACAGTGGATTCTCGATATGTTGGCTTAGTCACCAATTTGTGTTGATGCTTGTGGAAGTTTTGGTTATTATGTCCGTATTTAAATTCGGCAATAGTAATATCTGAGATAATTTGCCTACTGTATGTGTATGCAATTAATTCAAATAATTTAACCTTCCGTTCATTTGACAGTTTCAATAAACAGGTATGTGCCTGCATTAAGCCAAATGTAACTAAACGTTTTAATATATCACAAATATGGAATTGTCACAGGTGGAGCTGACACTTGATTTTATAGCATGTTAAGTGTATACGTGTTTTATTTATACTGTCTGTCAGTTTGCTGTACGGCCTGATGATGGCCTGGACATTGCCGAAACATGTAGTTATGTTTTCGTAAATAATAAAACAAACATTAGTTGCGCTGGACGGAATTTGTCGTCCTTTAAATGTAAAAATCGCAACGGGATGAGTAACATTAAGATTACTTTGTTCATGCTACGGGGTGTGTACGAAGGATAAGGCGTTGTCTCGAACATTGGCTATGGGAATGAATTTCACTTCTTTGTTGTTCGTGGAGTGAAGGTGTGGGTAGCCTTGTATCGAGTCTTCGATAAATCTTTTTGTTAAGGAGGGTATTGGGGGAATTGATACAAATTGTCGATACTGCGGGAATTATTATTAAGGCTGCAGTCACTAAAGGTGAAATGCCAGTAAAATAATGGCGGATTTTTTTTTGTCACTGATGAACTAAACGAAGGAATATTGCTGTATTATGAAATGTGGCAGCGGTCTACTTTGGGAGATGAGTACAGTTTCGGGGGAAATTACTGCCTCCATGTTCAGGTTAGTTACATTCTCGAATAGCGATATCTTGATATTCACCTTCGAGAGAACTTAGAATTATCACAAGCAGGCAGCCTGTGATATGATACCAAATTCCAACTTTGTATGGATAATTCGTTTATTTTTATGTCCGGCCATTGGTCTGTACATACGACACAAACAATCCGTAATTGCTCGTGGCATTTCAGTTGAACATCGGCGGTTCGACACAGTGCTCCATTACACACTCGTCAGTTAGATGTCAAAACTTTGAAGACATATCGGGCATCGGAGACTGCGAGGGGAAAGGAGACGGTGTTATCCCTGGTAGTATTAAATAGAAGGTGATACGTCTCCTGAATTATGCATTCCAAGACAACTGCGAGGCGTGGAAGGTGATTGTGGAAGTGGTATAGACCAATTGCAGCTGCATCAACTTCCGACAAGTCGGATGAAGATAGCAATGCAAAGGGGATGTTTCTTGTATGTGTGTGAGAGCGCGTTCGTGCGTGTGTGTGCACAGTGGGTTTGAACGGAGATCTCTTGAGTCTTCAGCACTATTCAGAATTACAAGACGGTTGGTTTGTGTCAGGTTTGCAATAAATTACATCGAGGTAGGAATATGCTGCTCTGTTTTAGTATTTCCCGCCCTAAAGGCTCCATGGAGAAAAATCGTCGGAAGATGTAACTTAGCTGACCAAAAAGTTCCCCTTTTTTAATGGCACGTACCTCAAAGTTCACTACCGTGTTCGATAGAACCTTATTCTGAACCAGATAAACATAGTCCACAGCTACAAACCCCACTTCCCTAAACGTATATAGACCTGTGTGTATGTATGTATATATATATATATAGAGAGAGAGAGAGAGAGAGATTTTGTTCTAATGTCTACGACTCCGCCTCATACCTGGTCTCGTTCCTTCACGTTTTCCGACTAAATTTTTTTTTGCATTTCTTATCGCTGCCGTGCTTCAAACATACGCCGATTTTGCCTCCTCGGTTTGATCATCCTAATGATTGGTGAAATGTACGAGTTGCAACACGAAGAGAATAGGAGACAAAGTCACAATGTGGCAAAGTTTAAAATTTGGGAACGACACTACCAGATCAAAATTGCATGCATGAAGACAACTAAAAGCAGATTACACTCGAGGAAAGCCTACTGCCATATGATCCAGTATCTTTGGTCTTCCTGACTACTTTCCACTAATATACAGAACTATAATTTTGCCTCGTGTTTTATGTGGGTTTGAAACTTGGTCCGCGTTTTAAGGGAGGATGTTTGAGAATGGGGTCCTGAAGTAGACATTTGGGCCTAAGAGGGAAGCAGTAGCAGGCCACTGACGGAAATTGCGTGCTTTGTAGCTTAATGATTTGTACTGCACCAAATTTCATTTGGGTGGTCAAATAAAGGAAAACGATATGGGCTGGGCATATGGCACGTGAGACAGAGAAGAGAGAATCATCCAGGGTTTTGATGGGAAAAATAGAGCGAAAGACGTAGCTGTGAAGGCCTAGGCTTTGATGGGAGGATAATACTAAAATGAATCTTCAAGAAACAGGGTAGGAGGGCGTGAACTGCCATGGATCTGGCTCAAGAAAGGGTCAATATGAAGTCTGTTGTGAGCACGGCAATGAACTTAAACGTTCCACAAAATGCTGGGATTTTCTGGACTAGCTGAGGCACTGTTAGCTTCTCAAGGAAGTCTTTACTCTAAGGAGGTAAACAATAAAGCTCCTGATTACGTAATTTTCTCCGCCATTACGATACTTCGTGTCGCTTAGAAGCAGATATTCCTGCCAGCCTTTTGTTCTGAAATAACCTCGGTCTGTGTTCTCTTTGAGTGAACAAGTTTCACACCATGCGAAGTAACCGGTTAAAATCGCAGTTTGTATGTTCTGTCCTGTACGTACGTCTTTTTAGACAACAAGCGACAAGGTAATGCTGACTGATGGCAAGCATTCCCTGGCTTAATTTGTCCTTCATTTCTTTAAATGTAGGCCTGTCTAAATTGTAATTCTGTGTTTTCTTCGTCGTGGCATAGTGCTTTTTGAAAGTTGCCTGTGTTTGTAACTCCCGGTTAGGCAGGTGTGTCATGAGTAACGACAGAAGGGTGAATCAGAGGAATTTAGAAGGGAGAAGGAAGGGTCAATACTAGACAGCAGTGACGAACCGGTCCAGGCGAGGTGAACGCGTGTTGGCTCTGGGACGCACGTGCTGCTAACACACAAGACATCCAGGTTTCTTTCGTCTTGGAAGGAATCACCCTACCTCGCCACCGCCCAGTCTATCTTTAGCTCAAAACATTCAGAATCGGATCAAGCCAGCTCATGCAGGCTAACTCTTAGTACCTATTTTGCTTCCTTTATGTGCAGTTGGTAGCGGATGCAACTGCGATCAGTTTTGGCAACACTGATAACGTTTACTTCCGTTTGGAAGCCCAGCCATACAGCTGTCTGCACACAACAAATTTTGTTTCAGTTTCTGATGTTGTGACTAAACAAATAGTTGTTTTTGTGCTAGGTGAACGGAAAAGGTCCTGTATATGTGACCTCAGTTATGGAAAACTCAAATCTTTTATCTGTCTTCATTGTATTGGTAATTCGGTGTCGCCTTGCAAATCGTCTGACAGCTACCTCAGTTGTGAAGTGAAATTTAATATGTGCGCGCGAAAATCCGGTGTTCATGAAAATTGCTGGTTGAACTGTATGGGGCAGTCGGTGCTGGTTGAATGGTAAAGTTAAACATAAAAATATGTTTATTTGTGGAAGTAGTTACGATTCTGTGTGTTACATAAGTGTAGAAAACACAATTTAAAAGGACAAACTTATGATATGATGATCGTGAATCACACATACAAATGATTTTCCATCTTCGAAGCCGCTAATTGTATTAGTTATTTCTATTTAGCATTAATTTCCAAAAATTTGGTTTGATTTTCTGATTTCGTGTTTCTCTTTCACGCATTTTATATAATTGTAACGTCGAATATAAAATATTTTTAATAAGACTAACAGAACAGAATTCAAGGGTACAAACATAATGGCTAAATATATGTAAAGGATAAGAAATAAGATGTTAAAACATTTGAAACGATTTTTGGTGTATAAGGTTTCGAGAGATGTGTTTTAGTATTGGAAATACGGATGGTAGTTTGAGGTACAGGATGTATAAAAATACTGTTTGTAGTCGTGCAACTACACGTAAGGGCTTCCGACTGCGAAACCCCTGGTGTTAAGTAGAAGCTGCCTTCAGTACAATTTAACTCAACTAATGCAATTATTTAATAAACTAGTTATATTTACTGGCATTGGTAGTGAGTCTGTCGATTTGTGATACATGCAAATTACTTTAGTTTGATGTTTACGTAAGGAGAGACTTTAAACTTTACAGATTTTTTGGAAATTCAATTCAATATGTTCGCACACATTTCTTTTCATGACGCCGTACTTCGCGTGTGTTGACTCATTCACGGAAGGTTCCTTTCGGTACACGTTAGATGTTGTACCTACTAATGTGTTCGTTCACCTGCCGCTTTATTCTTTCACTTCCGCAAATATGATAAGTTTAAAATAGAATAATTATAATTATAAAATTAAATCGCTCGAGAAGGGTAATTCCCAGTCTTTTAAATCACGCTTGATACGCGAGGTCTTCTGGGATGTGACGCTGTGTCTTCGGGTGAGTAGTGACCGACGTTTTGATGGAACATAATGTTATCGAAACGTCGGGTAACCACACAACGACGCAGCATCATGTCCCAGAAGACCAAGGTTCTCAGAAATAATGTGAGAGTCTTAACCCTTTAAACGCCGAGTTAAATCCCACCTGCCAACTGCTGGCATTATTAGAAGCTCGCCATATTCTCCACGTTAGCAAGATAAGAGTTAATACCAGGCACCGAATATTTCGGCTTGCTTTAATAGCATTTTGTTTAATGATTATACTTCTTTAGCCATTTAGACGCCGAGTTAAATCCAATCTGCCATCCGCTGGCATCATTAGAAGCTCACCATATTCTCCACGTTAGCAGGATAAGGGTTAAATCCCGCTTGCTTCATACATTTTCAGTTGTATTTTATGGCATTGCAGAGGTAAGCATGCCTACACTCAAAATTTATTGACAAAACATTAACATTTGTAATATGATTAGAACAAATAAAGATTTTAATTTCCATTTGCTAGTAGCATGCAATAAATGTGCAGTAAGTCACACATGTAACCTCATGATATTGTCCTTAGATTTATTAAATTTAAAAGGTCCAAAAGTGTTTGTTTTCGTGTTTTCTTTTAGTAGATGAACCGTTTCTTCACTCACACTAAGAGCGGTTGTGTGGGAGCCGGAGTAGCGTAGTCGGTATAGCGACTAAGCTACGGAGTGGATGGTTCGGGTTTCGAATCCCGGCCGTGGTAAAAACCCGTTTCCCTTCTCCATAACTTCTAGATCGACCTCCTGTTCAATAAGTCAAGCAGCCAGGGCGTGAAGTTAACCATTCATCTTTATCTAGTGCGGAGGTTAAGAGTGGGTGGAGCTTTACTTCCTAAATACCTTCGTGGCGTGGAGAGGGGCTACGACTTTTTTGCTTTACATTGATATTAGGCACCCGCAGTAAGTACGTATAGTCGGTGTGTAGATTAAACCCCTTACATTTTTAGGTGAATGCACCTCGGGATTCAGCTTTGTAGCCCTAGAAGAAGCTGTGGAAGTGAGCAAGGAACAGAGTCGCAGTGCCTATTCCTAAAATATAGATACTTTCGCCCGGAATGCTTGGTAGGCTTAGGATAGAAAGCTAGACAGACCATTCTGGACGCTATGGCGAAGAGAGAGATTCTGTCCCTGTCGGGAATTGAATACTGACGCCCATGCAATATCTGTTGGTCTAGAACTTAAAACCTACCCTGCATTACTTTCTTCCCGTTCTAATTGCGTTTGAAGTTGTTGATACCTTGTGCATGCATCACCAAATAATTTGTTTGTGAAGCTGGTATACACTCAGCTGCCACAGGCTGAAACTTTATTTATCCGGTGTACGGACTTCGGTATACTAATTTAAACAGTGTTAGAAAAAACAGACGACTCGCCCGGAAATAGACACGCGACCCCAGTACCGTGAGGCGCCAGACTCGCGTGCGTTAACAGATGTGAGGATTGCTTGTGTCCCACTGTGCGATATTTTCCTAGCTTCCTTCGGTCTTGTCACAGGGCGCTAAGTCAAAATGCGCGGATGGAAGTAAGTCACACTTGCTTTCAGTTCGGGCTGTGAACCTGGGAGCCGCGAGTCGACTGCGCATGACTGTCAGATGTGAGTTCAGTGGCTCAGCATGTTCATTGCTCCGCTGTATTTGGTTCAGTATTAGTATGATGACAGTCCAATAATTGTTGTTCCATCAGTTTGTGCAGTACCGGGACGTCTGTAAATCGGTAGCTAAAATATGCCACAAAAAGTGTAGCGCGTTTTGATTGAGTGGTTTGATATCCAGTAGTTTTAAAACACTACATTAACTACAGTAGAACTGCACTTATCCGGAAGCTGGTTATCGGATCGGCTTGACCTTTTGGGTAAATTTGTCGAGAATTCTACAAAACTAACTTGCCTTGAAATTACCGATTATCGTATCAAGTACAGTACAGTGTTATGGCTTCTACAACTACAAATCAGGCGTGGTCAGAAGGTTTAGACGCAGATTTTGTTTGTTCAGGGGATCTTTAAACAGAACAGAAATAATGATATTGCTTATTTATTTCGGCAATCTTATAAATATAACTCATTTCCTTGTTCTATAAAAGTTGGCGTCTGTTCTTTGCTAGTTCTTGGCTGGCTCTTAAAATTTTGTGTACTCCGAGAAGTGAACACCAAACATTTCTTGCTTGTCTTTAACATGCCGATTCTAAATATGACAGAATGCGCACCTGGATACCATGATTCCTGTTTATTTTTAAGGCCTAACTTCTTTAGGCCACCTGCCAAAATCCGTCTATCCGCCTGCGTGCATCATGCAACGCTAGAGCCACCTCATGAAATGTAAAACCTTTCGGAAAATTATCATTTGGAAGACCATTCTTGGAACCCGCGATTCCAGGCTTTTTGTTCGAAGGCTTTTATTTTTTATATAGAGCTTCGTGTATATACCATTATGGAATTTGTCTGCTTACATTTTAAACATATGTAAGGTGGACTACTCAGGGAGTAGTCTACTATGTGTACATTTCGTCAGCTTGACGTGTTTTCATTCACAGTAAGTAGGAATGTAATTAATGAAAGGAACCGTTGGTTGTTGTGTATCCTGCTCGTTACCTTAGACGTACTAGGTTAAAAAATTTTCAACACGTAAGAAAAATTTGGAAGGAGGTACTCGTGATTTAATCGAGGCTTTATCGCGGCATTTGCCTGACGTGACTGAGAAATACCATTATATATTTAGTCAGCCGGTTTTCCAGCCCAGGTTCGAACTCGGCATTCCGCAATTACATGTCAGGAAAGTTACTTTATATTGAGCTGTCTTGCGGTAAACGCTTTTTTCTGGCGGGCCCATAAAAAATTAAGGATGATCATTGTTGGTCCAAATATTCCACTGTGAAAGAATATACACCGTGATAGAAGTCGTTTAAATCACGGTACTGTGCGACAGTTGGAAAGTATATAGAATATAACATTGCAAAGAAACATTGCTCTTCAGTCTGTGCCTTAAACATGTAGGGTTTATTTACCAACACAGTTGTTGACCGTTTGGTATGGGTCCCAGGTGAAAGAAGTATGGGGCCATATTTACGCAACAAGAAGTATCTAAATCTGTCGGAACGTATAGCTCTTGCAAGCTTTGCCATGTAGATTGGCGCCTTTCAAGGCAAATGGGTTTCAGAAGTTTGTCGTATAGCTCCTGTATTCATCACCGCAATACTTCCGCCTAACCTTTATTAATGGACACGTAAATGTTAAAGCAAATGTTCTCGTATATCTGTTGGTGTGATTTATAGCAGAGTGACTACGGTACTGGGTTTTACATGTTATGCCAGAGGAAGTCACAAAATTTGGAATTCAAACACACGCACGCACACACACTTTCTCCTCTCTCTCTCTCACGCGCGCGCGCACACACACACACACACATCCTGAATTTTTGGAGTAGCTATGGGATTGTTAACTTTTCAAGGTTTTTTTCTTCGCAGAATATTGTAGCTAATTATATCTTCAGAATCGCGAAGAGTGAGTGTGGAAACCACGAGCATTCTTTCAAGTGTTTGTATTTTTATATCACAACATAGTTGTCTCTACACAGGAAGTTTACTACACTTTATTTTGCCTCATTCCTGAAACATTTTATTTTGAGCTTTTTATATACCCTATAAACCCCGCTTCGCTGTACATCTATGCAGCTAAGTTTACATCCACCACGTGCCACCCTTTGGATCACCCCACAGCTCTGTGTCCAGAATGGGTGATATAAAAATAAATAGCCCTAACCAAGTCTTTTCCCTCATTCTACCATCCGAAATAACGCCTGTCTTCCCGGTCTTCATGGTGTATAAATGTCTTTAACAGTGCACTGGTCACCAGGTGCCGAATTCAAGACAGATCGCGTCGAACCCATTTGGGTTTCCACAGGTTCAGTCTCGTTCCAGATGTTTTAAAATTAGTGGTATGAACTGTTTATCCGCGTTTTAAGTTAAATATTCACAATACTGATAAATGTTTGAGATGAACATTGTGGATGTCAAAAGAATCTATAGCTTACATTAAGTGACAGTTTTTGTACGATAAAATGTTTCTGAGAAAATTTATCCGGTTCTGTTCAGTATCTCTTTGTTACGCGTTTATTTTATTGATTTAATAAAAGTCAGCGCTTTCACAGTCATGTGAATCTGTCGTCATGAGTATATTTTCCATTCATTACGGTGTTGGCACTGTTCGAAGTACAGGAGTTATGGCGATGATAAATCGCTGTAAACTTAACACGGTAACCTTAAACGTCTGTAATTGTAATTATTTCCAAGGATTTCTACAGTGAAATCTAAAACACGTATTGTCATATAAAGATGTTCCTGATAACAAACTTTTCCTTATTTCCATGGACCGAATGGTTGTTGTACACATCCTTAAATTTTCACAGTCAATTCAAGGAGTTTCCAAGTATTATGACAAGTATTTTTCTACTTCACTTTTCGTATCGGCTGGATCCTCAAACAGTAACCGAGCTTGCAGTCATTAGTCCAGGAAATGGCGAAATAAATTTTCGGGAGATTGCTTGTGAGAGTGGGAACTAGGCTGATATAACGTAGGATGGTACTGCAGCTTCCGCATTGACGATGTTGAAAATTCTCTTTTATTACCATAACATTAATATAATATAAAACAACTGTTTATGTTTTATTTTATTATTGACGCGATACAGGTTTCAGTATTCAGAAATTGACATTATGAATGTTTCACATTAACAAGAGGCTGGTGACTGAAATCGAATTTAACCACAGTTGGTAAATAAAAAAGGTAAAGTGATCCCGTTACAGGACCGGTGTGGCCCAGAGGGTGGGTAGAGGTTTATCTCTACTCTTCCATTACCGCGGCACTAGAAGGGGATGAGTGGTCAGCAGCACGCCCCGGCCGCACTTTACCCCCGGGAAAGACCCGGTACCCATTTTACAGGAGGCTGGGTGGGCCCCAGGGCCGGTCTGGACGGGCGGAAAATCTCGTCCCCACAGGGATTCGATCCCGGAC
>Ga0123357_10003101_pt1 | contig 18862 bp, 11 predicted proteins | sample TergutEmb28metaG_FD_89873 | JGI IMG/M metagenome (GOLD analysis project Ga0123357, IMG submission 89873) | Embiratermes neotenicus P4 segment gut microbial communities from Petit-Saut dam, French Guiana - Emb289 P4 | ecosystem: Host-associated > Arthropoda: Insects > Digestive system > Gut ...
ATTGGATTTTTTGGCGCATACTGCCGGCATCAAGGCTGTCAAACGGTTCACCCAACGATTGGATATGCCTAATTCCGTTACTTTTATCGGTTCGGGAAAATTGCAGGAAATCAAAGAATATACTGAAAATGAGGAATATGCAATCAGTCTGGCGATATTTGACGACGAATTAAGTCCCAAGCAACTGCGCAATTTGGAAGCGACTTTGAAAGTGAGGATTATGGATCGCACCAGCCTGATTCTTGATATTTTCGCTTCCCGTGCCCAGACTGCCCACGCCAAAACACAGGTCGAATTAGCCCAATACAATTATATGCTGCCCCGATTGAAACGATTGTGGACGCACCTCGAACGGCAAAGCGGAGGCGGAAGCGGCGGATTCAGGATGCGCGGCCCCGGTGAAACCCAATTAGAAACCGACCGCCGGATTATCTTGAGTAAAATTTCAAAACTTAAAGAAGACCTGAAAGAAATCGACCGGCAAAAATTCACCCAACGGCAAAATCGGGGAAAAATGGTTAGGGTGGCTTTGGTCGGATATACTAACGTCGGAAAATCGACGCTGATGAACTTGTTGAGTAAATCGGAAGTTTTTGCTGAAAATAAACTGTTTGCAACATTGGATACGACCGTCCGCAAAGTGACCATCGAGAATCTGGCTTTTCTCCTGTCAGACACCGTCGGTTTCATCCGCAAACTGCCTACCGAATTGATCGAATCGTTCAAGTCAACCTTAGACGAAGTGCGCGAGGCAGATTTGCTGGTGCATGTAGTCGATATTGCCCATCCGGCGTTTGAAGAACACATCAGGGTGGTTTCCAATACATTGAATGATATTAATAAGGAAGAGAAGCCGTTTATTATTGTTTTCAATAAGATAGACGCGTTCTCCTATATTGAAAAAGACGCTGACGATTTAACCCCCAAAACGAAGGAAAATGTTTCGTTAGAAGAATTGAAACAAACCTGGATGAACAATCTCCACGAAAATTGCGTATTTATTTCGGCTAAGGAAAAACTGAACATTGAAGAAATAAAATCGTTATTATATAAGAAAGTCAAGGAGATTCACGTTCAGCGATTTCCTTATAATGATTTTCTTTATCAATAAAACTATTATATTTCGGTTTATTTTGTATCTTTCCTCAAAAAATCTCCATAGGCGCACATTATTGCCGGGAATAATACCTTTTCTACCAATATTTTGTTCCTAATGGAACAGTTGCAACGCTATTATTAACTACAGCCAATTTCTTATCCCGAACTCAGGTTAATAATAAGGAATAGTGGAGAATGGGCATCTATTTTAAAACAAATAAGCAATTCCAACAGATAAATTGATCCTTGAAGCGTCATTGATGTATTTGCGATACTTGTATTTCGCCTCAAAGTTGAGAATTACCACATCGGTCAGATAAAAATCCAAGCCTCCTCCGAAATTGGCGCAAATTTTCCACTCCGACAGGCTCTTGATGTCTTCATCAGTTTTCAACCCTCCATATTCCGTATCTGGCGTATACAAATTTGTCTGACAGTAACCTGCTCCTGCCAGCGGATAAATACAGAACTTATCTGTCAGGAACGCCAGCCAGTGTACATTGAGATCTGCATCAAACATACTTATGTTTTTATTCCTGATGAATGTAGTAAACGAGCCTTCAAGCCTGAGCGGGTGAAGAACATTTAATTGAAGTTTGGCGCCCGCCCCACAGTTCGTGTAACCATTGCCAAAGCCTCCTGTAAAAAAAGCGCCTACAGCGCCATAGCCCTTTTCTTGTGCCAAAACAGGGATGATGCACACTTGCATTGCTACAAAAGCGAGCAATACAATTATTCGCAGTTTCTTCATACAATTTACCATAACGACTTATATTGAATATGTTGAGCAGGTTGATTCGTGCCGTATGCGACGCCTACGTCGCGGTAGGCTTTTATCATTGATTCCTGCAGGGTAATACCCTTATCGTAGTGATACTGCCATTCGCGCTTATCAACTTCCAAAACGCGCTTAGAAATCTTATCTGCTAATAAAATAGCTTCATCGAAGCATGCAGCGTGAGGATTTATCATCGACAGGATAATTCCGGCATTCTCTGCCGCACGGTAGTCTTGTCCGGCGTTCCATACCGCTGTTGCTTTCATTAGAAGCGACTTGCAATCGAGGTCTATTTTCTGCTGAAAAATTGGTATAGCCTCGTTCATTGCTTGATACCAGCACTCGGAACTAACGTCAGGTATTGAAAGTAAATCTGTCAAAGCGCCATCATAGTTCTGTATATTAGCCTTTGTAATGGCGCCCTTGATGATAAATTCACATTGACGGTTGAAGTAGTCAATGATACGAGCCTTTCCTTGCGTAATAAACGACTGATATTCGCTGCTGTTTGTATGAATGTTTCTAATAGCGTTATTGAAAGCTTTGGTAGGATTTTCACCGATACCCGTAACCGTTGTATTATAATTTGAAAACGATTTTCCTTCATATCCGTCTCCAATATAGAGTGTTACATCCAATTTGTACAAATGTTTGGCAGGCTGTCCCGCTACGATGTATTTATCGAGCATAATGACATTTGCAGTGACGACAAAGCGCGATTGTTCAGGGTTGGCTGATATACCGTTACTCGTAATAATCTGTGAAAGTTTGTTGTACAGATTCTGAGCAGCGGAAGGTGTCAGACCTTCGATATTATCAGGTATCCAAATGCTTAGCGACATTCGCGCGGCGCCGTCTTTGTCTGCTGCATCCTGCCCATGGATTAGGGAAGCGCAACAGAAAAAGCATATAATTATATAATATCTCATGCTTTGTATTTTATTTAATAATCATTATTTCAACTTTTCCCAAACCGATTTCATCGGTTTTTGTCTTCAGCTTATAGTTGTTTTCCAGCATATCAACCAATCCTTCCGACCAAGTCATTGCATCCAATGCATTCAATCCATCGTTGTCGTAGACATTAATACGTACCTGGTCGAAATCAATAAAGTCTTCGGAAGAGCTGGCGACGCTGAAATTTCTGTTTACGGTATTGCCGGCGACCCAATCGCGTATAATCCGGCTCAGCGGTTTTCCGTTGAATCTCGTGTCAAAGTTGTCTGCGAGTGCACCTTCTTCAATCTCAATGCTGAAAGATATTTCTCTTCCGTTTTCGAGAATAGTTTGGAAATATTCATCCAATTTGCTGCAGAAAGCATCCATCTGATTGATTACGGATGCTCTGACTAAAGAATTTATATCTGCATCCGATGATTTCACTTCATTACCTTCGACAGGCGCTATAGCCTTATCCGAGTATGCATCTACCCCATTTAAAATAAATGCAATATTTTTTATTGGTCCATTTTTATAAACAGTCCATGACAAGTCGAGAGAAATATCCGGTTTTGCCTCACGAAGTAAAACATCTATGGGGTTTTCAGAAGCAGTCCGGTTTCTTGCCGCCCGACGCGCATTTCTTCCGCTTCCGCTTCTTCCGCTTCGTCTCATATCGACTAAGGGAAAACCGCGTTCAGCCATTATACTTTGAATTGTTGCAATAGCATTCCTCAATTCGGGATTTGTCTCAAAAGCCTTGTCATAATCAGGAACTTTAATCGTTTCTCCCTGATTGTCATAATCTTTATAATAACCTTGTTCAATACACCAGTCGTATTCGGGCATGACCATAAGTTTTGGCCTTTTTGCTTGAGCAAATACTTCATTATGTATAAATAACAGAGTTCCAGCTATAAAAAATAATTTTATTGTTTTCATGTTTTTTATTGTTTAATAATACCGTCATTTAATAGTTTTTCCTTCAGCGCTGATCGCTTGATGCGCAAGACCACGCCATAAGTATAGCCATGTCGCGACATTCGGGGATCGCGATTGAAACGGTCGGAAAATTTCTCATCCTCAGTAGAAACAAAATGCTGAAAATCTCCTTTGTCTCTAAAAAAGACATTGAAGTATCCTTCATATTTCTGTCGTGCATTGACCTCGCCGACTACCGGACGAAAGTTGCAACCGCCGGTACCTTCCGTTATTCCTTTGAATATAACGTCATTAATAGCATTTTTTCGCGCTTGCTCGATTGCGTCGGATCGATTGCGTCCGTTGCCCCATGCTTTCACCGTTAATGATCCGTCCATCTCTGTACCTAAACATTCGGTCTTGTAGGTATAATTGCCCGAAATATCTTTCTTCGAACGGCATCCTCCCAACAAAATTGCGCAGCAAACCATAACTATCAAGCATACTAACCTGTTATTCATGTCAGTTATATTTTTAGAATTAGCGTGGCGCAAAACCGGCGCCCATTTTTCTTATGATACCGGCATCTTCAAGATCTTTTCTCAGGTCGTCCACAGCGACTGAAACAATAACTCCAATTTTGTATTCTTTGCCAACTTTCAAACGATCTTTTGCCCCGATGGATCCGTCATTCGTTATACTTACATATTTCATATATTTTCCCCCGTTTGCAAAAAATGGGTCGAAGAACTCCTTCTTTTCATTTTCCAAATTAGGATTGTTTGCCAAAGGAGGCTTACGTGAGACACCATTCATTCCTGCAAAGCCACGAAAAACAACACCGTGAACTGCATTTTTCTTTGCTTGTTCAGCTGCCACTGATTGATTTTTGGAATACGACCAAACCTTTATCAGATACGATCCTTTTGTACCAACGGCTACAGGCTCAATCTCGTAACGCCACTGTTTTGTATATTTTTCTGCCGTTTGCTTCGAAGTAGAGCACGAAACAATGATTACTGCGAGGGTTAATATCCCCAATTTTGTTATCTTATTCATAAATTTATAATGTTATATGGTTAGAATTGATATCTTGCACCTACTCCAAATGTCAGGGGCAGCGAATAGAATGCACCTTTTAGTGCATTGTAGCCGATGCTACCTACAATCTGAACATTGTCTAATATGCCTAAACTCCCGTTCACACCAATTTCTATATTTGAAGAGGATTTTCCTGTATTTTCAACGTCACTGCTTTTCATTAATGAGGTAATTCCCAAAAATGGCGACACAGAAACCTGCCTCATAAAATAAAAATCTTTTGTTAAGCCAAACGCGAACATCATGCGGTGTATGGCTTTACCATCATCGCCGGTCAATTGTTCTCCGTCAATTTTCATTGCGGTCATAGGATAGTCTAATCTAAGATAAATCTTAGAACCATAAGGAACTTTGATGTTTTGCAACGCAGGAATATATTTCCCGAGCCACATACCAATGCTGAACTCGCCCATTACGGATATATCCGTACCTGCCCGCAATGAAAGCCCAATACCCCAATCGACTTTTTCCTGGATAGTCATACCTTCTTGAAGTCCAACTCCATAAGTTTGGTAGAAAGTTGTAGTTCCACTTTCACCCGTAGCGATTGTATCATTCTTTGCAATGTTTGAAGTAGCACGAATAACACCTTTTCGTTTTGCCACTTCCTCTCCCGTTTCGGTAAGTTGACGTTCGTAAACAAAATAACGCTGGTCGACTGTAACGCCCTCCTTTGTCCCTATCTTGGCGCGAATAGGAGAAGTTGAGAAAATCGAAGTTTTCACACGGAAGTCTTCATTGATTTGCGTCAAATAGACGTCAGCCGCTTTTTCAATCTCTTTTGTAAATGATAAAAACAATTTATCGTCTGTAAGTCTCCATAAATCGCCTTTATTCGATTGACTGACTTTTACAGGAGTTAAGTTGCTTCTTCCTATAATAGAAGCAATGAATTTTACAGGAAAAGTTAGTTTATCCATTGCCTTGGGATTTTCCCAATTGTCGTAAAAAGCGCTTTTTATTGAATCGTTCCAATCCAAATGATACAAATAAACGTTGCAATCTGTTGTATAACCTTCCGAATCAGCCGTTTTGACTGCTTGTGCATTCATAAAATCATAAACAACTATATACGAACGATTCAACATGTCCAAGCCCTTGTCCTTCAATAATGATTCTTTCAATTCGGAAGCTTTTGAGGCAATAACATCTGCATCTGAAGCATTATACAGACCGCGTTCGTGAACTACCTCTAATGACCAGTGTCCTTCGTCTGATTTAAATTGTGGAAACCATCTGCGCATGATTTCTCTTGTTGCTTGTTTCTCAATTATTTGACGAAGATATTCCTCCGAAACATCTCCTTTCACCGTTAATACATTATGCTCTATCGAGTTGTCATTAAATTTTCCGGATATTCCATTTGTAATCATTTGGGATATAAGTCTTTTTGATATAGACTCTCCTCTGTCTAAATAGATGACAGTCAAGGAAGGGCGTAAATAGTCTTTTAGAGCATTGCCCTTTTTTAACTCTGCTAACGACTGGGATTCCTGAGCATAGAGGGAACAGACGCATAACGCTAAAATAGTTGTAATTAAAAATAATTTTTTCATTTGTATATTGTTAAATTGAAATATAGTTTTACACATTTCTACGCCCCAAAAATAAAACATATTTTAATTGCTTTTTTGCAGTTATGCACGAACGGTTACTTTTTTGCCTCGAATGGTAAAATATTTTTAGTTAGGGCTGTTTTTTACGGATTTATCATTTGACTACCTCAATACTGCAGTACTTAATTCAATGTCGAGATTGCTTTCTCAAAATATTTTAGCAGATGACGCTTCGTTTTATTAAAACAGTTTGTTTTTAGCTTTGACTTCCGGTGATGTTAAACAATTGGTTGAAGATTTTAACAGGCTATTGGCAAGCATTCCTTATAAGGTAACAAACTTTCATATAGAACAAATTATGAATAAAAACCTAATTACCGCTTCATTTCTTTTAACAAAACAACCTAAGTAGCATGTGATTGCATATACGCCGCCCTAACCTCATTACTCCATGTGATGCTTGATGACCGTCTCACATGCAGTCTTTCTGTTTTAAGATTTCGTTAATTTGCGTAACAGTAAGTCCGGAAAACAGCTGAATCTGTTCCATAGAAAAACCGTTAAGTTTACCATCCAACACGATTCGCTCTAATGCTTTCGCTTCGCCTTCTACTCGTCCTTTCGCAAGTCCTTTTGCAAGCCCTCTCGCAAGCCCTTTCTCAAGTCCTTTTTCAAGTCCTTCTTCAAGTCCTTCTTTCTTTGCATCGCTCATAATGCCGCGTTCGGTCAGAATATTTATTTTTACAGCGTCGTATATATCTAACTGCTCAATGGTATAAGCGGCTCGTTCCATATAACCGACGGCTTCACGCGTGAGTTCGTTTTCCAGCAAATCCTTTGGGACTTCCTTTGTTCTCTCGTTAATTTCGGTCAGAAAACGCAACCACAATTCATGCAATTTCTTTTCAGCGCGATTCGAAGGTTTGAATTTGGGCAATTCGACAAAGAGAAATTCCAAGCCCTTGATTTGCTTTCCGGTATCTTTGACATTGACAATCTTGTAGTAGTGATAATATTCGTTTTCCATCTCGGGTGATTTCTCAAAAGTATCGTTTACAAAGTTTAACGCATATACCGGCTGGAGCAATTCAAAATCTTTCGCTTTGCCCAATTGCTTTATATATGCCTTGGATGCGTTGAATAATACGCGGCTTTTGAAACTTTCAGTCCAATACATCTGCATTTCAACGATAAACTGTCTGCCAATCGAATCGGTGCAACGCACATCAACAATTGAGTTGCGAAGTACGTCTGCTAAATCAGGTATCAACTCGCCGGTTTGATATTCAATGCTTACGATAGGATTCTCAAGCGGCAGCATACTGTTAATCAAACTAATACAAAGATGTTTGTGCTCGCCGAAAACAAGTTTGAAAGTCAAATCATTTTTAGGATCAAGATATTGTGCCATGACAGTTTTTTTGATAATCAGAAAACACAAAGATAATAAATATTTCGCTATTATCTTTGTGTTTGCTAAAATTTTTATTTTAGCGTTTCAATCTATCATAATAAATGCAGCCCAATAACAAGGCGATTTGTATTTCTCCCGACGAACATGTTGCTGCGCCGTTTCAAATGTTGAAAGCACAGCGAGTTTTGTTTTTGTCAAGTTGAGATGGGATATTTCATCGGCAGTAAGCCTAATTTACAATTACATTTCAATGATGTCATGATAACAATCAGCATTATATTTAGCTTTGCAACCTTTAGGTACATAAAGAGTTATAAGTTTGGAGCAAAACACCCCCTTCAACCACCAAGCAGGCTCAGTCCAATGTACATATATTTTTTTGAGATTATCACAGTACTCAAAAGCCGGAGTTCCAATAGATGTAACACTTTGAGGAATATCAATAGAAGTAAGACTGACACAATGTTCAAATGCACTGTAACCAAACCCTGTCAATGTTGTTGCAGGAAAGGTTACAGATGATAAGTTTTTACAGTTACTAAAGGCGAAGCTTTCTATGGTTGTTACTCCTTCCGGAAAAACTATAGAAGTTAGTTTTTGGCAATTTTGAAAAGCAGCCTGTCCAATAGATATAATTGAATTAGGTAGAATAATGTCTGTAAGATTTACGCAATCTTTAAAAGTTGATCCTTTAATACGCTGTAATCCTTCCGGTAAAGAGACCGAAACAAGATTATTACACCCATAAAATGCAGCGCCGCCAAGATCTTGTACCGAATTAGATATTACAACGGAAGTAAGGCTTGAACAACCTTCAAAAGCATGATCTCCAATTGTTGTTACCGAATTAGGAATGCTAATGGTAGTTAAACTGGCGCACCTTAAAAATGTATTTTTGCCAATGCTTAATAAGGTGTTAGGGAGTCTAATTGATTCAATATATTTCGCACTTCCAAGACCTGACATTGTTTCTGAAATTGTTTTAATTCCATCTGAAATAAAAACAGATTTGATATTACTGTGAAGTTCTAAATTGTATAGAGAAATAATAGAAGTTACAGGATGTACAACGTCTCGATAAACAATAGTTGCAGGAATAGTGAGAGTTCCTGAAATTGTAGCTTTTTGAGCTACAGCTACAACAGAGGCTTCTTTAGTTGTTTTGTCTATTTCATAGCCTATCTCATCAATGTATATTGCTATTTGTCCCCAACTCTGCGCAGTAAATATAAATACTGCGCAGAAAATAAATATAATTTTTCGTTTCATAAAATTGTAATTTAGAAATGTTTACTGTCTGTAATAAACAACGCTGTCATCTATTTCGAAAATCATTGTATTTCCGGATACTTTCGCTCCTAATACTATAAACAATTTTCCGGTTACATCATCATAAAAATTATATTTAATATTACCATCGGAATAAGTATAAGTTCCGGTTTGAGTATTTGTATGTGTTTCAGTCGTTTCAATATAAACGGAGGTTGTGATCTCTGTAAATTTACCTTCATTTAAAATAAAAACATCTTCGATATTGGCTCCATATCGAGTATAATTTGCTTTCCACGTTGTTCCATCAATATTTGTCGAATCCGCCTCATCTTTTTTACATCCGGTCGTAAAAAGGACAAATACCAATAAAGCTGCCAAGCCTGCTTGATTTAATTTACTTGAAATGGTTGTGTTCATAAAATTTTAGGTTTTATTTTTTAATAATTTTCTCAACGACCGATTTCCCTGATTCATCAACTACTCGCACGAAGTACATGCCTGCGGGATATTTATTGATTTTAAAAAGGGTCTTGCTATCATTAATTGTTTTTTCCTGAAGCATTTGCCCATAACTATTATAGAGCGAAACTCTATATGTTTGATGATTGGGATTATCTAAACAGAGGGTAAATTCGGAAGATGTGGGATTGGGATAAACTGTCAATTTCCCTTTTCCCGCCGCTTCCTCAATTATTCCGGTATTACCGGTCGGCGACAACGAAACTGTGATGGAATCTTCCTGATACGCTTCTGTAGAGTTGTAAAAAAATAAATTTGAAATATTTATTTCAGGCGTTTTGCCTGCCGTTATTTGGCTTTTATCTACATTATACGCTATTGTAACCATATTATCGTAAAGTTCGCCGGTCATAATATTATAATAGAGAGGTACAATATCAAACCGCCACTTGTTTACCCCAACAGGTATAACATAGAGAGAATTTGTTAAACTCAGGGCGTCGGACAAAGTCGTTGCACCGGCGTCGATATCAACGCCTTCCGAAGTACTGACCTCAAAACTTCCGAATAGGCGGTCATAAGAAGAACTCCTAAAAGCTATACTATTAGCGGCGGGAGCGTCGTTTATGGATAACTTGACGATGCCGGCGTTCTCTGAAGAGGTTGTTGCCTGTACCGAATAGGCATTGTTAGTAACGTTGATCTCTTGAATTGTGAAATAATTATTCCAAGATTTACTTATATATTTATCTTTTGATCCTGCAGGTACCATCAAAGTAGGTTTTGGTGCATAGGAAAATGGAGTATCAAAAATAGGCCAAGAATCAAGCCTAGGCGACAATATATCATTATCTGACCAATAAACTGTTACACAGTTCAAATTTTCTAATCTATAAAATGCCTGTTTGCCCATTGATATTACTGAATTTTGAATAGTTATTCCCCTCAGTTCACTACAACCTTCAAATGCCGAATTTCCAATATCCGTTACTTTGTTAAGGGAAACGGATGTGATTCTATCACAATTTAAGAAAGCGTTATCGCCTATTTTTGTTATGTCATCCGGAATTGTTAAAATCGGACTGATAGAATTACAATCAACTTTTGAAAGGGTAATAACATTATTCGCGTCTCCCGATAATGTCATTCCCGAAAAACCATGACCTGTCTGAACTATGGAAATAGACGGAGAACTTTTAATTGATACTGAGGCATCAGAAGATACTCCGGAAAGCGTGAGAGTTCCGTTCCTATCTATATTCAAACCTTGAAGATTAGCTTTTAGTTTGCATGTTATTGTTTTGCCTGCGGCGACAGTTCCCTCGACTACTTGTTGTATTCCATTAGTTTCATTTTTAGTCGAGTTATCAACTGAGGTAATGCTAAACCATTCGCCCAGCTTTGTGATCGAGTATGTACCTGCTACCTCCGACGTAAAGGTAAAAGACCACTCCGCGCCTTTATAATCAAACGTATGTCCGGTTGGCGCTCCTTGAAAAGACTTCTCCGTAGGTTTTGTCTGCATTTGTTGGGGCGCATACTGGCCCACGTCAACAACTCCGTTCAAATAACTATATTGTCCCTGACCCTGAACAAAGATTTTACCGGTTCGATAGTAGGGATAGGATGTATCTGTATTAGATTTAACAGTTACAGTTACTGTTTTACCATCTGAACTTATTTTCGGTTGTTGAATCCAGTCTTTGTCTGCTTCAACAGTGTAACTTATGTTTCCCGGATCTTTGTCAAATGTTACTTTAAACGATTTCGTTTCTGTGTCGTCTGCATTAAACCATAGCGTTTCCTGATAGATATTCATTTTTATGGATGCATAAGACATTCCGTCCTGAACAATCCGGATACTTGCTTTTGTGTTGGGATTCTCGACAGATTGAACGGTGAGCGTTTCATTACGATTATCATAAGTTTTGTTGGGCGCTATTTTCAAATAAATTGTTTTTGTATTTGAACCCGGATATTTACCTGACGACATTGCAAATCCTGAGCCTGAAGAAGATGTGCTGACAGTAACAAAAGATCCCGTCCCTTTATCCGATGTTATTTCCCATGCACAATTTGCTTTTATAATAAATATATTTGGGGTGGTAGATATTGGATTTCCATCTGAATCAAAGCTATACACTTGTGTTTGTGTAACTGAGGATCCCGGATTTATTTCGACCGATGGCGGCGGCGGCGCATTATACGCTTTTTGAGAAACCGTTGTATAATAGATGCTAATTTCTTTATTGCTTATCATTCCGACGCCTGTAATTATCACAGTCGCCTTTTGCTCATAAGGTCGGTCATTCTTATTTATAGCGTTGATATAAAAAGATTCGCTGTTTTGAATGTTCGTTAGATTTCGTTCACCGCCGGAAGACGCAGGATTTTGAGTTACCAAAAAATAACCAACCTGCGTATTTGAGTTAGCATCAGGAATTACATCAACAGACCATTTTACATTTTGCGCGTCAACTTTCACTTCTTGTTTCAATAGATTCGTCATGTCAATCTGTTGTCCTGCAACATTTACGTTAAACACTTCCGGCGGTCTTGCCGCTTGGGTTATATCCGCCTGCAATTGCTGCACTTTTCCATTCTTGTCTCTTATGACTATGGCTGCCTGCCGTTCAGCGGCGTCGTCATTTTTCTGTGCAATGTAATAAATAGTTACTGTCGTTAGCGTAGTTCCGACTGTATAGGATATGGTTCCGGTTGTAAATGTTTTGCCATCAGTTGATATTTGCAGCCATTTTCCGGTAGAACCCGGCGTAATTTCGTAGGTAATATCGCTTGCTTGAAAGGAGAGATTACTCCCTTGCACTTCGGTGTAAGAAATGGGTATTTTTTTTGCTGCCGTCGTTCCATCGTTCCATTTCAGCGTCGGCGTTTGTGTTACAGTTTTGATAAGTTGCTTGAGATACACCATTACTGTCTCACTGCCTCCCGTAACAGTAATCGAGGCGAATCTTTCCGCTCCCGTATTATTTTCATTCAACGCCTTGACGGTAAAACTCGTATTAGAATCTTTTGTTACTGATAGCCACGAAGTAGCGGTTGTGCCTGTAATTGCAGGTGTCCAAGAAACATTGGAAGTAACCTGAAATGTTAATGTAGATCCCTGAGCGCTGCCAAGCTCGCGGGGAGCGCTATATTCGCCGGGATTTTCTACTTTTAAGGAAGGCGTGGTTGACGGATTAACCGTGACGTATATCGGATTAGAATAACCGTTTGCCGTAACAGGAATTCTATCGCTGGTACCGTTTGTCTGATAATACAGTGCGAATGATTTGTCCCCGCTTGTTCCGGGTGTATAACTAAAACTTAATGGCGTTGTACCACCGTTTCCATTGACTGATGATCCCTGCCATGTTTTGGCATCACTGAGTTTGCCGTCTTCATTCTTTTCCAAAATAAATGTGCCTGACCAGGAAGTTGTACCTAAATTTTTTACTTCTGTATTAAATGTACAGTTAATCCCAACGGTAAGTGGGTCGGCTCCAAACCCCATACCTTTATTAAGGCGTAAATCAACAGTTGCCACAGTCGTAGTTGCTCTTGTAACCTTAACCGTATATGTTTTTTTAGTTCCATCTTCTGCTGTAACAACAACAGAAAAATTATTATCTCCTACAATCAATCCTGTTGCTGTAGCTAACATAGAATAGGTATTATTACCTACGTACGACAATCTATTCCCGGTGCATGTGACTGTTGCTTTTGAGTCGTTTGCAACTGCCGTAATATCAATTGAAGTAACATCATTTTTTACCTGCACAGTATAATTAGGCGTGTTTGCAGAAAAATCCGGCGATAATGAGCCTATAGAAACTGTTAATCTCTTTAGCGTTGCATCAGATGATAAAGATGAGGCAGGATTAACTTGAACGGTAACTTGATTGGAATAACTTCCTTGCGACGCCACTACGGCACCTTGTTGATTACCTTTTATCAAATAATAGAGAATCCAGGTTCTTGATCCTGTTGTCATATTGGGAACAACAAAGGTATTATTTGTTTGAATCGTATGGCTTCCTCCTGCCGGAATATTAATATAACTTCCATATCCGGGCCAGACATTGTCGTTGCCATCTTTCAAATAAAATGCTATATCCCAATCATTTGAATTGTAATTTTTAATAGTAGCGTTAAATGTTACAGTCTGACCGACCGTCACTGTTGAAAGAATACCGGTAATTTTAGTTTCCATGCGGATATCAGGAATCTGGGGTACCGCCGTCCAATGTGCTTTAAGCGTCATATTAGCAGTCACCGGATTATTGAAATCCCACAAAGTGGAGTTGAAATACCAACCATCAAAAGTATAACCTGTTTTTTGGGGATCGTTAGGTCTTGTTGCTTTACCGCCGGAGACAACAGACTGGGAATTCGGCGCCGGGCTTCCCCCGTCTACATTAAATGTTACAGTATAATATGTCGGTTGATTAACCTGCACGGTTATCGGATTAGAATAATTGCCGGGTTCTACCTTATCGCCTGAGCTTATACCGTTTGTTTGATAATATAATGTTAAAGTTTTAGGTCCTTCAGATGAAGGCGTATAAGTCCCTGATAACGTGATTGAATTATTCGAATAAACATCTTTTCCACTCCAAGTGTAAACATTGGTATTTCCGTCTTTCAAATAAAAACTGCCGCCAAACCAATCCTTATTCATGTAATTGCTAACATTGACCGTAAATGAATACGTTTGTCCTACAGACACAGTTGCCGGTAAACTGATTGCAGAAGACAATCTTAAACCGGCTTTTGTTCTGAAAGTTAATACATTATTACTATTGATGGCTTTGGAATATGTACTTTGCGCTACGATCCGAACAAAATAATCTTGCATCGGCTCTAAGCCTGTTGCTGTTTTAGAAATATTCACATTATCGGTTCCCATACCAATTTTTCCTCCATCAATCGAGATAAGTTGATCAATGAAAGTTTGTACCTTTGATATTTCGATAACGTAGGTTGTCGACGTTCCATTAGGATTAACCCAGCCGTTGATTGTCGCTGATGTTGTTGATACGTCAGTGATACTGGTTAGAGAAGATTCGGGATCTTTTGCTGTGGCGCCTGATCCGGCAGCCACAGTCACATCTATCTCTTGGTGCGATACTTGGTATCCATTAATAAGTCCATTAATAATAATTTTACCTGTCTGTTGAATAGGGACGTCTTTGAGCGTATGTGTAACCGTTACCGTTTGATTGTTACTTCCTGCAGTCGGGTTGATTGTGAGCCAAGGCACAGTAGCATTTACTTGCCAATCCGTATTGGATGTAATGTCGAATGTCAGTTGTTTGTCTGTAGCTTGAAAGTTCAGCGTGGATTTCGAAACAGAGAGAGTTGGATTTTGAGATGCCGCATCCTGCGTTATATGAAGAATTTGCGCGTTTACACCTATCCCTGTGAAGAGGAGGTCCATTGTTCGTTGAACAGTGGTTGTATTGGGATTGACTTTTACATATATTGTGCTACTCCTTGATCCCCTGCCAATTGATGGCTGAGCCCAGCTTTGATCAGTATAAGTACTGATTTCCCAATCGGTGTTGGAAGTAATTGTTACCTGCTTTTCTTCAGTGGAATTAGCGGTAAAATTTAACGTAGTCGGATTAATTGTCATGTTAATCCCGTCATCAATTGACTTAAATGTTCCCCAGATCGGGGCTGCAAAATATAAGTCTTTGGTTCCTCGAGGAACATGCAAAGTGATGTTGTATGTCGCTACTCCACTGAAAATTGTATTATCTATTGTCAAAGGAGTCGCCCATCCAACAGTTAGATCGGTAAGACCTGTACACGAAGCAAAAGCCAGACTCTTAATCGAGGTTACAGAACCGGGAATTGTTAATGTGGCAAGACTATTGCATCCGATAAAAGAGCCACTTTCAATAGTTGTTACTGAATTGGGGATTATTATGGAAGTAAGACGGGTACAACTCTGAAAAGCCATATATCCAATGGCTGTTACCCCGTCTTTAATCATTACCGAATTGATATTTGAAATAACACTGTAATAAGGACGGGCGGTATAATCATTATAATCCGGCATCGCCTCTCCGCCTGTCTTTGCCGTATAAATCCACAGCGTCCCGCTACCATCTAATTCTGCCGTCATAGTTTCGGACAATTGCCATGTTTGCCCCCAACTCTGCGCAGCATATAAAAATACCGCGCATAAAAATAAAATCAATCGAGGTTTCATAATTTTCTAATATAGTTTAGTTAATATAAATGCTTTTTAAAACTTTTCCGCACCAAAAATATAACAAATTCTAATTGCTTTTTGCAACGATGCACGAACGGTCACTTTTTTGTCATGAACGGTAAACTATTTTCTATCGGGCTTCGTTTTTTTTATTTATTTTTGCAAAAAATTATTGGAATGATATACCATGCATAAAATTTTGATTGTTGACGACGAACGACCGGCAAGAGATTATATCGCCGAGTTAGTGACTTTTTATATCCCCGATTCTAAAGTCATTCATGCCAACAGCGCCCGGAATGCCTTGAATTGGTTGCAGGCTGAAAATTTTGATATGTTGTTTGTAGATATTGATTTTGGAGTTGGAAAGATGAACGGTCTGGAGTTGTTGAAAGAGATCAACCGGATGGGAAAACAGATTTATGCGGTCATTATTTCCGCTCACTACAAATTTGATTATGCCGTCAAAGGAATGGAGCTCGGCGCTACACGCTATATTCCTAAACCTTTGAATAACGAGGATTCGGAAACAAATACCATGCAATGCATAAGCAAACCCCTCTATAAGGAAAAGATAAATGAAGCTATCCAATTATATTTGAGTCAGGTAAATGTCAGATCAATTGATTTGAAAGTGCCGGATGGAATCCGCAGGATACCGATCGGTCAGTTGCTTGCCATCGAAACAGCCGGGCGTGGAAAAGTGAAAGTCTATACCTCCGATGCTCTTTTGCCGGATGTATTCTGTGCATTGAACCAGTTGTATAAACTATTACCGCCGAATTTCAGTTACATCAACAGGAGCTCTATTGTTAATATGCACACGATTAAACGGTATAACTTTAAAATACATTCTCGGGAAATCTTCATCGTCTGTCAAAACAAAGAGTATTCGTTTGTTGTCAGCCGGAGTAACATGAAAAAATTATTGGCTGCGTTGAATCCCCAAAATATTGAAGGCGATGAAAAATGAATTATGAATTATGAATTATAAAATTTTGCTTTTCCTGCTTTTGTTTTTGGCGAGCATTTCCGGTTTTTCACAGAAATCGAAAAAATGGGTTTATTCCTATACCTATCGCTATTTGGGCGTTCGTGACGGTTTGGCGCAAACGCAGGTTTTCACATCTTTTCAGGATTCCTACGGTTATTTGTGGTTTTCGACCAACGACGGAGTAAGCCGTTTCGACGGTTTGCGCTTTGATAATTTCAGTCATGACGATTTGCATATTGATTCCAAAATAAAATATTTCAATCAGTTTGAGTCGGCTGTGTATATGGTTTCTACACACTGCATTGTTTTTGTATATCCCGACAGGACTTTGGAGTATTATCCCTTGCCCGATAATTACCGAATTTCAAATGAAAGAATAGCGGTTGTTGGAGAAAATCTCTATCTGTTCAACTGTTTTCTTGAAAAAGAAAATCTGGATCACTTTGCACTTTTAAGGTTTAATTTGAAAACCAAAACATTTACCCGATTAGAGGAAAATATGCCTTTTTTATTAGATTGTTTATCCGGACAAAAGCTGTATGCCATTACCTGTCATGAAATTAAAAACCAACAACTGACGCTTTACCGGTTAACAAATGAACGATTGCAAGCCGTTCAAACCGTTCGTATGGAGAAGCAGGATTTATATGTAGATTTCAGAAGAACTAAACAAAATGAATGGTTTGCAAAGCTTGCAAAAGGATTGAAATATCAAAATACCGCCTATTACTATCGGTGTTTTATTGAAAACGACAGCATCCGGTGGGAGGATTGCCAACTGTCATTTTCCGAAGAATTAAAGTGTATTGAACGATGGGACGAGCATCGTTTTTTAATGGGAATAAACGCATCTGCTCATTCAGCCTTTGTTTTGGATACAAAAGAGAACAGCTTTTCTTCTTTTCCGTTGAACACGCTTCTGATCAATGATATATTGATTGACAGGGACGGCAATATCTGGTTTTCGACCGAAGACGGCATTTATGAATGTTCGCGAGCTTTGTTCGAATCTTTTCAATTGGGTTTGGGGCGCAACGATAATATATGGGGTGTAATCAAGGACAGGCACGACAATGTCTGGTTTTCGTCTTTCACTTACGGCTTGTGGCGAGTGGATGGTCAGGGGAATTTACACAAGGCAAAAACCGTTTATAAGGGCAACGATTATCCTGTTCAGTACGGATATATGAGCAATTGCGAAGACGGCAAAGGGCGGGTTTTTCAAACGTTCGGCGGCGGATTAGCCGTTTTCGATCCCAAACAAAACGATCCCAACCGATTGGATATTATTGAAAAAGGTACTTCGCTTGCCGTTTATCACGATGCGGAAACAAAAAATATTTATTTTGGAGGAGATACAAGTATTTACCGCACTTTGAATGTTTTAAGTCCCGACGGTAAATTATCAACCTATCCGGTAGGGTCACGTTTTCCCATAGCTATCGGCAGGGACGGCAACCGAAAATTGCGGTTAGGCACTTTTTTCGGCGAGTCATGGCTCGATGAAGAAACCCAAACGGTTGTGCAGGATACGGTTCGCCGTCCTTACGTAGGCTTGGTTTCCATGGTATTGGACGAAAAAGGCATTTTATGGAAAGGAACCACGCAAGGAGTTTTCGCAGAAGACCTTCAGGGAAACGACCGGAAAATAGCCGGCGGGACGGTTCAATTTGTGATAGATTACAGAAACCGCTACATCATCTGGGGAGTGAAAGATTCTTTGTCGGTGATGGACTTGACGGCTTATCGTCGCGATTCGACCGTTCATATCCGTACTTTCGGTTATTACGACGGTTTCAATTTGCTGGAATGCGGACAGAACGGGGCAAGCATCGATCACGAAGGATATGTTTGGCTGTCGGGAGGCGATAAAGTGATTCGTTTCCAGCCGGAACAAATCATGAAAACGCCGCCGGCGCTAACGCATGCGCCTTATTTGTCGGCAATTTACAACGCCAATAAAAATTCGGAATGGACGCTGGCGCGTAAAGATTCTTCAATGGAGTTCGACAACGGCAACAACTATTTGCGTTTCGATGTGTTGCAGGCTTCGCCGACTGCGCCCGACAAACTTGTTTTCCGCTACCGGCTCGATGGCTACAACAAT
>Ga0123357_10003102_pt1 | contig 18859 bp, 16 predicted proteins | sample TergutEmb28metaG_FD_89873 | JGI IMG/M metagenome (GOLD analysis project Ga0123357, IMG submission 89873) | Embiratermes neotenicus P4 segment gut microbial communities from Petit-Saut dam, French Guiana - Emb289 P4 | ecosystem: Host-associated > Arthropoda: Insects > Digestive system > Gut ...
CGGCGGCAATGGCATCATTTCCGGGTGCTGGATGGCCTTCTCGTCCACCGCTACCAGTGTCACCCAAAATCCCGACGGCGGAACGACAACCACCACCACTCAGTCCCAGGTCCAAATCGTTGCGGCTACATGTACCACCCCCGACAAACCTTGCACGGGTGGATTTATCCGGGATTGCCGCAAAGATGCGGCCGGAAATTCCATCCCGGCCGATACCACCGACGTCGCAGATGTTTGGAACGGCCAAAAGGCTGCATACAGCACCGTTGCAAATCTGAATAATATCACCAACACCACGTCGGGTGCCGGCGCATCCACCATGACTTTTGCCGCCGACGGAGTGGATGCCAACGGCAACGTCGTCTATAAATTCTCCTTCACCTTCAACAATTGTAATGTTAAAGCTCAACCCGCACCGGTCGTGGTGCCGGAATCGACCACCCGGATAGACTTGAATTGCAAGGATTACCTGAACGCCGCCGTTCGGGGCACGATGGTCCGCAATCAAATGAATACGGGCGGGGATTTCGTGGATTCGCGTTGTCCGAAAATTACCGGAAGAACGGGCATCAATATCACAAATGATGATAAGGATGACGGAACCCAAGATGTCATCACTTGGACCGTGACCCAGGGCAAAAATACGTGTAACTATGTCTTCTCGGGATGTAAAAAAACAACGCCGACCCCAAAGCCTGCGCCGAAACCGGCGCCGAAGAACTGCGGCGCTTGCCAGACCTGCTTACAGAACATTAACTCTTGCGTTAATGTAATTATCGGCGGGGACAATTATGGCAACATCACTATCAACGTGAATAATAAAAATATTTGCGTGAATGAATGTTCCGGCTGTCCGAAAGGCGATTTCAAAAATCCATGCCAGGATAAAAAACCAACGCCGTCCCCGGCGCCGAAACCAAATCAATCGACCGTGAACAATTGCTATTCGCTGAACAACTTGGTCGACCAATTAAACCGGCCCGAAAACATAAACCATTTTACAGGCTTCAGCGCACCCAGCGAACCCCAGGCCGAAAGCGCGGCGCAGCAATTTATTTTAAGCACTAATGGCCAGGTCAACAGCGTCTATCCGTTGCAAGTCAACGTTTCGTGCAAGGCGGGCGAGTGCCATAAAATATGGGGCAGCACGGATGACGTCACATGCACGATTGGAACGACCGGGTGCGGCAACCAAACCGTTATCTTCGTATTCCGACGCGTTTGCGCGGTGGCTCTTACTTCGTCTCAAACTGCCGCAATCGGTTTCTTTGGAGGGGGACCTGTGGGCGCAGCGGTTGGTGCCGCTATGGGCAAAGGGGGCGGACCCAACGCGGCGGTGGGCGCGGGCGCGGGCGCCGCTTTATTAGGGCCTCTGGGTGCAGCAGCCGGCGCAGCGGTTGGCTCCAGTCAAGACCAAAACCAAAACAAATAACCCCTTAATTTTTGCAAACCAAAAAATCCGGCGATGCCGGATTTTTTTGTTTTATCGTCATGGTCGCTTGGTCCACCCCACGCAATCTACGATTGCGTGGGGACCCCGGGGCGACCACCCATTGTACAAAACTATCGCTGGCTTTGCCGGCGATACAAATTTTAATTCACTTTTTCATCATCCCAATCGCATCCGTCAAGAGCACCGCGGCGGCCGCGGCATCGATGCGCGTAGGGGCGTATCGCATACGCCCTTCTTTTTTTGCCTTATTGGGGCGTATGCGATACGCCCCTACAATTTCCTCTGCTTCCACGCTGCTTAATCTTTCATCCACAAACGCAATCGGAACATTGGTCGCGACCGCCAATTCATCCGCAAATTCCCGGACGCGTGCTGTGGTCGCCGAATCGGTTCCGTCCGCATGGGTCGGCAGTCCGACAACAATTCCGACAATTTTTTCGACATTTACAATTTCGACGATACGTTGTAGGGGCGAATGAAAATTCGCCCGTCTATCGGCCGCATTTGCGGGCGAATTTTCATTCGCCCCTACAATTATTTCCCTTGGAAACGCAAATCCGCGCGCTTCGTCGCTGATGGCGATGCCGGTGCGCACGGCGCCCCAATCGATGCCCATCATCCGCCCGATGGGCGGCAATTTGGCGACAAAATCCTTGAAATTCGGATATATCATAGTATGATTATACGAAATTAAAATTGTAGGGGCAAATAATTATTTGCCCCTACTACTAAACGGCGAGCATAAAATGGCATTCACGAAACAACAATTACAAAAATTCGCGCATCTGATTCGAATCGAAATCAGCGACGACCGGCTGGAATCGATGAAAATCGATTCCGTCATCGAATGGCTGGATAAATTGCAAAAAATAAATACCCATGGGGTCGTCCCCATGCTGACCCCGGCGCAACATGCCCTGCCCCTGCGCGACGATATCGTGACCGATGGGAATGTTCGCGACGCGTTGTTGGCCAATGTGCCGGATACCGCCGGAAAATCCCGCGGATACTTTTCCGTGCCGAAAGTAATCGACGAATAGAGCGAGAGAGAATAAATTCAAAAGGACAAATTATGAATCAAGTTTCCACCCTTCCCCCAACGAATGCAGACACCTGGATCGAACACAACGGAATGGATTATAAATTATCAAAGCCATTCAATTTTGACCCCGACACAATCGTCTATTTCGGCGAAACGGAATACTATATAAAAACGAACAGGTTCGTTAAAAGAATCGGGTATTTCGCATTAAGAAATGCGAACAAAATATACAGCTATGGGCGAAACGTCAATGCCGCCGTGACAAAGAAAAAACAAAGCAAAGCCACGCTTTTCAATATAATCAGCGGAATATATTTTCCCCTAAGCATTTAATATTCAGGATAACATGATGACCGACCTAACCCTTGCCCAAGCTTTGCAAAAACTGCGCGCACGCGAAATCACGGCGACCGAATTGACGCGCGCCTATCTGGACCGAATTGAAAAATTCGGACCGGAATTGAATTGCTATATCACGACGACCCCCGAACGCGCGCTGGCCGACGCCGCCGAATCGGATAAACGTTATGCCGCCGGCACCGCGCGCGCACTGGAAGGTATTCCGATTGGGATGAAGGATTTATTCGCGACAAATGGAATCCGCACGACCGCGGCATCACATATTTTGGATAATTTTATCCCGCAATACGAATCGACGATTTCGGCGCGTCTTGTCGACGCCGGCACCGTGTTGTTGGGCAAAACGAATCTGGACGAATTCGCGATGGGCACGACGTCGTCGACATCATACTTTGGCGCGCCGGTTAATCCGTATCAACGCGAACGGCGATTAACCCCCGGGGGCAGCAGCGGCGGTTCCGTATCCGCGGTGGCGGCGGGATTGGCGTTGGCCGCCACGGGAACCGACACCGGCGGTTCCATTCGCTTTCCGGCGGCCATCACCGGACTGGTCGGGATGAAGCCGACCTATGGCCTGACGTCCCGATTCGGATGCATCGCGTTCGCCAGCAGCTTGGACCACCCCGGCCCGATTGCGCGAACCGTCGACGACGCGGCCTTGATGCTGTCCGTCATGGCCGGCCACGACCCGCATGAATCGACATCGGCGCCGAACGCGGATGAGATTGCGAAACAAATCCGTGATTCCGTAGGGGCAAATAATTATTTGCCCCTACTACAAGGTTTGCGCATCGGCGTCATCAAAGAATTCGCGGACGTGGAAATCAGCGCCGACATGAAACGTATCATGGATGAAAATCTTCAAGCCCTTCAAAACAAAGGGGCCGAGGTGATAACGGTTTCGATTCCAAACATTCTGGACGCCCTGGCCGCGTATTACATTATCGCCCCGGCCGAAGCATCCAGCAACCTGGCCCGATACGACGGCATGCGATACGGCCTGCGGGTCGAAGGGGTCGACCTGATTGACACGTATAAAAAAACCCGCGCGGCCGGCTTTGGCGAAGAGGTTCAGCGCCGCATGGTCGTCGGCACCGCCGTCTTGTCATCCGAATCCTATGAAGTCTATTTCATGCAGGCCGCGCGCGTCCGCCGCCTGATTGACGATGCGTTCTTGCGCGCGTTCGATGCATGCGACCTGATTGTCTGTCCCGCGTCCGCCGGACCGGCGTTTCCGCTGGCCGACAGCCTGTCGCCGTTGGAAGCATACGCGTTGGATTTATTCACCGTCGCGATGGATTTATCCGGATTGCCGGCGGTCAGCGTCCCGGCCGGTCGCGCCGCAAACGGCCTGCCCCTTGGGCTGCAAGTCGTCGGCCGCCGGTTCGACGATGTCCGCGTGCTGCAATGTGCCAAACATATCGAAGCAATCGCAGCCCTGGACAACCGCCCAACAAAAGTGATGGGGGAATAAATAATGTTCACAATAAAAGGCAAAACGGGCGAATGGGAAATTGTCATTGGGCTGGAAACGCATATCGAAGTGCTGTCGAAGTCCAAGCTGTTCGACGGGGCGTCCGCGGATTACAAGCCAAGCGTGCCGCCGAATACCCAGGTGGCCTTCATCGGCACCGCCATGCCGGGCATGCTGCCCACGCTCAATCGTGAATGCGTGAATCAGGCGATTCGATTCGGCTTGGCGATTAACGCGGCCATTTCGCATCGGTCGATTTTTGCGCGGAAACAATATTTCTATCCCGACCTGCCCCAGGGGTATCAGATTTCCCAGCCGGCCGAAGAACCGCCGGTCGTCGGCCGCGGATGGCTGGAAATCATGGGTGATGATGGCGCGCCGAAAAAAATCCTGATTGAACGCGCGCACATGGAACAAGACGCGGCATCCAACAAACATGATATGCATCCGACCAAATCCTTTGTGGATTTTAATCGCTGCGGCATCATGCTGTTGGAAATCGTCACCTTTCTGGACGTGAAGAATCGGGAGGATAATTCCTATATCACTTCGCCGGATGAAGCTGAACGGTATTTGCGCCAGATTCGCGAAATCGCCCGCGCAACGGGCGTGTCGAATGCGAATATGGAGGAGGGTTCGATGCGCGCCGACGTGAATGTCAGCGTGCGGCCGGTTGGCGAAAAAACCTTCCGCACGCGCACGGAAACCAAAAACATGGTGTCGTTCAAATTTATCAAAACCGCCATCGAATACGAAGCCCGCCGCCAGATTGAAATTTATGAAAACGGCGGCCAAGTTTCCCAAGATACCATGCACTATCACCAAGACAGCGGAACCACGTCGGTCGCACGTTCCAAAGAAGACGCGCTGGATTACCGGTATTTCCCGGACCCGGATTTGCTGCCGCTGCTCATTACCGACGAACAAATCGAAAGCATTCGTGCGACCTTGCCGGAATTGCCGGCCGCCAAACGTGCGCGGTATATGGCGGACATGGGCCTTTCTGAATATGACGCGGCGCGATTAACCGAATCGGTGGATATTTCGAAATGGTTCGAATCGGCGGTCGGCGACAAACCCGCGCGGGCGAAACTGGTTGCGAACTGGATGATTTCGGAATTGTTCGCGCATCCAGAATTCGAAATGGCGCCGGCGACATTGGCCGAACTGGTGGACATGATTGCCGCGAATGAGATTAATGGCAAACAAGCCAAAGATATCTTTACCAAAATGCTGGACGGGGAAACGGGCGGTCCGCGTGCCATCGCCGAAAAATTCGGCATGAAACAAATCACGGACACGGGTGCCATCGAATCCGCCGTCATTGCGGTGATTGCGGCGAACGCGGCCCAAGTGGCGGAATATCGCGCGGGAAAAATCGGCCTATTGGGATTCTTTGTCGGCGCCGTCATGAAGGCGACCGGCGGCAAAGCCAACCCCGCCGCGGTGAACGAAATCTTGAAAAATAAATTGGGATAATCTCGGCATCGCTTGCGATGACGGATGAAAAATAAATTGGGATAATAAGGAGTAGGATATGCCAATGAAAGTTATCGCCGCATTGGGCGATTCCATTACAAACGGATATTGGGATGAAACATTCGCCGGCTGGTTCGGCCGGCTGAGCGCGAAATTGTCCGCGGAACATCCGGAAGCGTTCGGCTTTTACAACCTGGCCCAAGACGGCGATCGGGTGTGCGACGCCTTTCACCGGCTGGGCGCGGAATTGCTGACCCGTTACGAAGTCGATATGTTGTTGATTGCCATTGGTGTGAATGACTTAATCTGCGGCCCCGATTCGGATTCGCCGACGGATTTGTCGCGGCATCTGCGCAATGAATACTGGAACCGTATTCTGGACATCGCGCAAAAGAATGTGAAGCACATCGTCGTGTTGGATATCTTACCGATTCGCGAAGAACTGATGCCGAACCAAGATACGGACGGCACCCATATCTGGTGGCATAATAAAGATATTACGGAATATAACGAACTGATTTCGAAAATTTGCGCCGCGCGCAAAATTCCGTTGATTCGCCGGCACTTGACATGGGCGGCGCGGGACTTGTCGAAATTCTATGCGGACGACGCCCATCCCAACGGCGCGGGGCACGCGCTGATTGCGGATGAGGTTTATGAAGAGCTGAAAAAATTGAAACTTATTTAATCGGGAACAAAGCGGGAGAGAGAGACCTGAAAGGATAAACCATGCTGGCCGTTGATTATCTTTTGAATGAATACAAGCCGACGGGCGCCTTGGAACGGGCCGATTTGGAACGCTTTCGCCAATTCGTGGCCGAATACGGGAAAAAGATTTATGACCGCACGCCGGGTCAGCCGACCATCCTGGCCAGTGCGTTCGTGGTGAATCCTGATTTCACCAAAGCTTTGCTGATTCATCACCGGGCGCACGGCCAAATCAAACAATTCGGCGGTCATGCCGATGGCAAGCGCAACCTGGCGGCGGTCAGTGCGCGCGAATTAAAACAAGAATCGGGCGCGCGGGGAACATTATTGTATCCGCTGCCCATCGATATTATTCGCTGGAACGTTCCATTCCGCAACAAGGACGGCATCGATTACCCGGAACATGATGGCTTTGATATTCTGTTTCTGTTTATGATGTCGGAATCGACGAAGCTGAAGCCCAATAAACGGGAAGCTGAAGGCGTTCTAACCGAATGGATGGGACTTAAAATCTGGCGGGACAAGCCGCTGGACCCCAAGAATCCGACGGATATCGCCAACCCCCAAAATTGGGATTATCAGCAGCGGGTTTACGCAAAAATCCAGAAATTCAAGAAAAATTATTTTATAACGAAATAGGAAAATAAAATGACCGAACGCGATATGCTTTTTATGAAAGTTCTGAACCTGTATCTGCAAACGATTCCGGGATATAACGAAAAGACGCGGCTGCTTGGGACATTTGAACGCGAAGAAAAGCTGTGCGGATTGCGGACGCATGATGATATGTCTTATTATTTGCGGTGGTTGCAAATCAATCCGAAAAAGCCCGTTGAAGATTTGGTCGACGAATTGCGGACCCGGCGTAAGAAAACATACGGCGATGCTTACGAATTTTATAAATCCGGATATGTCGTTTGATTCGATGGAAATGTTAAAATGACACAACGTTTACGCGTTCATTTTGTTGGTATCTTCGGTTCCGGCGCGTCGGGCGTCGCCATTGCGGCGTCAAAGATGGGATTCGATGTGTCCGGATGCGATATGGCCGACGACACGCCTTATGCGGCCCAGGCGCGCGCGGCGGAAATTCCGGTCGCCATCGGCCATGACGCGCAGCACGTTGCGGATGCCGACCTTGTCGCCGTATCCCCCGCCCTTTTCGCAAAGTCCATAGACAACCCGGAAATCGACGCGGCGCGTACGGCCGGAAAGTTAACCACATGGCAACGTTTTCTGGGCGAACACATCCTGCCCGGCCGCCGCACGATTGCGATTTGCGGCACGCATGGCAAGACCACGACGACGGCAATCGTCGCGCATCTTTTAATCTGTGCGGGTTTGGACCCAACCGCCTTTGTCGGCGCAATCGTGCCGGAATGGGGCGGTTCCAATCGAATCGGCGAATCGGATTGGGTCATCTTGGAAGCGGACGAATACGCGAACAATTTCGCCCCGTATCATCCGCAATTTATTATTCTGAATAATCTTGAAATGGAACATCCGGAATATTTTCGCGATTTCGAACATTACAAGCAGACCTTTCGCGACTTTTTGAACGGCGCGGCGCCGGGCGCGGTTTTGATTTATAATGCGGACGATGCTGGTGCGGTGGAATTGGCGACCGATTTCGGTGGCGAAAAAATTCCATTTTCAGCGGCACGCACAAAAATTTCATCGACCGCGGACGGTCAAGATTTCGATGGACTTGTCCCCCGTAGCCTTGGCGAAGGGGGATTCCACATCAATCTGTTGGGGACGCACAATGTTTCGAATGCGGCGGCGGCCATCGCATTGGCGCGGCGCCTTGGTGTTTCCGATGATAAGATTCGCGATTGCTTGGGCACTTTTCGCGGCGCGGGACATCGGTTGGAAAAAATTCATGATACCGGCGGCGTTAAAATTTACGACGATTATGCGCATCATCATACCCAAGCGGCGCGTTCCATTGCCGCCTTGCGCGGCAGCCACCCGGATGATTTCCTGATTGTGGCATACGAACCGCATCAGATTTCAAGATGGACGCAAAACACGGCGGAAACGCTCGCCGTCTTGGCCGCGGCGGATGCGGCCATGATTGTGGAATTTTGGCGCGGACGCGAAGCACACCTTGACGTGCCCGACGCGGTCGCCGATATTCAAAAATTCGGCGCGACGCATATTCAATATATTCCGAATTTTGACGCGGCGGCGGATGCCATTGCGGGCTTGGCCCGCAAACACGCGAACACGACCATCCTGGTCATGGGCGCCGGAAAGTCATATAAATTGGCCGCGTTGTTGAAAAATAAATTTCCTGAATTCCCCTCCTTTGGAGGGGTGGCGCCCCGAGGTCCCCGCGCAATCGTAGATTGCGTGGGGTGGGCTGGCGCCGGGGAGGGTTAAATGAAATCTGAAAAAAATAAATACCCTCCCCGTCAAATGCCTTCGGCATTTGCCACCCCTCCAAAGGAGGGGAATACTTTCTATATTAAAACTTTTGGGTGTCAGATGAACGTCTATGACGGGCAGCAGATTGAAAAAATGCTGCGCGCCCGCGGCTTGACGGCAACCGATGACGTTGCGGCAGCCGACCTGATTATCCTGAACACTTGCGCCGTGCGGGAAAAAGCGTCGAACAAGGTCTTTTCCGAACTGGGCCGGATTCGCGACGCAAAAAAGCCCGACGCCCTGTTCGGCATCGTCGGTTGTGTCGCCCGCGAAGAAGGCGCGAATGCCTTCAAACGCATTCCGGAATTGAATTTCGTGCTTGGCCCCCAGACGTATCATAAGCTGTCCAATATATTGGACAATCCGGACGCGCGCCTTTTGAATGTGGATTTGAGCGGATTGGAAAAATTTGATGAACTATTCCCCTCCTTCGGAGGGGTGTCGGCGAAAGCCGACGGGGAGGGTTTAACGAATGCCGGAACCTCCTCAGCCGCCTTATCGGCGGCAGCCCCCCAAAGGGGGGCAATTTACATTCCCATCCAGGAAGGCTGCGACCATTGCTGCACCTATTGCATCGTGCCGTTCACGCGTGGACGCGAAATCTCACGCCCTTTCGACGACGTGATGCGGGATGTCCGCGCGGCGGCGGCCGGCGGCGCGATTGAAATCTGTTTCCTGGGCCAGAATGTGAACGGGTACAAATTTGTAGGGGCAAATAATCATTTGCCCCTACGGCTTGCGGATTTAATCCGCGAAACGGCGCAAATCGATTCGATTAAACGTATCCGGTTCACGTCCAGTTATCCGACCAAAATGTCCGACGACTTGATTGCCTTGTTCGGTTTGGCACCGAAATTGTTGCCCTTTCTGAATATGCCGATACAGTCGGGTTCGCCCGATATCCTGCGCCGCATGAATCGGCCGTATGGGTTGGACGAATATTTGCGCATCGTCGCTCAATTGCGCGCGGCGCGACCGGATATCCAGATTTCCAGCGATTTTATCGTCGGCTTTCCGGGCGAGACGGATGGCGATTTCGAACAAACGCTGGAAATCATTCGCCGCGTCGGGTATATCAATTCTTACAGTTTCAAATACAGCCCCCGCCCCCATACCGCGGCCGCCACGATGCCGAACCAGATTCCGGAAAATATTAAAAAGCAGCGGTTAAAAATTTTGGATGATTTGCTGACCGAAATAAATCGCGAATTCAACGAATCGTGCGTCGGGAAAACCATGCCGTGTTTAATCGAAGGCGCGGACAAGACGGGCCGCAACCTCATTGCCCGCACGCCGTATATGCAACAGGTCATCGTTTCGCCTTCGGCGAAACGAGAGTTGAGAGTTGAGAGTAGAGAGTTGAAAGAGAATATGGATTCATCTCAACTTTCAACTCTCAACTCTCAACTCTTTGTTCGCATCACCAATGCGAACAAATGTTCGCTGCGCGGGGAAATTGCCGATTAAAATTTAACGTTTCCCTCGGCGCCGATTTCATAAAACTGGCCGATGGTGTTATTCAGCGCGCCAATACGGAACCCGAAACTGGCACCATCCATCGGCAAGGATACATCCATGCGTAACCCCGCCTGCTCGCCATCCGTCATCAAAACGCCATAAGCGGAATAGTCCGTCGTGATGCCCATCATTTCCGCGCGATATCCGACGCGGCCGCCGACGCCTGTGGCGACTTCCGAATCAAAATCGTTCAAAACCTTTGTCGCCATGGCATTCGCCCGCGCAAACGGGACGACGTATATTTCGCCGTCGGCCGGCGTTCCCGAATCATAAACGCGGACGCCGACGTCCATCGCCCCATAATAAATCATGCCGTTCGGGTTATAAGCCGCATCGCCCGACCCGTTATAAATCGGGCCGGTGTCGAAATTCACGAAACCGATGCCCGCAATGGCCCGCGCGCTTAGCCATTTGCGATTGAATGCGGTGGAAATCGTACCGCCATAAATTTTTCCGCCGAAATCTTCCAGCCCGTTTTTGGAAAATCCGCCGGCGACGACCGATGCGCCGAACCGCCAATCGCCGCGCATGGCCTCTGCCCCGACCCCGCCGTAATACAGAAACGTATCACGACCAAACAAGGCGGCGGCATTGCCGGACGCGCCTGTCACCCCCGCGAAGGCGGGGGCCGCCGCACCGGCACCCGATAAAATATCCGACATCATGCTTGATGCCATCGCGCGCACGGGATTCATCAGATTGCCGGGATTCAGCATCACCGAACCAGCCATAATCGCATCCAATTGATTCACGCTTTGCGCGGAATCAAGACTTGCAATCAGCCGGCTGTCGATGCCGCTGGCGCGGATTCGGTTGATAAAGGCGCCTTTGGGGCCACCGATGATTTTTTCGTAATCGGTTTCGCGTCGGATGTTCAAGATGACATCCGTGCCATCCATGGCGGTATCGGTATAGAACAAGGTCGGCGCGCCCGTCACGACGGAAAGCGTTCCGTCACCGCTGACATTCCTTAACAAGACATAGCGATTCAAATCGGACGCATTATTGATATAAAAAACAACTTTGCCATCCAGTTCGATAGGAATATCGGTTTGGTCGCCGATGTTGAAATTGAGGCACGAATCTTTTAACACCAATAAATCCGCGCCCCGGCTCAAATTGGCCAAATCCATAAAATTCACGTTTGGGGCGCCATCCGCCATTTCGATAAACTTAGCCGAAGCATCGGCGCGCGCGACGGAAACGGGATGCAGGTCGGATTCATCGGATACAATCTGGACCAATGTCGCGTTTGACCCGATATTGATAACGCCGGTCACATCGCCGTCATTGATGATGCTTAACTGATATCCGGAACCAATAAAGACGCGGCTTGAAATCGTGCCGTAATTTTTCAAGAGCAGGCTATTTTGAATCATCAGGTTTTGATACGCCACAACCGCATTTGGCTCAACGATGGAATCGGTGGAAAGCGTATAAGTGAAGCCGGTGTCGGAAGTCAGGAATTCGTCAGCCCGCGCGGCGCCGGTGCAAAAAGCAAACACGACCGCAACCGCGCAGCTGCGAACAACATGGGGCATGGACTCTCTCCTCCGCCCGGAATTCTAGGAAAAGGTTCCCATATAATCAAGGAAAAAATGCGTGATGGAAAATTATTTTATGGGGGATTGGATGTCCGCCCTATTCCCGGTCATAATCATGCGTCGCCATAAATCCCGACGAAGCCATCCAAGAATTATCGAAACCATTCGTCGGATTGGCTGACTCGCGGAATGTCTTGGAACTGCGCGTGATATTGAAATCGTTAACCTTGGCGCCGGAAAAGCCGTTGACGTAATTCCAGAAATAGACCAATTCTTCGAACTTGGCCAGCTCGTCCGCTTCGGGGCGCGCGGGCTTGCCGGGAACGCCCTTGGCTTCGTCTTTTTCTTTCTTGGTCGTCTTGATTGTATGCGCGGCTTCGGCATAACCCTGTTCATTTTTGGCCAAAAACAAGTTGCGGCGCAACTCATACTGCCTCTTCTCACTGATACCCAGGCCTTCCAGCCGCCTTTGCTCGTTATTAAATTTCTCCTCTTCCCTATCCCTAAAATCTTCAAGCGCTTTTGCATCCTCCGGCGTTTTGATGTCGTTATATTTTCTGACTTCTTCTTCCTTCGTCGCAATCTCTTGCTTCAATGAAGCTATCTCGTCCTTGCTGTCAGCCTCCTCGGCTTGGCTGGCAACCTCCTCAGCCTGGATTTCTTTCAGTCTCTGTTCCTCGGCCTCGGTCCGATTTTCCTTTTCATCCAATTTTTTGAATTCTTCGAAACGCGCCTGCTCTTTCATTTTTTTACTGGCTGATTTTTCCTCTGCTTCTTTCAATTTTGTTTTTATTGTTTCCACTTCCTGCTTTAATTTTTCCCATTGAGTATATCTGGATAGCCGCGCCTCGCTCTCCGTAATCGCATCTTCCGCCGCATCCAATCCTTTTACTTGCCGCGCGGCGTCTTCGGCAACCAACAAATCCGCGTTCGCCTTGTCCAGACGCTCTTTGGTTTCGGACCAATAATTGAAACCCTGCCGGTCCCGGCTGTCGCGCCGGGCGTCCGCCCGGCCGTTGGCCAGGCGTTTGTCGTTCAGGTTGATTTTCCCGCGGCGCCCCTGATAGGTATTCCGCACGGCGACGGCCGCTTTGTATCCGCCCTTCATCATCAAATTCACGACGGTCGTCGCCGCGCCAAAGATATGCTTCAAATCGCCCTTCATAAAGCTTGTATTCTTCAACGGGTCGAACTTTTCCTTGAAGACTTCATTGTAATGCGCGGAACTGAACGTGTCGTATCGCATGACGGCCAAGACTTCCAGCGCGACTTTCGCCTTTTCGATTTCGCGATTCTTGACCCCGCGCTTGATGATTTCCATGGCAAGGGCTTGACACTGATATCCGTTGCGCAGCGCGCCGTCCAGCGCTTTGTCGAATTCGCCCGAATCCTTCATTTCCTTCAAGCTGTCGGTCAGGAAATCGAACCCTTTCAGCGACCCGGACGATTTCGCCTGAATCTTGGGGCGCAGCTCGTCCTTTTTCTCCAATATTTTCAAGATGCCGTCGGTGGGGGAAATCGCCGGCTTGGCCTTGTAAATCGCATCGATGATGCCTTTGGCCAATGGCGCGCTGTAAATATGGGAATGCTGTTTCTTCCATAATTTTTCGATATGCTGTTCGCGCCAATCGTCCCATTTTTTCTGCTTGTCTTGAAACCAATCCCGCCCTTCTTCGAACTTTGGCACCAGCTGGTTATCCCCGGTCGCATAATTATTCTTTTCCAGCGCATAATTCATAAACCCGGTCAGCCGGTTACCGGGGGCATATTTTTCAAAGTTCCTGAAAAACGCGGATTTGCTTTCCTTGTCGTCCTTGTTATACAAGTCTTTCAACAATTCCTTGTAAAATTCCGGCTGCTTGAACAATTGCATATTGGCCGGATCGATTTCGTCGTTTTCAGGATTCATCCGGGCGGACAGCTTCACCAAATCGCCAAGTCCCTTTATAATGTTTATTCGAGTTTGTTTTTCCTTTGTCGAATCCGCATCAATCCCCGGAACGGCCATTTCAACCTGTTCCTGCAAGCGGACGGCAACCGAGCGCAGATGTTCCCGGCATTTGGGATTTCCCATCCAGCCGGGGGCATTCAGTTCCTTTACAAATTGCGTGATTGGGTATTCTTTGGTGAAAATTTTGGTATAATCCGGCAGATTTTCCAGATAATCATAGATGATGCTTTTATTAGCAAGTTCCTTTCTTATGTTATCAACCGTTTTTAAGATGTCCGCATCATTTGTATTTTTAGAATCCAGCACTGGCTTTGAAAATGGTTTTCCTTCGCCAAAATATTTGTCCAGCGCCACCGTCCCGTTTTCGGGGTCCGCACGGCTCAGCTCTTTCCGGTCATCGTCCATCGCGCGAAGCGCGGTTTGAACAATCCGATAAAATTCGTTCCAGCCCGGGTCGTCCAGCGCCAGCGTTAAATCCGGAACCGTGTCCAACAATTCGCCCGTCGTCAGGTCGCCCCAACCTTTCTGAACTGCGGTGCGCTTGTCATCTATAAAAATCTTGTTCTTATTCGGCGCAATTTCGGACCGATTGCCGCGCAAGTCTTCCCATCTGGCCCGTTGGTCCGCGCTCATCTTGGACAGATGATACCGCTTGAACCAATCTTTAAAAGTATTCTCAAAAGTCCCTGCTTCCTTTATCTTCTGTGCATCGCGATGTTCGTTAAAGTAAGCGGTTTTTTGGTCTTCTTTTTGCTTATCGAATTCATTTTGTGCGGCGGCCTCGACTTTTTCCTTTTCTGCCTCATCCAGGGCATACTTTTCCGCCCAGGCGGTAAGCTCCGCCGGGTTCAAGACACTGGAAACCATGGCGACGCCCAATGCCCATTGCCGTACTTTGCTGATGATATGGTCCAAGTTACGTTTCATTTCTGTCTATTTCATCTGGGTTCTTGGGTTATATGCTTTCGTCCCGTAAGTTCCCCTCCTTTGGAGGGGTGGATTCGCCGCGCCAGCGGCGAAGACGGGGTGGTTTACCAAACTTCAGAAACTTGGGTAAACCACCCTGCCCCTTCGGGGCACCCCTCCAAAGGAGGGGAACTTTCCTATTTCATCTGGGTCCGCGGGTTGTATGCTTTCGTTCCGTTGCGGATTTCAAAGTGCAGCTGGGGGCTGTCCACCTTGCCCGTTTGGCCGACCGCGCCGATTTGAGCGCCGACAGAAACCTTATCCCCGCGTTTCACATTCATCGTATCCATATGCGCGTATACCGTCATCCATCCGCCCGTATGCTGGATAATCACCAAGTTGCCCATGCCCTTTAACTCATTCCCGGCATAGGCCACGACGCCGTTTTCCGCCGCGCGAACCGGCGTGCCCGCGGCCGCCGCGATATTGATGCCATCGTTATACAGCCCGTTTTTCTTGGCCCCGAAATCGGAAACGATTTTGCCCGACACGGGCCAGCTGAATTTCGTCGACGTGCGCCCCGTCGCCCGCGGTAATTGAACCACATTCCCCGCCGCGCCGCGCGGCGTATCTGTAATATTCGGCGCCGGATGACGCGCCGCATTCGATGACGGCCCCCCCTGCGCCAAGGCTACGGGGGGCGCGCCCGCCGACGCGGTTTGTGGCACAGCCGGTTGCGTCACCGCTGGGACCGCGGGCACATTGCCATACATCTGACCTGACGGCACGACTGGCTTCGGTGTTGACGCACTATCCGCAATATCTTTGGGACTGGGCTTGATAATGGATACCGTCGTCACGGGCGGCAACGCGGGCTGCGTCGTTTCCACACGCACGGGAACCGCCGCCGCGGGCGATGGCTCAATCGTTGCGGGCAATCTTAATTTTTGACCCACAATCAAATTATACGGCGTGGTCATGCCATTCGTTTGCGCCAAAGAATTCAAATCGACATTGTGTGCGCGTGAAATGGAATACAGCGTATCGCCCGCCGCCACGACATGATACCGCGCATCCGGCAGCTTCAATTTTTGTCCAGCCTGAATCGCATACGGCGCGGCCAGCGCATTTTCGGAAATCAAATCGCGCAGCGGCACATCATAACGTTGCGAGATGGCGAACAAGGTATCGCCCGATTGCACGACGACTTCGCCATTTTCGGGTGGAACGACCGTCACCCGCTGGTCCGCGTTCGCAACGCGGACGGGAACCAACAAAACGTCATCCGGCGAATGGTCGTCCAAAATCCCCAGTCCGCCATAGACCGACGCGGGTTGCACCGCCGGAACGGGCGCAGGCGTTGCTGGTTGGGAAACCACCGCGGGGACCGGTGTCACAATCGCCGCCGGCATCACAACGGGGACGGCAACCGCATTCGGTGTCGTTCCATACAGGCTTCCTGAATCCATGGTGCCATATTGCGCGGACGTATTATTTCCATACAATGCCATGCTATCGACCGGTGGCGTAGGGGCGGGTTCGGGAATCATGACGGGCGGGGTCACGGTCGCCGCCGATGGCGTTACGGCTTGAGCATCGTCGAACGCGCGCATGATTTTCGGCTGCAAATCGGCGGACCGGTCGGCGGACGCGGACTTGTCCCCCGTAGCCTTGGCGTAGGGGGATGCCGCGGCGGCGCCGGCTGGCGACGGGTCGAACGCATGCACAATCTTTGGCTGCAAATCGCAAGACCAAAGAAACAAGGCGCACGGAATAAGTGCTAAGACAAGTCTTTTCATAATAAATGATTATATCATAAAAACGGATAAAAAAACAGCGCCATGGGATGTCCCGGCGCCGATTTTATGATTCCTTGTTCCTGTTCCTCGTTCCTGTTCCTTTCATGAACAGAATCCCGCTGAAATACAATCCAATCAAGGGAACGGCTAGCATGGTTTGCGACAACACATCCGGCGGGACGAAAAAGGCTGAAAAGATGAATGCGTCGACCACCACATACCGCCACGCGCGGAATGCCGATTTTCGGGACAAGATGCCGATGCGGTTCAGAATCACCATGACCAGCGGCAATTGGAACGCCAAGCCGAACGTGCGCAACAAATCGATAATGAACGCCAGGTAATTCGTCGTCGATGGAAAAAATGCGGTCGGCACGGGCGCGGCGGCGTTCAATTTGATAAAGAAGGCAAACACCATCGGGAACAAAATATAATAGGCGAACGCCGCGCCCAACATAAACAGCGCCGGCGACAAGATTAAAATCGGGCCGATGAATCGGCGTTCCCGGTCGCGCAGCCCCGGCGCGGCATAGGCCCAGGCTTGGAACAGCAAAAACGGCAGGCTGATAAAGATGGCGAACAGCGTCGCCAGCGCGAATTGCACGAACAGCCCATCGGTCAGATTCGTATAAATCATGCGCCCCGGGGTCGCACCCCAAGCATTCAAGAGCGGCGCGGTCATGAATGATTGCAACTGGGGCGCGATGTATAGCCCGATGCCGAACGCGGCGACAAAAAAGCCCAGCACCCAAATCAAGCGTTTGCGCAGTTCCATAAAATGTTGGATAAGGCTCATCTTTTGCGTGGGCTGAATCATTTTTTCTTCCCCCCGCTTTTCTTATTCGCCGCTTCATATCTTGTCAATGCCTGTTCCAGATATTCGCCGGGCGTCAGCTTTATTCTTACCGCATCAAATCGATTCATATAGTCGATGTATGCATCGTAATCGCTCAGCGCCCAATTGATAAAATCCCCGTCGTTCCCGCGCGATGCAGCAATGGCGGCAAAAACTTCCTTACCGTTTTCACGGACAGCGATTCCGAATTTTATTCCGGAATTAGTCAGATGAACCAAAGCATTCCCATCCATCCCCTTGCTTCCGGGCGTCAGAATCAGCGAATATTTTTGCAAAGCGTCGTCCAAGGCATCAATATAATTTTTCGGCCAATCCGGATTGATAACGTTGTACGAGCCTTTTTCTTTTTCTGTGTCAGATTCGTTATAATCCGAATAGTGAAACCGGCTTGTGCTAAGGTCCAAAACATTGTCATATTTCTGGCCCATAAAAGACTTGCCGGTGGCTGGCATCGCAAAAATAACCTTGAAATCTTGGGTCCAATCGAACTTCATTTCTTCTTCGCCCCGCTTTTTTTAATGCCATTCCCTTTTGTTGTAGGGGCGCTTGCCCACCCCACGCAATCTTCGATTGCGTGGGGACCCCGGGGAAACGCGCCCGCGGGCGCATCGCGATGCGCCCCTACATTTTTCTTAATCGGCGTCGCGAACGCGGCGCGCGCGTCATCCATCACTTGTTGGGTCATTTTCGTAATGGGTTCTTCGAGAGCCGCCTGGTCCTTGATTTCGTTCACCCCATCGGAAATTTTCCAAATTAAATTCCGGAAAAACTTCACGACCCGCGCCAGCCACCGCGCCACATCCGGCCAGTCGCGCGCCGGAATCACCAGAATCGCTACAATCAAAATCACTAAAAATTCATCGCCGGATATACCGAACATATTTATTTTCCCTTAACTAATAACTAACAACTAATAACTGATAACTATAAATTAATATCATGACTTGTCCAATATATTAGACAAGCATATGGCTCTACTCATCCTTGTCCATTATAATGGACAACATCCGTCATCCGTTTTCAGTTTCTAGTTTTCAGTTATTAGTTATTCGTTCCCTATCTTTTATTTCCCGGCCCCATTGGATGATGGAACTGACTTCCTCATAAATCGCACACCCCAAAAAGGCCAGATAGACATATTCGCCGGTGGTCAGGAACAAGAACACGGAAAGGCAATCGCCGGTCAGCATGATGACCCATGAATCGAACTTTTTCCGGGTCAACAGCATCAGCCCAACCATGGCCAGCGCGGCCGTTAAAAAATCCATCGCACCGACGATTCCAAATGCCGCCGCCCACAGAATGCCAAGCACAGGCGCCGTCACATACAAGACGCCCC
>Ga0123357_10003103_pt1 | contig 18858 bp, 14 predicted proteins | sample TergutEmb28metaG_FD_89873 | JGI IMG/M metagenome (GOLD analysis project Ga0123357, IMG submission 89873) | Embiratermes neotenicus P4 segment gut microbial communities from Petit-Saut dam, French Guiana - Emb289 P4 | ecosystem: Host-associated > Arthropoda: Insects > Digestive system > Gut ...
ATGGGGATGGATGAAAGAACTAGTTTATAATGTGAAGGTGGTAACGCGAGATGCATTGCTTGGTCGCATTTTGGATGCCGCAGACCGCATCAGAAACAGTCAGTGGAAGCTGGAGCGAGCTACTCGCGCAGTTCACAACCGAGCGGCAGCCTGTGTTGCGGCCGATGGTGGCATTTTCGAAAACCAGCTTTAAGCACAGAACAATTCAAATTAAAGGTAATTTCATAAAGTTAACTTTACATTTATACTTTAAATGTATCATGTATTGTGCTGGTTTATTATTTTGTTCCATTTATTGTCAACAATCGTTACCTTCTATTCTGAGTTTAAAACGGTCATAACTCCGTAACCGTCCAAAATCGGACACATGTTTATATGAACCTTTTTGATCACAAAGACCTAGGAAATCACCTCCTGAAATTATGCCCTAAAGTCGTGAAACACCCTGTATAGTGAACATAGTGCAAAATTAGTGCAACATTGAGACTACTATGTTTTTAAACTTCGGTTGCTTTCCACTAATACAAGTCGTGTTGACTGTGCTAGAAATTTTGTCTTTTGAGTCGAATAAATTTCAGTTAATATTGATTTGAATTTTGTTGTGTTTAAATTCCAAATTACACGTGACTAGATTTATACATATGAGGTAAGACAATTATTTGGCTGATGAGTACTTTAAGAACTTATTTAAACTTTAGGGCACACTTGTAAAACATAACTAAACTGTTTTTTTCTTTACTTTGAATATTATAATTAGTAACCTAGAATATATAACTAAGTTTTTTGGGATAAAAAAAAATAATTATTCAGATTGCTGTACACTATCCTTGAATCCCGGTTGGAAAAATCCGAGTTGTTAGAACAAATAGCTGTTAGTAATATATGAGAATTATTAACATGGAGGCAGCACAATTTCGTAGTTAAGTAGTGAATTATTGACGCTTACAAAAAATAGTTTCCACCCGCGATTGGTCTAGGAAGGAGTTAATTGCTCAAGGTTGGACACTACAGTATGATCGTCAGTGAATAATAAATTTCAGGGGTATGAAAGCACACAATCATGGCACAACATGAGATAACGTGCTGCCATGGGCTAATGTACACTACCATCCTGGCATTACGTAATGTTAGGTACCTACAGATTCATGAAAACCACAGACTTTTCAGGGGATCTGGTCTCCAGATTTGAAACCAGGACCTTATGAAAACAAAATAATGAACACAGGGTTTCAATCTGCAGTTGCAACTGTTATCACACCTGGTCCTAAATCTGTGTATTGTTCACAATATTACCAAATATGAAGCCATTACAAGCCAATCATTCTGTTCGGAATAACAAAAACAACTGTTAATGAAATCTTTTTGCCCATCTTACAGTGATCCAAAGTACAGAAGTGTACAGAATATTATCACCATAATCAAAGTCACTCTGAAACACTGTCAGATTGCCTTTTACAATTAAAGAAACAGTTCAGTCCCATGGACAGTACCATCAGAGATAAATGCAATTTATACAGGGGGAATCACCAAAGCATAACATGATAAAGATAATCTGAAACTCACAGGGTTCTGAGCACAAAATTATCTGGTTTGATATCTCCATGGATAATGCGGCACTGCTGCATTTTCTCCGCAATGGACAGCAGTTCTATCATCCAGTACAGCATAAGGTCCTCAGGTACTGGCTCCTTGATGGAATACAAAGCAAATGTAATTTTCAAAACACAGAATGAACTCTATTAACACAGAAGATACTCTTTCATTTTCATAGAATTACAGTACAATAAATTTCAGACTGGATTACAAAATGTTACATTGAAATGAATTTTTTTCAGGTGATAAAATCTTTTTCTCTAGGGTGAAGAGAGGATGGAAAACTTGTTTAAAAGTCCTTGTAATTTATGCCAGCTTGCATGAAAGACAGGTGAGACCAGAGACCAAACAATATCTCTATAATGATCAGGTTAGTTACAGGATACAGTGGAACTCCAACTCAAGGTACCTCAAATTAACCTCTTCTCTCAACATTCAATTTCAATTATCCCAATTCAGTAAACTCAGCATAAAGTTTCATCTTTTTTTCCTCAATTTAGTGTCCCAGTCGAAATGGGGAAGTGGGCTGAATCAATCTGGCTAATGACAGCAACAACTGGCAGACTCCAGAGAAAACCGTAATAGACATATAGGTACCATAAAATGTGTAGTTTCTTAACTAACTGCATGAGGACTCTGCTTCATGAAGGTACTCAGTCTAGTTGTTACAAACTAAATTTCAGATGTTTCTCCTATGGGATTAGTATGTTCCACAAATTTATTTAATCAAGAGCCATATACAAGAAAACAATCCACTTGTCCTATAAACCACATTATCCCCTCCAAGTTCTTTCCACTTCTCCCATTGATGTGGCACCTGATCAAATGCAGCCCAGAAGTAATCCCTGTTTAGAAGGAGTAAAGATACCAAGACGGCAGTGTTAATGGTGTCAGTGGATTCAAACCTGTATCCCTTCAGTGATTTTGGATGTGAGAACAAATAGAATTCCCAAGAAGCAAGATCTGGAGAGCATGGAGGATATGCAAGGACTTCCCAGTCTCAGTCCTGCAGCTAAGCCTGGATGTCACAATGGCAATGAAGTGTTACACTGTCCTGAAGATGATGCCATATTTCAGCAGCTACCATTGTTTTGACAAAGGGAAGGTCACACATTATCATGCAACAGTTGAGCATAATATGCACCACTGACTGAAGTTCCAAGCAGAACTGTATGGTCCAACACAAGTCATTCATGGGAGAACATGTCATCAATCACTTTCAGAGTGCCTTGACTTTTTCTTACAACTATCTTCTGTGGCAACATCAGGGAATGGCTTTCAGCACTTTCAAACTTTAATCACGCATGATATGTGTGCATCCACAATTCTTCCACTTTCAAAATGCAAGAATGATATACTGCTCCCTCCCTCCTTGATCACTGAATGTTTGCAGTGGCCAACAGTATGTTTCTGGCATGCCATTCTTCATTCAGCATGTGTGGTATCCAATTTGCACAGACCTTTCTCTGTCTGTTTAGTGGAAATGCAAAACTTGCTGCAGACATCCCCACTCCTGATACAATTGCTGTGCACATCATGCAAGTTTTCTTTCAGAACAGCACTAACACAATCCCTGTCTCTCAATTGTTTTAGTCGCAGACGTGCCACTGAAAGGAGCATCACATGCATCCTTCCACCTATCACAAATGGCATTCATCAACCAGAGAATGATTTTATATAATCGGGCATGAATGCCCAGCCCTCCATTAAAGAGATCACAACTCTCTCGGGGTGCTTTCCAAAGCAGTAATTAAAATCCATAAGAGTGCAAATGTCTGTATATGAGAAGGTTCCTTGCAGTCATACTCAGCTGGAAGTGACAGAGAAACAAACAGCTTCATCTCACCATTCTCCAGGGTCGACACTGTTGCCAAAGTTCTATGTTCCACTCCTTATATCAGTTGAAAAGTGGCACAGCCATACAAAACACTTATGAAGCAATATGGCAGAGTTTAAATCCACTGCCGTGCAACAAAATATAAAATGAGGGGTTCAATGAATACTGCAAAATTTTCATTGCAGCATAATTTGCAAACAGCTTCTACCTATAAATGCAGTCTTTAAAATTTAGTGCTGAAATTGTCAGTCCATTAGAGATAAGAAAGTAAATAATGTGAGGGGAACCTGGACATTAAAAATGTCTCAACTTCATCATATATAACACAGATGTAAAATGTGTTTTCAAATCCACTTGTTTGTAAAACTCTGAGAATTGTAAACGTAAGCTCAAACAAAATTATTTTATCATTCTACATTAGTCCACCATGCCTTAGTATACTAGATTAGCTTACCCAGTTTTGCTTTAACTTCACGACCACAGAAAGCAGTGACCCATACTTAGAATAGTCTGTCACCATTACACTGCCATTGGTTAAAATGTATGCCTTGTGAACATCCATAAATGCCATTGCCTGCAATGTTAAGACAATATAACACCCACAAAAGGAGAAAAAGTTTAATAATTAGAGAGCATTTTGAGATTCAATTCTCAATATAACTCAAAAAACAAAAGTGCAAAATAATTTGAATACCATACTGTTTGAATCATATGTGTCAGTATAGGAAACATATACATGACGTGGCCAACCAAATCCCAATTGCTTTAAACATGGAAAGTCTTTGTCAGAAAACCAAATCTTTAAATCTGTCAAATTCCTGTATCGATAAACAACACCACAAAATAAATAATTTTCATTTTGGCCTATAAATATGTTTCTGTTTTCAAACACAAATTTTCAAAGTTTGTAATTCTTTCATACAGAACTTTTACAATAAGAAAATAGCACAAGTTTCCAAACAGTAAGATACTTCACAGACACAGAGCAAAGAAAGGCAGGTGGGCAGAGGATCCAAATTATAACAGTTTTGAAATGTTCTACAACAATTTGAAATCTGTGACTTCATGTAAGCAATTTCAAGATGCAAGAACACAAATGGAGAATGATATACGTAAAAGTCTGTGATTCTCAATATTTTACACACCACTTGATACTGAAACCAGCTGACAGATACGCTTTGTCATTTGGAAAGTCAGTACTCCACCATGCAGTGCACCATATACTTCATTTGGTGGCAAAAGTTTAAAGCATAAGTTTAAAGCAGTGTTTCTCAATTTGAGGCGGCTCACATAATGGATATGAAAGCGAGACAGAGAGAGGTTGATGTAAGATTTAAGTCTGGCTTCATATTTGACAGCCTGTTCTCATACGGAATGCTAGACGAAAGGGGAAGGGATAGAGCATTTTAAATCATGTAATACGCTTCTTCAATTTTTTACCTCAGCATGTGTGCACAGATGTAAAACTTTATCTGTCATGCTGAAAAAGAAAAATATCAGTGAAAACAAAACATTAAGCAGATGTATGGCCCTGAGATGAAAATGGAGGGAAATAAAAAAAAAACCGCATAAAGGGAGAGTTCAAAATTCAAATTCTTCTGCTATTATTGTAGAGGCAATTAAATGAAATACTGTAAAAGGGATAAACTTTCAAACTAGCCTCAAATGTTCTGTTGCATTGCACAGAATGCAAATATGAGACATCTGCATCAGAGTCCAAGCAATCTCTTTGCACACGTGATGGGGCCTAGGATGCACCATGTCATACATGTGTGCCATGTATGAAATATGTTCTTGATGTCATTATCCTGCACAACCAAACCTGTACAGCTGGTTTGCAGGCTTGTCACACATACTGTATATGAAGGGTGAGATATGTAATAGAAGGAATACTTATCAAGCTGTGGTTTGAAAAACCCAATTGTAGAAAATGCTAGGGATACCACAACATATATGGCACAATAACATTAAAAGAGATCTTCGTGGTTACACCATGCATCAATGATATAAAATACTTTATTATCCAACTAATGCACTCAAATATATAAAAACATTAAATTGTTAAAAACCAATTAAACTTACAAAAGTTGCTCCAACATGTTTCGGTTCATGCAGGAACCAACTTGAACATAGCTTTTCGTCCCACCAACACATTATATCAGCAACTCTTACGAAAATCTAACAATGCCAACCCCAGCAGAATATACCAGCTCAAATGTAACACATGTAATAGAGCCTATATAGGACAATCCGGCAGGCCAATAACCATAAGGCATAGGGAACACCTACGATATATAAGAAATAATAATCCCATCTCAGCATACGCTATGCACATTCTGGATAACAGGCATGAATGTGGCCAAGCTGAAGAATTCTTCAAACTATTAAAAACATGTACCAAAGGCACCAGAATGAATTGCTGGGAAACCATATTCATACACATGCATTACAAGCACAGCATATTGATTTCCGAGCAGCAGGTCACTGACACCAATCCACTATTCAAGCTGGCCCGCATACCACGTGATCTGCAAGGTATCCCACGACACAGTACCTCTTTGTATAGCGAACCATACACATGCACACCAGGGTAGGTCCTACCATTCTTCTTTTTCTTTTATAAGTAATATTATCACATATCAATATCTTTCTTAATGCAGTACCTCATATGGATCCATAACGCTGATGTTTGCACCGACGCATACTTTTGAACTAAACCCGTAATTTTAGCTAAACACTGGTTGTAGCTCCCTGATGATGGTTCCTGCATGAACCAAAACATGTTGGAGCGACTTTTATAAGTTTAATTGGTTTTTAACTAATTATTTTTTTATATATTTGAGTGTATTAGTTGGATAATAAAGTATTTAGCATTAAAAGAGATTTTTAAAAAGTTTTACTGTGAAGATGTGAATTGGAATGAACTGGCTAAGGACTCTGGTTTGCATAATAGGAAGTTTCTTGATGAGGTGAATGATCAGCACTGACTTGACAAAGACCCTATATACTGGAGCTAATTACAGTAAGAGTTCAACACAGCAAGAAACAAGAAACAGTTTGAAGCAATAATAAGGATATTCATAAGTTCCAAACAAATCAACTTACTGAGAGTGGATCAGACAGGCGAGACTGTAACTGGCGACATATATATAACTCCCACTCCCAACTTGGCTTCTGTATCTTCAGTGCCACAGTCTTTTGTGTGACCATATCAATACCCTTAAACACTTTTGCATAGCTTCCTTCTCCCAGAATCTTCTCGATTGTGAACTTATCTCTTCCTGCATGGAAAGCAGCAATTTTGAGAGTTAACAGACAATTTTTCAACTAACACATTGTGATGATTTACAAGTAAAATCATTTACTCTATGGGGGGTTCTGATAAGTCCTTAGCCCGACCAGGAAGGAAACAAGCTACAGCGACCAAACTCGGGATTTATTTAACATACTCCCCACGAAGCTCAATACGCTTCTTAGCCCATTACTCTTACTTTTACAAACCACTCAAAAAAAATTCAGAAAGTTGTCTGTCCAACCAGGTCTCCACGGCAGCAATAACCTCTGCGTCAGATGAACAATGGCGACCTTTCAATTGTTTTTTTCAGTCCAAGGAACAAGTGGTAGTCCAATGGACCCAAATCTGGAGAATCGGGTGGGTGATCAAGACATTGGAGGCCCAGGTAGGCCAGTTTCTTCCAGGTTGCAAGTGCCTGTTGAGACAGGGCACTGTCGTGCGAGAACAAGACCCCCTTGGTGACCGTGTCGCGGCGGTTTTCCTTCAAAATGTCCTTCAATTGCACCAGCAGAGATGAGTAATACTCCGCGTTGATAGTTTCGCCATTTGGAAGATAATCAATGAGGATGATGCCATCTTGATCCCAAAAAAATCGAGGCGAGAACTTTTCCAGCGGATTTTTGCACTTGGAATATTTTGGGGCGGGCTCAGCTGCTACGCTGCCACTTCACTGACTGTTGCTTTGTCTCTGGATCATAGTGATATAACCAGGTTTCGTGCATGGTCATCAATCGCGACAGGAAATCATATGGATTGCGCCGAAAAAATTCCAAAATTTGCTCAGACGATTGGCACCATGACATTTTTGATCCGTGTTCAGGCATTTCAGGGCCCACTTCGCGGAGAGCTTCCACATGTCCAAATTTTCATGAATGACAGACCCAACCCGCTCACGTGAGATGCCCAGTTGCTCAGCTATTGATTTAGCCGAAATCTGAAGGTCTTCCAAGATAAGCTCATGAATTTGATCAATAATCTCTGGGGTGGTCACTGTTTGGGGTCATCCAGGATGAAGGGCATCACAGGTGGAATCACCACATTTAAACTGGGCCACCCAGTTTCTGACAGTGGCATAAAATGGTGCATGTTCCCCTAATGTTTGTCAGAATGGCGTGAATTTACTTCAGCACCTTGCATTGTAGGGGGAAGAAAGAAAAAAAAAAAAAACTTGATGACAGCTCACGTCTCGATGTTGTTGAAATCGCGCGCGTCACCTGACATGCTTCCTTTCGGCCTCTGTAACAAGAAAAGTCTTGCAGTTCGGCACACAAACAGACCCCTCTTTCCAACAACACTATTGATTCCATCCTATGACATCCGGAAGTAGGTTGGGCTTAGGACTTATCTGCACCCCCTTGTATATGGTTCTTACCAACATACAGTCACATCACAGTAGACTTCAGTCTTCAGCAGAACCTCAAATATCACATATGTATAAATGCACCTGAAGATAATATAATGTGAAAAACATTCACAAAGATATTGTTGTATATGAAAGAAATGTAGGGTAATATGAAGTCAAAGAACCTAACACACAGCACAGCAAATTTAAGGAAATTAGATACACAGCTCTACCACATTTTGGATGCTGGGATCTGTGAAAGGAAAATCTTACTTTGCTGATGCAAGCTGCAGACTGGTTGCAGACATGCTACGTAGTAGGTTGTACACTGAGGATGAAGATGGCCACTTTGAACAGTAATTATAAATTCAGCAATAAAAGCTTGTTTGCTCATTCTTATTTGCTTCTTTCTGCAGATATGGGTGTGCAAGATAAGGGGAGAGGTAAGATGCTAATTTTGCAATATGTTTCTGGTTCAGGAGAAAAGTGCAGACTGAGGCATAATGCAACAGATGTGAACAGATTTGATGCACACAGCATGAATTTTGCAAAGATGCTCCATGGGAATATGAGGTGAGATAATGGTTATTACAGTAAAAAGGTAATGCTTGGCCATAATTTTTATGACGTTAAAAAGTTAATGCTGTTCCGAGTGCAGTAAGTATATGGCATCAAATCACAAGTGATATTACATTATTTCAGCTTAAATACTGGTAACATAGTGTGTTGTAAGATGTAAACCTAACAATTTATATCCATGGGAAATCACATTCCAAGGACAAACAAAAAACACATGCAAGAACTTTTGGAGTGCAACACATCAGTAAAGAGGAAAATTACACTTTGAATCTTGAGGTTTTAAATAAGGTAAAAATAAAATATTTTGAAGGCTAACACAATTTTTCTCTTCTTCACATATGTTTGCAGCCCACCCAGCCTCCTTTCTTTCCTACTTGGTAAAGCGGCCAAGGCAAGAACTTGACTACTCACTTTCAACTACTGCCTCCACATAGTGCAGATTAACAAACTGGAATGATGTCTCTCAAATCTAAGGTGTTCATAATGTTATCACATGCAATGTTCCGTTTGTTACAGTAATTTCCAGTTACTTCAACTCCGAAAAATGGAAACTCAAACAGCGCTCTTCAATATGAAGCAAATGTAAACACATACATGATTCTATAAGCTATCATAAATAGAACTCCAGTCATAAACTTACCTAGAGTGATGGTTCCACCAATTTTAAATCGTGGCATTAGTGCATTGACTTTAACATAGAAATTGTTATACTCTGCATTTGAAAACCCTGCATGAGCAAGCAACTTCTGAATTAAAGTAAGATCAAATGGGTCAATAACTTTGGGTCCTTCAAACTCAAAAAAATCTCCAGCCAGACAATTCTCTTGTGTTCTTGATGAACTAGTTTTGTAGACATCATTATCACATTCATTCTCTTCCACATGGCCTAGGGCATTTCTTTTAGCATGGATCAAATTTTCATCTTCACTTTTTAACAATGCTTCATCATCCTTAGATTTTGCTTTCAGTCCTGTAGAATTCTTCACAGACCTAGAATTTTTTCCTCTAATCTGTTGGCATCCCAGAATCTCTGTTTGTTTTTCAAGTGAATTAGATTCTTCCTGTAAAGATTCCTCCAAGCAGACATTTTGAGAAGTGTTTGGTTCTTCTGGTAGATGCGCAGTTTCCATTTTGTAATGAAATGATTCAGCAGTCATCTTGACAATCGGATGGTTAATGGAATAATGTTCAATCTGTCTATATCCTTCCTGAACATTGCAACACCCTTTCCATGCTTTTGTGATGCCCCTGTCATGCCCAGAATTTCCATTACTCTTATGAACATTCTCATTCCTTTTCATGTTGCCTCCTGTACAATTCTCCTGAAGAGATGTAGCTGTGTGATGTGTTGTACCGCTACTGCCAGAAGAGCTACTTGACTTGTAAGTTTCCACTGTCTCCACGATTGTGCTTAAGTTTGGGGCTGTATGAGCACTTGCTCCAGCACTCCTATGTACACTTACTTCATCAGGACTGTAGAAAGAAAAGTCTTGGTATGAAAGTAAGTAAGCCACTGAAAGTTGTAAATATGAAACACAGGCAACTCAAAAGTGTCAGATACCAAAAGAACAAGAGAAAACTGTTTAATAAGGATTCAAAAAAGGAAACTCACTTATAAAGGAAAAGGGATTACAATAAGTAACAAAGACAGAACTCTTTTTTTGCTGCATTTCCATTATTTTCAAGCAAACGCTGCCTAAAAGTTATTCTACTGCTCTTATTTTAAAATAAGAGCATTAAAATAACGAAAAGTATTTTACTTTATTCCTGAAACTGGCCAACTGATAGAATTTTAAGACTTTTAAGTCACACAGTTTTACAATTACACAAATTTTAGAAGGCCCAAACAGTCATCTGTGCTTTAGTAAGCTTTAACAGTAAATGCTACAATTAACTCAAAAGACTTTTTAATTTCCTTCCATCAAGTTTGCAAAAGAAAAACTTTGCTCTTTTGTTAATTCTCTACTCATCCTTGAGTGACTTAAGAATGCAAATTCCTTTCACACATCAATGACAAACAGGTGATACAAAAAAAGACCTAGTGTAACCATAATCTTCCCAACAGTTGCAAAAAAAAACTGAACACAAGTTAAAATAATCACAGTCAAATCTTTCACTGTCTTGGTAAGGCAGCTTCTGTAACACCCATTATTTTCTTTATAATTCTCATTGTTAGACTGAAAGACAGTTACATAAGTGAAAAGGCTTCAAACTTGTGAATGTGAAAGATATCAACCAGAGAGGAAATGCACATATCATTCAATGTTCAGATATTCACAGCTTGGGCACTTCTCAGATTGAAATCATTTTGGATCACATGTTCAATAAATAACACCTCTTACAGGATTAAAACTGCACACACACACACACACACACACACACACACAGAAGCAACTTGACGTGAACAAAAAAGTATACCAAGTTTGTACACAGAATACTTCCTATTACTGACATTAAAATAAAAGGCACAAAACACTTCATTAAAACCATGCTCATTGGCACATAAATTACATGTGGGTCACAATGTGTTAAACACACACGCGTTTAATCTGACAAAAACAAAGTTAGAATGTGACTTTGTTGCCCACCATATGTTTCCACAGATTGAGTTTCTTATCTGTACCTCTACTCTTTTAAGCAGAAAGTGTATTAAACAGGAAATACACATTGCATGGAAAAATGTTGGTACTCAATTTCTATGACTTCTTAGGTGGGAAAATTGCTGAGGCATGGACATCATGAGTTTCACTGTATTACAGAAAGTAATGGCCATTATAAGGGTCTATTACTGTATATATTTGACAAACTTATTAATTTATATATCTATACTCAATATATTGGTCATGCATAAACTTAAATTTTTACCCTGTCCAAATATTTTGTAATCCCAGACTTAGAGACACTATTATATACACAATTTGTACGTAGATTCATGATATATAAAGACACAATTTCATTTCCCCGTACATTATAAATAAAAATTCAGTATTATGATTGCTTGTTTTAGTTTCCTTAATTATTAATCATGTAAACTGTATGGATAAAATCAGTAAAGTCCATAGGAAAGTATGCTAATGACACAAATATTGTGTAGCAAAACCACAACAAATCTCGATACAACAATTATTTCTTTGGACTGTGCTCTTGTGTATTTCTTGTAAAATCTCTCAAAATGACATTTTCTGAAAATGAGGTACAGTAACTTGAAACACGTGTTCTGATTTTCTCTACAACCCTCATTTGAAACTTCTCTCAACACAAGAAGAATCCAGTAATATATAAATTTCCACATGTCTGTACATAAAGTATATGTTATTTTTGTCCAATTTTAACAGAACTTTAATTTTATCAATACAGACCCCAAAACAAACGTCTTAAAAATCCCCAGCAGGAGCCACATTTTTCCATGAGAAAAGATGGACAGCCAAAAGATACAATGATGCTAATAAGCACATTTCGAAATGTGCCTAAAAGCTATTATAACATAATATGCATTATATAGTCACAGACAGTATGAAAAGTTGTATACTCAAAACAGGACTTGTGGCCATGCACTGTAGCATCCTTCAACCAATGCCTAGTAGCTGTGATTAACAAACACGATACAAATCTGGAATACTTACTGAAAATACCGTGTGTTTGCTGAAGAATCAGCCACATTCCTGTCAGATGGCTGTTTAAGTTGGCCCACCAATGGTGTGGAGGACAATAAAGGACAGGAGAAGACCTGAGTATTGCATGTAACATTGCTGTAATATGTCTCAGGTTCTAGGAAATCCTGGTAACAAAAAAATTGAGTTTCATTGGTACCTACTGGCAAGCATCCCTTTTTTAAGACAGGCCTGTCATGGCTTTATCAAGGGCCTTGATTCACTTTCATTCACACACACAGTAAAATCAAATACTTTCATACTTCTTAATGAAGTAAAGAACTTATGATCTCTTTCTCCCTTGCACACACTCACAGATATATTTTTCTTCAGCCACATGATAATTTTTACCCATCATATTCAAATTCAATATTGATCACAATCTAGGCACATTTGCTAAGAAAATGAGCCCCACAAGTTTAACAATGCCCTGTAATATGCTGAGTTCATCATCTAAGGAAATGGTTTTACCCTCCAGTTGTGTTGCCATCATGTCCAAATGTGTACATAAAAAAAGCATGTACAAAACTCAGCTGGCAGATATAATGTGCACAAGAGAACTGAAAAAAATCACACATCGAAAACAAAGCTGGTGACTAATTTGTCAGAGCACCCAATGCCTGGAAGGTAATTTGAATACATACACAAAAATTGGTGCAAAATGTCAGCAATTCAAATGAAATGATACTACTTTTCAAGCATTACAACCTTGAAATGCTTCAAAGAATAGTGAGACTGAAATATAAATGTAACTTATAAGAAAATTAAATGGGACTGACAAAAATGTAACTTATGGGAAAACGCACAGTGAAACTGTCTTAAGAGGTTTTTGAAAAAGCAACAAAAATGATTTAAGTGGGGAAACCTCTTTAAAGGATATGAATAACGTTACATACTTTACGAGAACTGACATGTATGCCAAATCAGTGTGATTTGTAGCTGTTGTAAGAGAACCCCATAATTAAAAATCACATAGCATTAGGCAAGGTGATCTTGGTGTCCAGCAAAGCAGTGACTGCACTGTTGCAACTGTTAGGGGCAGAAATGGATTATTGGTTTGATGTCTGCCATGTCGCAAAGGGTGGACACATAGAACAGTTACAAGGTATGCCCCCCCCCAAAAAAAAGGGGGAGGAGAATTTTTCCATCTGTACACCACACGTTACAATCCTGTCCACCATTCAAGTGTATGGATTTTATAAAATGTGCCAGAGAATCACGAATAACCCTGCACAAGATTTTACTTATGTGTCATTACAATAAGAATGTCATTCAACAAACAGCACGTTCAAATTTCTTTAATAATGATCAATTGACACTGCACACCATCAGCCAGTTTTACTATATGGAATGCAACTTACCAGCCATCCTCATAGACACTTTAGTGATTATCTCTAAACCATGTTCTGTATCTGGATTTTGGAATTTTCAATGTTTAAAAAGCAGTCACAAACACAACCAAATCATGCAGTGAATTTTAGCAAGGTACTTTCTAAAAAAGAAAATAAGTAGCAGGAAATATCAAGGTACATGTTGATCTCTCTGTTCCATCAGCATATGGCACTGTCACTGAAAAATACAGAGCTCAATTGCGCCACTGTGAAGGCCCAAACAAACTCATTAACTTACAAACTGTTACAAGCAGGTTAAACTGAGTTTTGTCTAAAAGTTCTGATTGCATATTGCATAGAGGATTACTTATATTTTGGGCTTTGCCTTTGGCCCAAAGACTGCCAGCAACTCCACTGGAACTAAAGCACAGATGCCTCCACAACCTTTCACCAATTAATCGAAATGGCTCAAAGATTCTGAAACAATGTGTTCTTTTTTGGAATACCTGATTATCAACAAAGGCCAGAAACAAAGTAATCCTACAGATTAAACTGGCTTGAGTAAGGATCCAAGTCAGCTTTTGTGATAAGTGGAATTAACCTCCAGGTACAACTGTTGCAAGAAATTTCTTATTAATCTGAATAACCAATAATGTTTCAAATCTCATACTCCTTGTAATGATGGATCTTCCTTAGGGTCACAAGAAAAGTCTGTGGATGGCTGAAGAATGCCTGCTGTTTTCCTCTTCTCAATTTGGGACACCAGGACACCTTCAGGTGAAACATTCTCCTTCATTTCTGTCCCAATCTGTGCTTTCTCTTCTTCTTCAGTCATGCCTGGAGAAGGTACTAATGGGATGCTCCCTTATGAAAATACAACGTATTGTAAAAGTACAATTAAGAGCTGGAAGGGGGGGAAAAAAGTCATGGATTTAAAGTGTGACTATGAGCATTGATCATGGAGTCCTGCCAAATACAAAGGAGACATAGGCACTACACTGGGTTTTTTATTGTTTGTTGCTATCAATGTACAACCTTAAAGCATATTTTGAGGTTATACAGTGAAACCCCTATTTTACATCATCATGTAGATCTTACCAAAAAACTGTGAAATCAAAGAAAATGTAAAATCAGGGACAACACAGAAAAACAGAATATTGGTATTTCTCACTGCATTCTCTTATTCATTATTAAAATCAGGTTTACACAGTACAATAATGCTTAATTTTTTGCAAACTTCCAAACAGTACAATTCACCTTTTCATTAACTGTTTAAAAAGATTATGAAATAGCAATCACTTGCAAAATCAAAACAGATTTAATTTTTTTAGCCAGTCCAATATTGTTATATGGTTACATTCTTCTTGATGCTTCAATGAGTATAACTTGTTTTCTAGCTTACTGCACATCATTAGCATGTCATCCTCCACATCGAACTGCTGGATGAAGTTTCTTACCACCTCTAGTCCTTGAACATCAGCAAAAAACTTACTTTGTTCTCAATAAACTCTACTACTACTACTAATGCTACTACCACTACTATTACCACCACCACCATCACTACTACTACTACTACTACTACTACTACTACTACTACTTCTTCATCTTCACCAGTCAGGTGATACTGCATCACCAAGTAATTCTCCATCGATCATTGCTAATGCCTTCCGTATGCAATGCTTTCTGTACTGGCATTTGACAGCATGGATGATCCCCATATCCAGCGGTTGTAAATGGCTTGTGCAATTTGGGGGGGAAAATATAGTTTTAATATTTTACAGAGCAATGGTATTTCTTGTGTGCGCAGCACATTGCCCAATGAAAAGCAAGATTTTTTCCGTTTTTTGCCCCATCTGGTGATCCAATTGAATAAGAAACTCCGCAAAAGCAGACAAAGTCATCCATGCATTGGAATTTGCTGTGCATTTGGTGGGGAGATTTTTTTACATTTCTGAAGCAATGAGGTTTGCTGTACTTGCCAGTCGCCAGGGGAGGTAATTTGTCTGTGTCATCATCATTGCATCTTAGCAGAACAGTGACCCTCTTCTTTGATTTTGTTCCACCATGGCAAGAATAACCTTTGTATGTCCATGTCTTACTGGGCTGGAGATTATAGAAGAGTTCAGTTTCATCAATATTAAATATGTCCTTCTGTTGGTAACTGTCGATTATTTTGAGCAGTTCTTTGCTTTTCCAATCCAATCACTGTTTTGGGGTTTACAATGGCACTATCTCCCAAAACAGTCTTGTATACCAGGTTATGTATTTTCTTATAATTGACAATCCAGCCACATGAAGCCCGAAAACTGTTGATACCTAGATGAGCAGCTACACGTACAGCCTTTTCCTTCAGTTGGGGTCCATCAATGGATGCATTGACAGTATGGGCTTTGAACCACGTCCAAAGGATAGTTTCAAGCTCTTCCAATGGCAAAGTCGTCAGAGATCAGCATTCTTGAGAAAATGATGGGCCACAACGCAAGCAACTTTTCTCTATTTCAGACAGTGTATTCACTATTGCGTTCAACATCAATACCGACAAACCAAGCATTGCCGCTATGTCCACCCGATTTACCACACAAGTGTCAACTTCGGCTAATATTTATATTTATTCCTCTATAGAAAACACTTTACATTGTTGCTTCATTTTTTGCTCATTTGAAGACTTTTCACAATAAATGGAGAGTTTTTGCCTTCACTCGCAATGATCGTTGAACACTAAACAATTCCAAACTAACTTTCCCTACAAGAGTTCAAACAAAAAGAGTATGGCTTGACTTGGCTGCACTTGCTTGCTTCCAAAATTTGTTTTATTGGCTAATTTTGTTGGACCTATTACAAAACTTGTTAGCCAAAAGCTTCATGAATGGAAATGCACATAAAATCGATGGAGTTTCTGTTGGTGAGACTTCAAAATTCAAATGTACAATCCCAGAAAATGCAAATGCGAGGACACGTAAATTCAGGGAAATTTTAACAGTGATCTTATGGCATTTTAGTAAAAACTATAAATTAATAATGTAAATTCAGAGAATGTAAAATCAAAGTTTCACTGTATAAGTTTATGAAGCATACTAATCTCTCCTCATGAATTCCAGCTTCTTACCTTCAAGTTATAATTTCTCATAAGCCCACTCAGTACAGTAATTTTACCACTAACTGTAGGTAACAATTTCTTACTGATTAATGGTTTGGCGATACTTACAAACAAGACAGGCAATGTAAGTATAAATGTAACACTGAGGTGCATTCATGCAACCACTGTTGCAGCGGAAAAGCAATAACTATTAAATATTCTGAATGTGTGTTTGTAGCCTTAGGTATCCAGCATAAAATGCATGTGTCATACTGTCATCTGTCTTGTCCAGTACTACAATACTTTTCCATATTATATCACAAAAGGTATGATTTGGTAGGGGGGGTTACTGAACATAAAATGTGTGTTTTGATTTTCTCTGCAACTTTTGTGTAAAAACAGTTTTCATTACAAAAAAAAGGGGGGTGACAATATGATCATAAATGTATATTAGTGTTCAGGTAAAGTACCCATTATTCTTGTCAGGTTTTAATGAAACTTGAATTTTCTCAACAGATTAAGTAAATCAAGAAATTTATGATAAATGTAAATCTCCAGATATTGTAACCATAATTAAAGGTATACAAATTGGAACAGCTTGGGCATATTGTTAGAATGCATGACAAAAGGTCAGGAAAAAATTTACTGGAAGGCAAACCATAACAAAGGAGAAAAAAAGGAAGACTCGGATTAAGGTAAAGGAATGACAATGAACTGGACTTGAGAAATAAGGGTTAATAAGATGGAAAACAACAACTTTGGACAGAAGAGAATGGGCACCAGTTGTGAAAGGAGCCAAGGCAAAACTTAAAGGGCTGCTGTATCAAAGAAGAAGAAAAACACAAATAAGGACAAGAACAAGAAGCTATTTCATGCGGATAACACTCTTCTACCCTCTGAAAAAATATTATGCCAAAAAACAAGATAGATATTTACACTAAAATGTAAAACGTCTCTCTAAATATAAAATGTGCATTAAAACATTTATGTGATTACAGTCCACAAATTTTGTTTACAACACCTATTTCAGCACGTCAGGCAAAGAAAACACACTCAACCTTTGATAAAGCCCTTGTGAAGACTCACCACGGGAAACTGGTGCATCAACAGGGATTTTGATGTGGTTGCAAGAAACAACTTGATGATTAACAGCATCCTTGCACTTACAAGCACAAATTTGAGGGTACTGTATTTCATCATTTGCTGAATATGGAGCTATGTCATCTTCTTCAAAATAAGATGGGCAGTTTTCGTTTGAAACTTCAATTTGTTCAGACATCTTTATATCTCTCTTCACACCACTCAGAGTCTGAATGTTGTCTCTGAACACCAAACCTTCCTGAGCTGGATCTGACAGGCTGCCACAACCTTTCTGCATCTGTCCTATACCTTCAACTTCATTTCTGGAGATTTCATAATGGTCAACTCCCCTCACAGGTTGTGGTGTACAAGATGTACAATTTTCTCCTTGTCCATGAATAACACTCTCATCCTTGAAAATCTCAAAAGATAGTCTACTTTGTTCTGCCTGCAAACACTGTGTATCAACATTTTCAGAAGGCAATGTGTTTTTCTTGGATTCAGAACCATCCACATGACACGTATTATCTGAAAACACAAAAGTTTTACTAATATCAGTTCATACTGTGGTTACTTCAGGAGGTTTTAAACAATGGGCATATGTAAGTTCTGCTGCATGTTTCTCAAAGTGAATTTAATTAAAAATGTGGGCATGAACATGTCCTGAAAGCTTATTTAATATGCAGTGAAAGCAATGAGAGAATGAAATGTAATGCAGCAAACAGTAAAGGAAAACACAATATTACCTGCATTTAGTATGGTTTTTTTTTTTCAATGAGCAAAAAGAACACATAAATGAAAACATGCATAAATTCTACAAAATTACAAATATAGTAACATTTTAAAATTACAACAATAATGGCAGAATTCCAGACAAGAATTTGAAATACTGTAGCTCCTCCATTACGACTCCCAAATACAGTAGAACCTCGATCTATCCTTTTTCAAGGGAATGGAGAAAACAAACGATGAATGCGGGAAAACGATTAATCCGGGAAACCACTTTTTTTAACAAAAAAAGTCGTACATTGTCTTTTGCTTCTTGGCAGAATTTTGCCTCAATTGAAAATATGAC
>Ga0123357_10003104_pt1 | contig 18855 bp, 19 predicted proteins | sample TergutEmb28metaG_FD_89873 | JGI IMG/M metagenome (GOLD analysis project Ga0123357, IMG submission 89873) | Embiratermes neotenicus P4 segment gut microbial communities from Petit-Saut dam, French Guiana - Emb289 P4 | ecosystem: Host-associated > Arthropoda: Insects > Digestive system > Gut ...
CAACCGCCATTATAAAGGCGGCGTACCAAGGTACTTGATTGGCGATTGCAAAAGGAATTGCCCCCCGCAGCTCTGAAATGGGAAGAAACGAAAGAAAGACAATACCCGCATACACGATGGTTTTACTCATGGAAACTCCGGCTGCAATATGTATAGATTATACATAATTTTTGCGGCTTGTGAAATACGCGCAATGCTTGGGTTGGCGTCAATTTGAGTTGATTTTTTAACGCCTAAAATGTAAATTTGATTATGAAGAAAGCCGGAAGGATCCCTTTTATTCTGCGTTTTTTAAGAAATTTTTTGATAATCCTGGCAGTACTGGCAGCCGCCTGGGTGATTTTTTCCCTTGCCGGCAGAATCAGAGCCGCCGCTGTTATCCCGGATTCGGCAAACCAATATTTATACTTTAATATTCCCAATCCGGCAAAACTGGCAAAAGAACTGATCAACCACCGGCCCCTGCCGGACATACTCGCATTGCCGGAATTAAAACAGGTCCTGCCGGTTCTAAACCTTGTTAAAAATTCCGGTTTGCAGAACAACAGGCTGATTCAAATGGCCGCAAACGGCGCATTGGCCGGGGCCCTTCTCCCTGGAAGCGGACAAACCGCAAAACAGAATTTTTTGGCCGCATGGGATATGGGTTTTGTTTCTCCCGTGCTGAGGTTCCTGCCTGTTCTGGCCGGCAGAATCAATATACCGAATTTTTACTATGTCAGGGGCGTTAAATATTCCCGGTTTGAGTTCCGCATGGACGACGGAAAAATATTTTACCTGGGGCCTTACCGTAATCTTTTAATTGTTACCGACGATTCCGGATTATACGAATCCGTCCTGTCCGGAAAAACATCGGCGCAATCAATGGAAGCGGCTGCGGGAATAAAGTCCAAAAACTTTGACGCGGCTTTTATTCTTTCTCCGGCATTTTTGGAAAACCTGCTGCCTCAGGATTCGGCGGCCGCTGTTCTGGATAACCTTAAGTTTAATGGACCTGTCGAAGCCGCGCTAAGCATTAAACCGCAGCGGCTTGACATAAGCCTAATCGGATCATTGAGTTCGGACCGGGCCGAATTCCAAAAAATCATATCAACGGATTCCAGGGCTCCGGATCTCTACAGTATTGTTCCGGATACAGCCCAGTATATGACAGGCCTGACCTCCGGAACACTGGAAGAAATTCTTAACGCGGCGGCGGCTGTACCCGGTTCCGGAATCAGCGAACCCTGGAAAAAAGCTGACTCCGCCTCACAGTCCCTGCTGGGAATGAATCTTGACGAGCTGCTTTTTTCCTGGACCGGCGGAGAATTCGCGGTCTTTGGAATGGAAGGCCGGGAGACGCCGGTAATACTGGTTCAGGTAAAGGATGAAAAAAAACGGCAGGATGTTTTTACCCGCGCGTTTAAATCGGTTTTTATAAACGAAAATACCCGCCTCAACCTGGACGGAACCAGACTGCCAAGAATAGAACTGCCCCAATTTTTATCAAATATATTATTGGGGATGGGGATTAAAATTCCTTCACCCTATTATTCGGTTTATAACGGGTATTTGTTTGTGTCCGAATCCGCGGATTCTCTTCTGGCTGCATTAAATGAGGTAAAACGCAACAATACCCTTGTAAGGTCAGAAAACTGGAAGGCGCTTAATCAAAATTCCGGCGGGATTTATGATTCCGGCGGAATCTATGATTCCGATAAATCCGGATTTACTGTCTACTATTCCCTGGACCGCGGACTGCCGTTTTTTTTAAGGGGCAATACCCTTATAAGTCCTGTTCTGCGGCTCTACCGCCAGGGCCTTTTAAGGCTTATGTTTGAAAACGGAGAAGCCGCAGTCAGCCTTTCAATAATGCCGGGGCCCGGACGCAAAATTGAACCTGTCTCCGGTTTCCCTATCGGGACGGGCCAGGGACAAGGCAACCAGATTTACATTGTTGGTTCCGCCAAAACAGGGGATGGCCGTATTTTGGGAACTGCAGGCAATTCGGCTTTCCTGATTAATCCGCAAAATTTAAGTCTGCAGAAATTTGAACTTACGGGAAACACCGGGAAACTTTGGGCGATCCCGGCAAACGGAATCGCCGGCTCCTCCTGGATTGCCGGTTCCCAGGGACGGGTGGTTCTGGCTGACAATAATTTAGCGCAGATGCAGGGCTTCCCGCGGATTACAGGCCTCAGACTTTCGGCGGCGCCGGCGGCCTGGAACGGGAAATTATACCTTACAGATTTTACAAATGACTCAGGCTCCATCCACGTAATGGACAGCAAAGGCGCGATAATTAAATGGCCGCAAAATTTTTCGGCGGCACTGCTGTCTCCGCTTTCATTGATCGATTTTCAGAATAAAACATACGCGGCCTGTTACCCAAAAGAATTTTTGGGCAGCATCTGGGTGCTTGATGATCAGGGAAAGGCCCTGCCCGGCTGGCCTGTTCCGGTGCCTGGCATCGCTTTTGGATCGCCTTTGCTTTTTATTTACGGCAATAAACTTAATGCGGCTTTTGTAACACAGGCGGGCGTTCTTTCTGTTTACGATCAAAACGGCGGGGTTAAGCAGCCTTTCCCCCTGGATCTGGAAAAGGTTTTCTATATGCAGCCTGTCTTTGACGGCCAATATTTATGGTTAATATCATCCGACGGAACCTTGTTTAAAATAAGTACGGACGGGATTGTTCTTTCGCAGCAAATTCCGGATTTCCAGGCAAAGGAAGAAGGCTTTATTGCGGCAGCCGACGCGGACGGCGACGGCAGCCAGGAAATTTTTATTACCGGAGACGGCAGCGCCCTTTACGGTTATACCGGTGATTTCCGTGCGCTGGAAGGATTCCCGCTGCCAATCTGGGGAAGGCCCGCATTTGGAAATATAACAGAAAGCGGTAAACCCGGGATTGCAGGCGCGGGCATGGATAACCGTATTTATTACTGGGAGTTTAATTAATATGGGACGTTTGTTTATAAGCCGGTTATTTTTGGGCTGTTTGTTTGCGGGCCTTTTAATTTTTACCTTTTTTTCATGCGGGACAATAAAAAATGATTTGGCAATTACGAGTATGGATGAATCTTCAAAGGCCGATTTGTTTGACCTGGAAGAAAAAATTGTAAATCTGGAATCGGCCCCGGTTTCCGGCGCAATGGCGGAAACCCGCAAAACCATCAGCGGCCTTTCAGGAATTCCGGATGACATTTTCCAGGCTTATTTATCAGCCTGGTCGGGCAGGCTTTATATCCTTGAAGGAAAAATCGATGAGGCCGGCCGCGAATTAAAAAAATCCAGGACCTTAAGCCAGGGCAACTGGGTCTCCGTAATTCTGGCTTCAAGAATGGAATTGTCGATGCCGGCAAGTCTTAAAATTCTTGAAGATGCGTTAAGCACAGGCAGATACTCCGATACCGGTGGCGGCGTGGATAACGAAGGTACGGGTGAAATTCAGATTGAAAAAGGACGCGTTCTTCTCGCACTTAACAGGTTCACCGAAGCCGCGGCATCTTTCGATCTGGCCTTTGGCCTGTTAACGGATAAACCTTTTTACCGCGATAACTATCTGGCCGCCAGGAACAGGGCATGGGAATTAAGAAACCTGGGCGGGGATACAAATGCCAGGACAGTGGAAATCGCGGGCCGGGACGGAATGACCTGGAGGGATCTTCTGGATATCACAAAAACAGAAACCGATCTCCTGCGTTTCCTTACAGCCGGACAGGACTGGACGCCGGACGAAATTTTCCGCAGACTGCTCGATCGTTCCTTTATTCCGGCAACCCAGGACATTACACTTACCGAATGGCCTGCCGGTCAGCCCGGGCCGGACGATATTGTCCTGCGCTCGGGAACCGCGTGGCTGCTCTGGCATTTGTACGCAGAGAACCGCGCCAGCCGCGGATTGCTTTCCAGGTACTCCTCGCGTTACGCGAACATGCCCGGCGCGAAAAGTCCCATAACCGATCTGCCCCTGCTCTCGCCGTTTTTTGATTCCATACTGGGCTGTGTTGAACTTGAATTTATGAACCTGCCTGACGGTAAAAATTTTGTTCCTGCCGAACCTGTTAAAGGTTCAGTTTTCCTGACCATGCTAAAAAAACTTAATTAATTAGAATAAAAGGTTAAAACCTTATTTTGACTGCGCTCGCTCGGTCAATAAATAATGGGAAATAAAATGAACAAGAAAGTTTATTGCATAGGAGCCATGGCCTGCGATGTACCTCTCAGGCCTGTACCCAAAGACATTTTTGAACACGATCACCTTCGAATCGAAAGGCCGGTCTGGTCAACAGGAGGAGACGCAACAAACGCGGCAGTCGCGTTAATACGCCTGGGCGCAAGCGCAAGCCTGACCGGTATTATAGGCCGTGATCCTTACGGGGATTTTATGGCAAAGTCGCTGGAAGAGGCAGGCGTTGATATGCGGGGAGTTATACGGCATCAGACATTGGGCACAGTCGTCTCCCATATCCTGATCGAGCCTTCCGGTGAACGTCATTTTGTGGTCTCAAATCCGGTAAAAGAAGAATTGGGACCCGAACATATTAACATGGAACTATTGGAAGAATGTGATCTGGTCTATATCGGCAGTTCGATAAATTTCCGCAAGCTCGATGAAAACGGCAGCGCCGGACTTTTCAAAAAAGCCCATGAGCTGGGAAAATTTACGGCAACGGATTTTCACGGCGATGATGATGACCGCGGCGGCTACTGGCTAAAAAAACTTGAACCAATGCTCAGGGAGACCGATATCTGTCTGCCAAGCATAAGGGAAGCAAAATACTTAACGGGTAAAAAGGAAATACCTGCGATAAGGGACGCCTTCGCTCCGCTGGGAATAAAAATACTGGCAATTAAACTCGGGGGCGAAGGCTGCTATGTAACTGATTTTAAAAATGAATGGAAGATTCCCGCTTTTACCGAATTTACTCCGGTGGATACAACAGGGGCCGGAGACAGTTTCGGCGCCGGCTTTGTCCGCGGTATTCTGACCGGATGGAATCCGGAAGCTTGCGGTCTTTTTGCCTGCGCCGTAGCCGGTTTTAACATTACAAAAAAAGGCGCTGTCGCCGGCGTTCCGGATTTCCAAACCGCTTACAGGTTTGTTACCGAACACTGTGGCGCAGCGCGCTTCCCGGTAAATGACTGATTAAAGTCTGCAAAGTAACCGGCTTTGCAGACAAATACTAATTACCGTTTATAATTTAATGAATCCAGGGTAGTGCTGCCGCGGATAAAGGTGAACCAGAGTTCCTTGCCTGTATTGTCCCTGAGCACCTTGTAGAAGCCGGCGACGTCCTTGACGGCAATGCCGTTGATGGCTGTAATCCTGTCGCCGCGCTGCATGCCGATAATGGCTGCCGGGGTTTCGGCAAGAACGTTGGCCACATAAAGTCCCTGTGCGTCCTTGTCCAGTCTAAGGCTTGTGCGTATGGAATCGGTAAGGCCGACTACCATCAAGCCGGGCCACAAATTCTTGCTGTCGGCCGCGACCGCGTCGGTCCGTGTTTCGATCTTGACATTAAAGTCTTTGGAAGCTCCGTCGCGGATTACCGTAAAGACTGCGCTGTCGCCCGGGCGGATATTGCCGACGGTCTGGGTAAGATAGGATGAGTTCCGTGTTTCTTTGCCGTCAACTGCGGTAATAAAATCGCCGGCCCTGATGCCTGCCTTGTCGGCCGGCGAACCGATAAAGACCTGGGACGCGAACGCGCCGCGCTTGCCGTCCAGACCCATGGCAACCAGTGTATCCCTGTCAAGGTCAACCAGTGACACGCCCAGCCAGCCGTCGCTAATGGACCCGGATTTGATAAGTTCGTCAATTACACGTTTTGCGTTATTGATGGGAATTGCGAAACCGAGTCCGATTGAACCGGCATTGTTGTTGCTCGCGATCCAGGTATTGATTCCCACAATCTCGCCCCGGATGTTGACGAGCGGACCGCCGGAATTTCCCTGGTTGATGGAAGCATCGGTCTGGATAAAGTCGTTGATGTTCCCGCCGGGGCCGCCCTGTCTGCCGACCGCGCTGACTATACCCATTGTGACGGAGAAAGCAAACTGTGTACCGAGCGGATTGCCCATGGCAATTGCCCAGTCGCCGACTTTAACCAGATCGGAGTCCGCCAGAACCGCGATGGGAATGGAATCATTGGATTTAAACGAAACAACCGCGAGATCCCTGCGGCTGTCTGTGCCTACGAGTGTTGCAGTATATTCATTGCCGTCCATAAAAGCGACTGTAATGTCATTGGCGCCGTCCACCACGTGGTTATTCGTAACTACATAATAAATACCGTTTGTATACCGCACCACAATACCGGCGCCCAAGCCCTCGGAACGGTATTCCTGGCCCTGGCCGGGATTCTGGTTGTTGTCGCCTCCCTGCGGCCCAAAGAAAAATTCCCAGGGGATTCCGTTGAAACTCTGCGACTGCTGCTGACGCTGGATAATAACGGTTTTTACTTCCACTACCGAGGGAAGCACCTTGCTCGATACAGACTGAAAAGCGGTTTGCAGATTTTCCGCGACCGCAAGAGCGTCCGACGGAATTACAACAGTCGGGCTTTCCTGGGCCTGGACCAGATTTTTACCTCCGGGAGTCGAACAGGAAAATGACAGAAAAGCGAGCGAGAAGCCGAAAATGGCTCCTATTAAAACTAGATTAAAAATAAAAAACTTTTTGGATGAAATTGCCTGTGTAAAACTCATAACAAACCTCTTATGATAACTTTCTTTTTTTCAATGCGATGCATTGAAATGGCCATTTATTATAATAACGCAATTAAAAAAGAATAGTTACATTAAAACAGGGTTTTTGGGAAATGCTGTCCAATAATTATTAAATTTTATTTATTAAAGAGGATCCAGAACATCAGTCAGGATTTCTGTATGATCGGCAAAAACCGCAATGGTGTGTTCCCAGTGCGCAGAGATTTTACCATCCGCGGTGACTACGGTCCAGCCGTCATCCAGAACATTCACATCGCCGGTTCCCAGGTTAATCATCGGTTCAATGGCAAGCACCATTCCGGCCATAAGGCGCGGATTGGATCCCTTTGGAATATTGGCTACAGCCGGGTCTTCGTGGACGTCAAATCCGACTCCGTGCCCGCAGTATTGATGTACAATTCCGTAGCCTTCCCTTTTGGCAACAGTCTGAACTGCCCTGGAAATCTGGTGAAGCCTCTCCCCTGCCCTTGCCGCCCCAATCCCGGCGTAAAGGCATTCCCTGGTAACATCCGACAGTTTGTGAACCTCGGGGGCTACACGGCCGATTTCCACAGAAACAGTCTGGTCGCTGATAAACCCGCCAAGATCAATGCCGCAGTCAAGTCCTACAAAATCGCCGGCCGCCAGCCTGCGTCCGGACGGAATTCCGTGTATTACCTCATTGTTAACCGATATGCAAATCGACCCGGGGAACGGATTTTCTGAATCACCGTAACCCAAAAAAGCCGGTTTACCGCCGGCTTTGATTATCCAGTTATAAACCCACCGGTCAATTTCAATTGTACGGATCCCTTCTTTGACCTGCGGAATCAGTTCGCGGTACATGGAGCTGAGCATTTTACAGGATTTGCGTATGCCGTCTATTTGTTTTTCGTTTTTGAGCCTGATCATTTATGCGGACCTTTCAGCTTACATTGAGTTTCTTTTTTAGCTGTTTTACATTGGGAAGGGCTGGATCCCTGACTAGAGCTTCCCTGAATATCCGGCCTGCCTGTCCGTTATCGCCCAGGCTGAGCAGGGCTTCCGCCATAGAACGCATCCAGCGGGCTTCGTCCCGGCCGGAAAATCCAAGACCGATAAGCGATTCAAGACAGTCAGCGTAAGTTCCGGTATCTGTAACGGATTTAAGGCGGAGACGGACAAGTTCCTTTAAAAAAGTCTCCACTTCCTCCATAAAATGTCTAAAATACGGGCGGCTCCGTTCTTCCCTTACAAGGCTTACAAGCAGGACAAAAGCTTCGTAATACCGCTGTCTTTTATCCAGTTCCTCCGCGAGCATAAACGCGCAGTCCATCCAGTCTTCGCGGTCAAGGTATTTTTCCAAACGGAAATTAAGACCGCCCTGTTTTTCCCAAACCGCTACAGCTTCTTCTTCTTCAAGATGCAGGAGCTGAAAAAATATCAATTTGGACTGGCTCTCGGGAATATCGGCCTGTTCCCTTAAAAAAGTCCGGTAATCAAAATGAAATTTGGCGGCAAAACGGCTGTATGCCCTGTCATATTCACACCGGCGATCCCTGTCAGACAGTACTTCGTAGGCGGTAAGAAGTTTGCGCATCTGTCCGGCGGCCATTTCGCCGGCAATATCGGGATGGAGATGTTTTGCCTTTTCCCTAAAAGCTTTTTTTATATCCTGGCTGCCGGCATCCTCACGAACCCCCAGCAGGGAATAATAATTTTCCAATCCGTCAGGCTCCTATGCGTTTGCCCAGAGCCTCCGCATGGGAAGGATTCAGGATTATTTCACTCCAGTTGATCTTCATGCCTTCTTTTTCCATTACCTTCATTACATTCCAGAGTGCCTTGGTAACAAACAGGGGGCCGGTTTTTTTGATAAAAGCGGCGCTTTTCTTACCAACTAGCCCGCTCCCGGCGCCCAGTACTTTACCCAGAACAACTGGTATCTTGCCGCCCCAGAACGAAACAGATTCGGCGCAGACCGCTATGTACTCATAACCGGGAAGCCTCATTCCGTCCTCGGTCCAGGCGTCGATAATGTCAACGCGGTGGCCCATTGCTTCCATTCCCTTTACCAAAGATTTGATATATTCCGGAACTCCCTGGTGTTTGGGGGCGCTTACTACTGCAATTCTCATAAAAACCCTCTTTGAAGCTGTTAAGCCTGCTTATAAATATGATCAATGTCCGGTTCTTTTACATAAATTACACTGCATTTGGCATTAATCATGATTTCCCGGTAACTATGGGAAAAAATATCTTTGGAACTCCTGTCTTTTTCCCATCCTCCGATAACAATCATATCCGCGTTAACATCATCGGCAACAGCCAGCATTTCGGTATAAACAGCGCCGCGGCGGATCCTTTTATCTACTTTTACCCCTTTGGCTTTGGCCAATTCCTCGACAAAGGATAAATAGCGTTCTCCGTTGGCTTCCAGGCTGCGTTCGTAATCCTGGCCTTCTTCCTGGATAAAAATCTTGCTCAAAGTGAGCTGTTTGATGGTGGCGGTATCCACTACGTAAACCGCATAAAGTTTGCAATGGTAAGTTTTGGCCATAACAATGGCGTATTTGGCTGCCAGAATGGAAGCGTCCGAACCAGTAATCATTGCAACAATATTGTTAAAAAGAGGCTTCATTATCCTTTCCCGGCTTTCCTTTTTAAAAGCTTGCTTGTAAAGAAAGAATCCCTGTCCCTCTCTTCAAGCGCTGATTCTATATAGGTTTTTGTTTCCCTTGCAACGGGAATAACCATTTTTTCCAGTGCGTTTACACGCCGCTGGGTCTTGCGGACCTCCCGCGCCAGCCGCCAGGCTATTGTTCTGACCGCTGCCAAATCGGTCAGGATCTTCAGCAGACTGAAGAATTCTAACACGGTTTCGTCGCATTCCGCAAATGAATTCGCAGGAGAGTACTTGAGTTCGGCCCTGGGAAGCTTAATTTCCAGACCTGGAAAGCTCATTCCGGCGGCTGTCACCCTTTTTTCCCGGAGATCAAAGTTATATCTGATATTCGCGGACAGTTTTTCGGCTTTTTCCCTGCCTACAACTACCAGCATCCGTTTTAAACACGGATAGGCAACTGCTACCCTGGCGTCCAGATCCCGTTCCAGAATTTTTACCTGCTCCACCTGCCGCATCAATTCCATTACCAGAATTTCGCGTTTTTGCTCCAGGAGGTCATAACCTTCCAGGGCGGTATTTAAACGCTCCTTAACCCTGATAAGGTTACTTTTGGTGGGAGCAATTTGTTCACGGCTCACAGATATGAATGTAGTATATTGAGATAGCTTTTTCAATATGTTAATATCAATAAAAAGGGAAAACCAATAAAAGGATTATAACATGATATTCAATCCCGAATACGAATGTATGGAGCCGCTGGCCCGTAAAAAATTTCAGCTCGCATATCTCAAAAATCTCGCGGAGACATTATACGAAAAAGTACCTTTTTACCGCAAAAAAATGGATAAATTGAAGATTAAGGCAGGCAATATCAGCTGTCTGGCCGATATCGAAAAATTCCCGTTTACCACCAAAGACGAGCTGCGCGAAAATTATCCGTTCGGGCTGCGGGCCTGTCCCAAAGACAGGGTGGTGGAATATCACATGAGTTCGGGCACCACGGGCAAACCAATAGTTAATGAATATACAATTAAAGACATAAATATCTGGCGTGAATGTATGTCCCGCACCCTGTCGGCGGCCGGCTGCACCAACGAAGACATCGTGCAGAACTGTTACGGTTACGGTCTCTTTACCGGCGGCCCGGGCGTCCATTACGGCGCCATGAACATCGGGGCAAAAGTACTTCCCATGTCCAGCGGAAATACCGAAAGACAGCTCATGGTTATGCAGGACTTCGGCGCCACAATGCTTACCTGTACGCCTTCGTACGCCCTCTATATAACGGAAGCAGCAGCCGAAGCCGGGATCGATCTCAAAAAACTGCCCTTAAACAAAGGATGTTTTGGAGCGGAACCCTGGAGCGAGAACATGCGCAGGGAAATCGAAGCCCGCTATAACATGAAGGCCTACGACATCTACGGCCTTACAGAGATAATCGGCCCTGGTGTTTCCTACGAATGCGAGGCCCAGGACGGCCTGCATGTCAACGAAGATTTTTTCTATCCGGAAATCATCGACCCGGAAACCGGCAAAACCCTGCCTGACGGCGAAAAGGGCGAACTTGTATTTACCACCCTTACCAGGGAAGGAACTCCGTTAATACGTTACCGCACAAGAGACATTACCTATCTTATGCGCGAACCTTGCAAATGCGGACGCACGACCGTGCGAATGCACCGTCTCTTTGGCAGAACAGACGATATGCTTATAATCCGCGGTGTCAACGTATTCCCAAGCCAAATCGAGCAGGCCCTAATCGAAATCGAAGGAACCGAACCGCAGTACCTTATTGTAATAACGCGGGGCGAAAGCCACATGGACGAAGTGGAACTGCAGGTTGAGGTAAAAAAGACGTATTTTACCGACGAAACCAGGGGACTGGAAAAACTCCGCAGCCGTATTGAAACCGCGATGAAATCCAAACTCCAGGTCAATCTCAAAGTCAAACTTGTGGAGCCCAAAACCATAGAGCGTTCCATAGGCAAGGCCAAACGGGTTTTGGACCTTAGGAAAATATAACCGTGCGGCAGGCCGCACAATATAGGAGTGTAAAATGGCGCTAAAACAAATTTCAGTTTTTCTGGAAAATACCACAGGACGCCTGGGCGAAGTAACCGGAACCCTCGCAAAATCAGAGATCAATATCCGGGCCATCTCCATCGCAGATACAGCGGAGTTTGGTATATTGCGGCTGATTGTTGATAATTACGACAAGGCCCTCAAAACGCTTAATTCAAAAGGTTTTACTACCAGGGTGACCGATGTTGCCGCAGTCGAAATCGACGACAAACCCGGCAGCCTGGCAGCGGTGATGGAACTGTTCCAGAATTTAAAAATCAACATCGAATACCTTTACGCTTCGCTCCAGGGAAAAGCCGGGAAGGCTGTAGTAATTTTTAAACTGGAAGATCATACAAAAGGCATGCAGATAATAAGGCAAAACAATCTTCCGACAGTAGAGAGTTTTTAACATGAAGATATTAATGATATCCAGCGAGGCGGTTCCTTTTGCCAAAGCCGGAGGTCTGGCTGATATGGTTTCTTCATTGTCGCTGGCATTGGCAAAACAGGGCAACGAAGTAAAAATTGTTATACCCAGATATTATTGTGTAGACAGAACCAAACTCCAGGCGCTGGAAGGACCGATGGGTGTTCCGGTCGGGAACTACGGCAATGCCAGGGAAGAATGGTGCAAGGTATATTCCGCGATAATGCCGGGATCGGGTAAAAAAAATCCGGTTGAAATCTATTTTATTGATCATGAAAAATTTTTTGGCAGGGACGGAATTTACGGGACTCCTGCCGAACCTGATTTTCTGGACAATCCGCAGCGCTTTTCTTTTTTTTGCAAATCAATATTCCAGCTCTGCAGAAAAATATCCTGGTACCCGGACGTACTGCACAGCCACGACTGGCCGACAGCGCTGGTACCGGTTTATCTCAAGTTCGGCGAACGCAGGGAAAACTTCAGCAAAACAATTTCGATATTTACCGTACACAACCTGGGTTACCAGGGAGTCTACTACAAGGACAATTTCGACTATACCGGACTGGGATGGGAAAATTTTTATATAGCCGGTTTTGACGACTGGAACATGATGAATTTCCTCAAAGCCGCGCTTTGGTCGTCGGACAGCCTTAACACGGTCTCGGGCAGATACGCCGAGGAAACCAAGACCCAGGTCTACGGTTCCAGGCTGGACGGAGTGCTCCGCTACCGCACCGCCGATTACAGGGGCATATTAAACGGTATAGACACAAACATCTGGAATCCAAAAAAAGATAAAATGATACCGGTTACCTATAGCTGGGATAAGCTCGCCGGGAAAGCAAAAGCAAAAGAAGTTTTACAAAAGGAAATGGGCCTTCCCGTTGATCCGGATATCCCTGTATTGGGATTAATAAGCCGTTTGACCGAACAGAAGGGAGTCGCCGAACTTTTTGGGCCGGGTTACGGCTCCGCATTCTCGATTTGCCGCGACATGAACCTGCAGATGGTCGTATTGGGCAACGGCGCTTCCTGGTGCGAAAATGAAATACAGAGCCTGTCGTCCCGCCTGCCGAATTTCAGGGCCCACATCGGCTACAGCGAGAGGATGAGCCACCTTATAGAAGCCGGCAGCGATTTTTACCTTATGCCCAGCCGTTACGAACCCTGCGGGCTAAACCAAATGTATTCGCTCAACTACGGAACCGTTCCGATAGTGCGCAACACCGGCGGACTTACAGACACCGTAGAAAACTACAACCAGGAAACCGGAGGCGGAACAGGTTTTATGTTCGACGACGCCACTCCGCAGGCAATTTACAACACGGTAGGCTGGGCAGTCTGGGCCTGGTACAACCGCAGGAATCACATCGAAGCAATGCGCATACGCGGAATGAAGAAGGACTTCTCCTGGGCATCCTCGGCAAAACAGTATGTTGAAATGTACGAATGGACACTTAAAAAATGGAGCTAAAGCCTTTTTCCAGCGGCCTCCATGTAGATTTTTACTGTCCTTTAAAAAAAATCCCCGGGTAATGCCCGGGGACAAAATATTGAATTTTTAACTTGGGGAGCCGAGACTTAAGTTACTTTGTAACTTACGGTGTCACGCCGCCTATAACGACCATGCGTCCGTCAGTGTAAGGAGTTACGTTCTGGAGATACTGAACGGCTTCCATTACAACATAGGAAAGCAGCAGCGATGTATTGAACTGATCGGTTGCCTTCGACATGACCGTGTAACCATCACCGCCGCCCAAAATATAGTCATTGGTGCAGAAACGGTAAGTCCTGTTGGGATCTATCGGAGCGCCGCCAATGGTAAGGTTGGTAATCTTCTTGTTGGGCACATCAAGGGTATAACGCACTTCGCTGGAGAATTGCGGGAACCCGCCGGCGCCCTGCGGAATTGTGGCAATGAAATTAAACAGCTCCTGTAAATCTGAACCTTTGAGAGAAACTATATACAGATAATTTTCAAAGGGCAGAATTGTCAGAACGTTCTCCCTGGTTATCGGTCCCTTGGGGAGTTCGGCCCTGATGTTGCCTCCGTTATGGAAGGCAAAATCAAGCTTCTGGTTATAAACCATCTGGAAATACGCAACGTTGGCGTCGCAAATCGCGTTGCCCAGCGAAGTTTCCTGGTAACGTGTCAGACGGTTGCCAAAGGTAAAGGTATCTGTAGCGTTGCCGATTACTTCCTTGAGGCTGGCATTGGCTTTTTCGATATAGGGAGCCAGCATCGCGGCTACGTCGGTATCGGCCCTGATTGCAACTGGAGCCCAGGAGAAATCTACAATTTTCTTGTCTCTGATAAGAAGGGCGCCCTGTCCGACATATTTTCCCCATTCATTTGCAGATACGATTCCGGTATTTCCTACAAATACCGGTTTGTCCATATAAGTGTGCGAATGGCCGTCAATTAATATGTCGATACCGGGAACAGCGGCTGCCAGCATCTGGGATGTAATATGATCCGGAGATTCCTGAACAGTGCCCATATGGGTAAGGCCGATTACAATATCAACTTTTTCCTGGTTGCGCAGAATATTGACTACATCGCGTGCAGCGGTGATTTCATTGATAAAAGTAAGACTCTTGTCCGGGCTGGCGATTTCCAGGGTCCTCAGTGTGGTAATGCCAAAGATTCCGACTGTGAAACCGTCATATTTTTTAATTAGATACTGGTGACCGCCGAGGAAATTACCGTCGGCTGTTTTTATATTGGAAGAAACCATCGGGAACTGGGCCTCGGCCAACTGGGTAAGCCCCTTGGCTGCGCTGCCGTCAAATTCATGGTTTCCGAATGCCACAGCGTCATAACCCATCATATTGTAGGCTTTGATATCGGGTTCGGCATCGAACATATTGGACAATGCAGTACCGGTATTGATGTCGCCTGCGTCAAGCAGCAGTACATTAACGCCAAGATCCCTGATGCCTTTTATGTAAGCGGCCCGTTCAGCAAGTCCGCCCTGGCCATCAGCTGTGGGAAGTATTTCGCCGTGATGGTCATTGGTATGAAGAATAATAAGCGCCTGTGTGTCAACTTCTTTGACAACAGGAACTTCTTTTATAACTTCCTGAATGACCGGAACTTCCTTAATAACCTCTTTGATTACCGGAACTTCTACCCTGACTTCCCGGACTGTATCTCTTGCGGGCGTCGCAAAAACCGCGTTCGCACCGGCGAAAAGAAACACCGATAACAACAAAAATGCCCCGATTCGTTTCATACCTGAAACCTCCATTAAGTATTTTATAACAAATTATAATCCCGTTCTTTATTTTTGTCATGTAAAAAAAGTAAAAAAATTGTTAAATTTATGGCGGAATCCATGGAAACCTTGCCGGAGTTTTTATAAGTTATCGAATCTCTTTAAAAACTTAAGAATTTCGGCGGCAGAAGGCGGGCATCCGGGACAATTGCCGGAAAACAAAGCCGTACAGCGGCCTATTCCGGTGTTCCCCTTCCTTCCCGCAAAACCCTGCCCCACAGATACGGGCAACAGACCGGCTCCCGACAATCTGTCAAGTTCTCGCTGGTCCATCCGCAAAAGCGCGGAAACAAGAGCCCCAAAACAGGAACTGCAGGCGTTTTCTTCTTTAATATAAGGCGCCAGCCGCTTTACTTTGCCCGGGGCGGCCCTCATGGCTGTGTCTGATATATTGCCTTCAAAAGGAGCCGACAATTCCCTGACCGCGGCTTTTTTATAATCTGCTGTTCCAATACCAAGTTTTTCCGCAATGCCGATGTACGGAATATCCGCCGGTTCATAACCAAGCTGGACCGCAGCCCAGGCATCGCAGAGCACCGGGTCCCTGGCCGCGAAAATCCTGCCGGCGTAAACCGGATTGCCGCCTTCCTCGAAATCGGGATCCCCGCAGATACCGTCAACAACAATAAAGTCATTGCGTAAAATAGTATTAAGATGGGCAATGGGCTTATGCAGGCCGATACTGTGAAACCTGCGTTTCTCCCTGTCCGGAATAAGACCTTTCCCGTTCTTGAGGGCGCAGGTCAATAACGTTTGACAGTGGCCCTTGAGTACTGGGAGATTGATCATAAAATCGATATTCAGGGCACTGGTACAAATTTCAATGTCCATACCGGCGCAATTGGTTTTTTTATAGGTATCGCGCTGGGTATCAACAAGTTTTACGCCAGTTTTTTTGGAAAGTTCCGAATAACCGCATTCGTTAAAAGCTCTGGCTGTGGAATCCCCTGTCCATGAACCTTCCAGGATGACAATGTTGGCAAAACCGTTGGCTTTTAAATACGATACTATACCTGCGGCGATTTCCGGATGGGTAGTAGCTCCTCCGGATGCCGGACTGGAGACTACCAGGTTAGGTTTAAGCCCGATGGTTTTATTACGATCCCCGACAAGGCCGGCAAGCCCTGCTGCTTCCGCAAGTTTATAAGCCATTTCCGCGGGGCGTATCTGCTGCGGATTACCGCCGTAAATAACAAGTATTTCATTTTTTTTCATGATAGTTTCCATGGCAGTTTCAATGGCAGTTTTCATGGTAGATAGTATAATAAATTTTTAATATTATGATGAAGGCAGTTCTGCGGAACCGCCGGGAGGCAATATGAAAAAGAGTCTTTTTGAACTGTACGCTGAATATAACAATATGGCAAACCAAAAAATGGACGCTATAATCAAAACCCTTGCAGCCAACGAATGGGAAAAGGATCTGGGCGGTTATTTTAAATCCGTGCGCGGCGTTTGTTCGCACATTTACATCTGCGATTTTAACTGGCTAAAGAGGTTTTCAAAGCTGCGCGATTTTAAAGTAATGAAGCAGCCTTCCATGAGCCGCGAACCTTATTCGTTCTCGGAAGTTCTTTTTGAAAACATGAATGAATATCTGGAACAGCGCCCCATACTGGACGAAAAAATGACAGCCTTTGCCAAAGAACTTGGCGAGGATGATTTTAAAGCGCAGCTTAAATACACCGATTCTCACGGAACCGTGTACGAAAAAAACTTCAGCGGCCTGGTGATCCATTGCTTTAACCATGAAACCCACCACCGCGGAATGATTTCGCTGTACCTGGAACTATTGGGCAAAGAAAATGATTTTAATTCATTAAACGCGGTACTTTAAAAAGGCAATAAAAAAAGGCGCCGATCAGAATCGAACTGATGCATAATGGTTTTGCAGACCACTCCCTTACCGCTTGGGTACGGCGCCGGAACAAACTCTACCGGAACAAGCTATAAAAGAATGCCGGAAACCCGTATTTTTGTCAAGGCGGCAATTTACAATAATACGTAATCCAGAAAGTTTAATGAAGAATTTACCACAAACCACACGAACATGAACACGAATGTAATTATTGGGAAAGAATCTCTCACGGAGCCCTCAAAGTACACGCTCTGTGAGAGATCTTTTAAACGAAACTCAGCCCGACTTTGAACATATTCGCCAGTGCGGTCTGCCTTTCGGAGGCTGAAAGCCCGGCTCCCGTAAGGCATGAATCCGAACAGGTTAAGATTGTCAGAGCTTTTTTCTTAAAGTAAGCGGCGTTGCAGTACAGTGCGTAGGATTCCATGTCACAGGCCAGGCAGCCCATGCGGGCCCATTTTTCCCAGCCTTGGTCGCCTTCCGCACAGTAGGGCGAGAAGTAATCCGATGAAAAAACATTGCCGACCGCAAACCGGATGCCCAGGCCGCGGGCCGCTGCGACGCCTTGTTCCAGCAAACCAAAATCGGCGCAGGCGGAAAAATTCCCCCCAAGCCCGTATTGGCCGGCATAACTGTTATTGGTCGAAGAAGCCTGGGCAAATACCAAATCGCCCACGCCTACTTCATCGGCCATGCCGCCGCAGGTGCCCAGCCGTATAATCCGCAGGACCCCGTAGTGGCTGAAAAGTTCAAATGAATAAATACCCATGCTGGGCGCGCCCATCCCCGATCCCATGACAGAGATTTTTTTCCCCTGCCAAAGTCCTGTAAACCCCAGCATCCCGCGCACCGAATTCCATTCGTTTACAGATTCCAGATAATTATCTGCAATAAATTTGGCCCTTAAGGGATCCCCGGGCATAAGTACGGTTGCGGCAATATCTCCGGGTTTAGCCGCGTTATGCGGAGTCCCCTCTCCGCTTTGGTATATATCGCTGTACTCAAAAATCATATTACCCCCAATTTAAATTCGGAATTCGGAATTAAGAATTCGGAATTAGGAATTTCTCATTTCTGATTTTATATTCGCTCATTTCTCACTTCTCATTCCTAATTTTTTATATAGTATCCGCTTTTTAGTAAACGTACTATATTAAAATATAGTAAATTATGCTTTTATATCACGGCAGTAATAGTATAATTAATAAACCGATGCTGGTTGAACAGACACGCGGGCTTGATTTTGGCTCTGGATTCTACTTGACGACAAGTGAAGAACAGGCGGCCCGGTTCTCCAGAATCGTATTCAAACGCAAAAACGCAGGCTCCGCAATTGTCAATGTATATGATTTTGATATGTCTGCTGCTTTAAAAACACTTGCCATTCGAAAATTTACCTACGCTGATATTGAGTGGCTCCGGTATGTTGTTCAAAACAGGCTTAAAACGTACCAGGAAGATGGTTGTGATCTGGTTATTGGCGCTGTAGCAAATGATACCGTGATGCCGACAATCCAGGCGCATTTGAACGGTTTTATTAATGAAGAAGCGACATTGATTACATTGAAAGTCAGTAAACTTGTCGATCAAATTTGCCTAAAAACCGAGAAGGCCTTTTCTTTGCTGAAATTTATTAATTCATATGAAACGATAGGAAACGAGGCCTCAGCCAATGGATAAGAAAAATATTTCGTCCGTTATTGCAATGATAACACCCGGCATAATAAAGTTACTTATTGAAAACCGCAAATTGGATTTGGAAGACGCATCCGAAATACTGTATAATTCCCGGCTATATGAATTATTGGAAGATGAAGAGACAAAAATGTGGCGGCTAGGTTTTCCCCTGCTCTATGATTTACTTGAGGAAGAATTGACTACCGGTAACATTACTTTTCCGGAGGAACAAATATGACTATAACAAAACCTG
>Ga0123357_10003105_pt1 | contig 18853 bp, 15 predicted proteins | sample TergutEmb28metaG_FD_89873 | JGI IMG/M metagenome (GOLD analysis project Ga0123357, IMG submission 89873) | Embiratermes neotenicus P4 segment gut microbial communities from Petit-Saut dam, French Guiana - Emb289 P4 | ecosystem: Host-associated > Arthropoda: Insects > Digestive system > Gut ...
CCAAAAAAAAAAAAAAAAAAAAAATAAAAAAAAAAAAAAAAAAATTTTTAAACATTTTTTTTTTTTTTTTTTTTTTTTTTTTAATATTACAGTCATACTCTATGAATTTTTTCAACTAACAGTGATGAAGAGGTGAATTAACAGCTATAAGAACTATTGGGGGTCACATAAAAATTTAACAAAATCTTGATGGGGGTATACACCCAAAACAGTGTGCACCACTGTATTAAACTAAAAACTCTCAATACTCACACTTCTCACTCCTGCATATGGAAGCATCTCCACCTCCTCTTCCACTCCAACCCTGAAACAATCACTCACTTTCACAAAACTTCACAGTGAATTTCTAGACTGTGGCAGTCTGAAGTGACCTTCGGCATTATGGGCCAGCCTAATTTGACAACAGGACTGAGTCTTCCACTTGATTGTGAACCCAAAAGAAAATGTAACTGTACTGGAAATGCATAATTTAACTCAGTGCATATGCACAGGGGCCCTTCAGCTTTGTTCTTGATTGTGGCACATGTGTCAGAAAGAACTCTCTATTTACACATGTAGCAAGAGCATATTATACTGCACAGTAGGCAGCTTGGCTAGGATCACTATCTTACAAGTACAACACTCTTCTGAATGTTACCTTACTTCAACGAACATTTTACCTAAACTGAAATGCACACTTCCTTTCACTCAAAGGCATCACATTTGTAAGTATAAATCTTCTAGGCCAGTAGTTTACAAGAACGGTGTCATAAAAAAGCCCACTGTAATTTCAGATGAAGAAGAAATTGTTGCATGTTGTAGCAGGTTTGTGGGTTATTTTATGATGTATCAGCAATTCAGCCTACATAGCATTAGCATTTCTATGAATTTCATAAATTGTCTGTTACATCAAAGTTGAATGTACTTGCATCTAAACACATCTTTCTTATCAGTGACCTACAGTAAGATAATTCGATGTCATAACTAAGCCTAGCCATTCGTCCACAGTTTATTATACCAGAATCGGTGGGAAGAGGTTAATGCCCAAACTATTTGCTACTATGTTTATAGTGACCTTTCTGGCTTGTACTTACGGTATTTTGAACCATGTGAGAAGCTGCATTGTGGCTCCTCCCTGCACTATCACAGTCACAATGACAATCAGTGATGTAGTTGTTAACATCGCTTGCCTAGCTTCTGACACAGTATTGCGAATAGCCAGAGCAAATGACATGGCACCACGTAATCCTGTGAAACAGAAGAATCAAACCAGCAGAACCCCAAAATTTTAGTCACTGTTATTACACAGTGTTTGCAGTCCTTATGCACTTCTAAGTTTCACTAACTTATGGCATACAAACTACATGGCAAATGACAGTAATATTAAGCCCTTAGCTCAAAAAACTAACCTGAATCCTCAAATTAAGTTCACTTTTAAATGCAAAGAAATTATTCCTTAAAATATGTTCCAGTTTTCAATGTATACTAAATACATCAGGGAAAGTATATGCTTACATAAACTGGTTTAAATATAAAGAATTGCCAATATTTCTTCCACCATATAGGGCCATATTGTATATACAAGTTCAAAATGTAGAACAATGCTGCACATTCCACAAAAAAACTTTACTGCACATCATGGACCAAAACTGTGGGCCCATGAGGTCTGTATCACAATACATTTCCATACAAATCTGATGGTTATATACCAAGTTAAAGCTCTTGCGCCAATGAACCAACTAAACAAATGAGGCAGTCTCTTAGTACTATGTTGAAGTGTTAGATTGCAGCAACAGACAGTACAAAATTACTGTAAACATCTTATGCCTTATTTTTCTTCAGTCCTGACAAATACGTGGCACCACAATGATCAGGCCATTCTGAAAAACATGTGATCCAACAGGAACACCATCAAAAAAGTTATGACTGCTGTATGGTAAAGCAAATCCTACTACTGAAGTACAATCACTTTTTCTGTTTCAAATTTTAATTAGCACTTACTAGCAGACGATTTTCCGAAGTAAAAATGCACCATAAATTTTTAATTTTATCTCTTTTCTAATATAGGTGTGTGAATATGATCACGTATATTAAAAGTTACAATAAATAATTATTTACAATTAGGCTGGAGGAATTATCACAATGTAAATGTTTATGCACCTGGAGGCCAAAATTAGCATTCAGTATGTGCAGAAAATTCTGCAGGAAATAAAAGCTTTCACTGAAATTCTATGAGTGACTGGCAAGAGGTACAGTCCCCAGAAATGTCATTAGACAATTGCATGTCTACAAAACATTTTGCAGAATAAAACAAAATAAATTTGTTTATTCCTGCTATAATCCTTTATGCCAGAAAAGTACGGAGGAACCATAGGCTCCTCCATTTTTCATCCAAAAGAGGGCTTGTGCATAGCTTATGTCAGAATTACATGTACGCGCATGGCATGTCAGAATTATATGAACAATTATCTGCATGGCATGTCAGCATTATATGAACAAGCATGTGTTGGCTCATCAAAATTATTTAAATAAGCTTCAATATTACTCGTAGTACTGATTAGAACATTTCTTCTGAAGAACTCAATCATGCACGTACAGTAACACACACAAAACAGATAACATATGTAGATAGGTCACTGAATTCTTCCTTTATCCAATAACATTTACTCACATGCTTAACTTCAGATTTACCAATAGCCTACTTACTGCCAAACCCAAAATCAATTCCTTCACTTCTGTTCTTCATCCCAACTACAAATACACACACATGCACTTTGTGAATGCATTAATTCTACTGTCAGAGTGAAAAAAACATACTCTAACATAATTCTAGCCATGTTCTGATTAAGGATGAGAGAATCAAACCAAAGACTATATGATGGTGCAGTGACTGGCATTCTTGCTTCACATTCAGGGAGTCCTGAACTCAAAACTCAAGCCTTATCACTTAAAATCTCGATACTATCACGGTGTTCTTCAACAACCAAGAAAAATTGTGGAATAATACTTCAATACAGGACAAGGACTAGAAACTTCACTCTTCACAATTCACCTTTCAAAACTGTAATCAACAGAAAAGGCCAGCTGGACTGAACTGGCTCAGAATAATGTCCACTGGTGGGCTTTTGTTATGGGAGAAAGGAGCTTCTGGGTTCTTTAAAAGAGGGAAATTTCCTGACCAGCTCAATACCTACCCACCTTCACAGAAATACAATGTACTTGGTTAACCAAGCAGCTATTAAAACATCATTAAATAAATCAATAAACCAGTCAGTATAAAACACAGCAGTTATTCATACAACACACAAAATATTATAATTCACTAAGCAGATTCAAACCTTCTATGATATAACGTCACGTTGACTAGTGAATTACTCATTAACTATTTACCAGTCAGCAAACCAATACACCACAGAAGACCCAAATCTTCCAAACAGCTGTGAGAACCCCAAATCTTGTACTTACTAACAAACTGACTACCACCATAAGGCAGACGCTTTAATACCTAATAATTAATCAGCACATCTAAAATGCTCTAACCATTATGAAACCTGCCATGGATTCTATCCTTATTCCATGCAATCTGTTCAGTCTCCAGACTGCACATTTTGTTTAGGTTTTCTGGGTAAAATTTAAAAATGACTTGTTATATGTCCTGCCATTTCCTTATCTGCCAACATATTCATCACCACAATTTGTGGAGCAGAATAAAAACTGTTATGCAGGAATATATTCATTATATTCGTATTCAATATTCATTCATTCACATTTTGTGTTTCAAACATTTTAAAAAGAAAAGACACTGGCATAATACATTACTGCTTTATAAAAACAGCAATGAAAGTGACAAGTATTCATTTTGAGAATTCTACACAGCAAACTGTACCTGCAAAGAACAGCATGTGTTGAAAGTTAAGTGGTATCTTAGGTTTTCGTCCCAAATTCAAAAGAAATGACAATGGATAAATGTTGACTGCACGTCCCAGCATAGCACAGAACTGGTAATTGTTAAGGAAACATTCAGCAAAGAGTATTACAAACTATTACTGTCAGTTTTGTCAGCTACAAATTACATTTTTTTTACACAAAATTCTTCTGTGCATAAACATTTCCACCATTCTAGTCACTAAACTGACCTTGCCCATCATCACACATAAAAATATCTGCACCTATATTTTACAAATCAATCCACTTTTGAAATGGAAAGCAGTACAGCTACTTACTAATAACGTGCAAATGAAAAAAACAGATCATACAAAAATAACAGTTTCTAAAACCAAGGTAACACAGCACAATCACCTGTACAGATTTTTGTAAACCTGATTTAAAACAATACCAGTAGAATACAAACCCAATATGCCCTTTCTGATGCACGTCATGTAATACACTTTCACAGGCCCAAACAGACTGCTAAGCAGTTCGCAAACTACTGTTGTATCATAATCTATCACCTGGTGATGTTTCCATTCCAAAATCTTTGCCATGTTTTGCAATGCAAGTACTTCTCTCTGTAAATTATCCTCTGAATCAGCTACTGAGGAATTAAATAATACATTAAAGCCTCAATGAAAGACAACAGGATGTAAATCTCGATGACAAACTATGGCAAGAAAACAGGTAAGCGAATCTGGTATATTTTAAATAATGAATAACATTACCAGAACACCGACTACAGTATGACATGTGTACAGTACTAACACACATAAAAACGCATATGTAAAGTTTGCTTACACAGTGGCTCAAGACTAATAAAGTGAGTAACTAATAAGTAAATGCGTAGAAGATTACGATCATATCTGGATGGACACGATGTTTGTGACTGGCTGTTACATGTGTAACAGCCAGTCACAAACAAACCATCTGTCACAGAAAAATTTACCAAAGCAATACACAATTTTAAGTAGTATTCTGATGCGAATGAATTAAATAACCTATAGAGTTATGAGGACTTTTTTTTAACCTCATGCTATGGCACAGGTGGTAGTAATGGCGGTAAGTGTAGCATTAATAATGGTGAACTAATGATGATAACTCATAACAGACTCTGTTCAGAACAGTGCACTTGGCACCTGTTAATGTACTTTTAGTAGCAGTATGTTCCTTCTGAGCTTGACTGGTTATGGTTATGTTCCATGTTCTAAAAATTGAATTTCTGCATGCCCCCCCTCCTCCCATCCTCTGGTTGCTGGGAGTGATTGGAAGAACCCTTGGAGTGTCGTACAGCAGTCTTCATTACTGAATGTACTAAATACACAACGAATATGCAGTGTAAGGATACAAAGCCAGCAAAGATGAAACCAGGATCAAAATGATGTTTAGGAAATGTGAACATAGATACTCCAATGTATGAGAAAATAAAGTTCTCTGCTAAGAAATTCAGCAACTCAAAAAGCTTCTTAGTCCGTGACCTGGAGTCTACTGACAGATTGTTGTACGTGTAGTGGGCCTGGCAAATCCCACAGAACAGCACTGCAACTATACCTATAAACAGAAACAAAAAGATCACTGCACTTTACTGCTTTTTCCTAAGAAAACAAACATGCAAGGAACAATCACAGTGACAAAGTACACTTACTGCCATAATTACTATTACTGAGTGTATCTTCCAAAGCTGCATACATATACTGTTGATCATTTTGTTGACAAATGATGGATACAGTTTTGCAGCAAATGTACCATACCACTATCATGATGGTTCTCTTGTATCCATTAAATCTAACTTGATCCATTGGACCTACTCATTTGGGAAGGGGTGAAGGTGAGGGCTGGCGGTGGGGTTGATAGGGTAGGTTTGTTCCCAATTTTACCCCAGTCTCTGCTTTCAAGAAGCAATACATTCATATTTCTGGATAGTGCTACACCATATAGCTGCAGGAAATTCTTACAACCTAAATGACAGATTTGAAAGAGTGTGTAGTCCAGTGGCTTAGCAATTCAGCAACACAGCTCTTTCTAGAAGCTTGAGGATCTCTTTTTCCCACACTAGAAACTGGAGTGTCCTGAGACACAACCACGTGCCATAAAAAAACATATTTCAGAAGTAAAGCTTTATATCACAATCATATCTCCTTCAAAATCCACCAAGCAGAAAAACCTCCCTACTCCTCTTAATTGATCCATTTGAAGTTAATCAATGCTTTTAGGAACTTATTTTCAAACACATGTATTTCTGCTATTCCTCTGAAGTAAAAAACAAGTTTTTATAAAAACAACAACAACAACAACAACAACAACAACAACAATAATAATAATAATAATACCAGTCCTAATAGAAGCAGATGTAACCATATCAATATCATTCAGAAAATTCCTGAGCAACATACAAGAAAAGCAGGAAATCAAGAAACTACAGAAAACAGCCCTACTGGGCACTACACGCATATTTTGGAACGTAATGACATAAAAATACAAAACATTCAACATGGAATAAGATTATATGTAGCAGAGGCACTATCTCAAATCTAAAAGATTCATTTCCTGTAAACTTCCCAGGATAAAAATAATATCAATCACTGAAGCTGACATAAAAAAAAAATACATTCCTAAAAAAAAACCATCAGATTATGATGAAATAACAAGTAAAATCTTAAAAACCTGTGCATCTCTCATTAGTCACCAACAAAACAATATTTATAATCACTCACTATACACAGGTATTTTTCCTGACATCTTAAAATTGCAGTAATCAAACCACTTCACAAGAAAGGAGACAAAAAAAGTATGACAAATTACAGGCATATTTCATTACCAACTTTTTTTTTCTAAATGTATTTGAGAAAGCTATGCACACTACATTAAGCCAACATTTGCATACTAACAACATACTGGTCAGAGAACAGCATGGTTTTAGGAAAGGGATATCAACTGAAAATGCTGCTTTCAGATGAATAGATAGCATACTTAAAAGTATTATCCAAAAATATGCATGCTAGAGGAATTTTCTGTGATTTTGCAAAGGCTTTTGATTGCATGATCATTAAAGTTTGGTAGCTAAATTACATTTCTATGGAATTAAAGAAGTATATGAAGACTGGTTCAAGTCCCATTTAACACACAAAAGACAGAAAGTTGAAGTAAAATAACCTTAAAAAAACTAAACTTTTTTTCTCTGACTGGGGTACAATGAAACAAGGAGTTTCCCACGGATCAATTCTAGAAACTCTGTTGTTCAAAATACATATTAGTGACCCTCCCCTGTGAATAAATTCTGATTCAGAACCAATATTATTTGCTGATGAAACTAGTGTCATGATTTCGGGCAGAAATTTCAAAGATTTCTGTTCAGCGTCAAATTTATTTCTTTCATGTATGATTAAATTTGTTTTCTGCTAATACATTATTCCTAAATCTAGATAAAACAAATATAATGTAATTCATAACAAGGAATTCATTCTGCATTATGTAATGGTTATAAAGAAGAGTATATAGAAGAAACAGCAAATACAATATATTTTGGTATATAAATTGACAACCACCTGAAATGGAAGAACCATACTGAACAAATGATTCCTAAGTTAAGTGGAGCATCTTATGCCATTAGGTCGAAGGTCCATATCAATATCAATTTACCACACATACTTCCATTCCATTACAAAACTTGTAAAATTTTGTTGCAGTAATTCTGAGACTAAAACCAACAAATGTATACCAAGATATGTGAATTTATATACCACAGATATTGTAAGCCTCCAACATGTATTGGCCACCTACTGTGGCCATCTTCTGGCAGGTGTTTTTGAAGGATAAATTACAAAGATCATCAAAATGTTGTGTTCTATCTTTTGGGCATCTGAATTTTATGTGCCAACATTTCAGAACACTATGTTCCATGTTCTTGGGTGGTGTATGCAGGAAGAATAACTGGGATGAGAATTGCTAGGGTATTTATACAGGTAAAGGTTTAGCTCAAAAATAGCCTGAGCCATTCAAAAGGAGGGGGGGGGGGGAGGGGGAGAGGGCGTGTCCAAGTAGAGGAAGAGGCTGTGGAGGGCAACAACCCCAAGTAGAGGTCTGTAGTAAGTATGTGAGGGAGAAACAGCTCATGTCAGAGCAAGGAAGGGGAGCCATAGGATGGTAGTGATCAAACTATTATGTTGCAGAAGGCTGTCTTTCTTTAAGCATGTGCACAACGGGTTTCCAGGATTTACTTAAGGTCAGTCCTTCTCTATTCATGTTGTGTGGGTGCATTTCCAGTTCAACGGCTTCCTTGATGAGTTGGTCATATAACTGGTTTTTGTAGAAAGAAGTTTTGTATCCTGTAGCTTAATAATATGGTCCTGGTTGATGCTGTGTTCCACTACTGCTGATTTATCTGTTTGTGCTAGCCGCACGTGTCTATTGTATTCTTTGATTCTAATTTGAACACATCAACTGCTTTGTCTAATATAAAACTTGCCACATTTACATGAGATGTTGTATACACCAGGCATTCTTAACCCCAAGGCAACCTTGACAGGTGGAAGGTAGCTGCAGATATTCTTTGGTGGTAGAAAGACACTCTTGATGTTGTGTTTAGCCAGCATTCTGCTGAGTCGGTCATATGTTGTCTGGGAGCAAGGCATTCATTCATTCCATTGGCACGTGCAAAATGCAACAATTCCTTGCAGTTCACAGGAGCTTCTTCCATTCCTCTCTGTTATGTACTTTTTCCTGCCACCCTCCTCCACCAACTATTCTTCCATCCTCTCTCACCTCATCTTGATATCTATTTCTTGGTCTACCTCTCACTCTTGTTGTTGCCAAATTCATGTATTGAGGAATTCTATTTTCTTCCATTCTCTGTACATGCCCAAACCAATGTAATCTATTTAACCTTATTGTCTCTATTATAGTAGGTTTTTTAACACTTGCGTACATTTCTTTACTGGTTAATATCCTCCAATTTTCTTTTTCATTGTCATACACTCTGCCTAAAATTCTTCTATATATATCCTTTCAAAAATGTTCAATTGTTTTCTATCTCCCTTTGTCAGTGTCCAAGTTTCTGATGCATATGTTAATGTTTTGTCTATTACTGTGTTCTTTTGTCTTAGTTTTAGTTTCTTTGATATCCTTTTATTTTTAAAAAAATTTTGTGGCATAAAATGTTTTGTTAGCATTTTTTATTCTTTCTTGCAAGTCTATTTGGTTACTGTTATCTTTACTAAGTAAAACTCCTAAATATTTAAAATATTCCACTCTTTCAATTTGTAATTTTTTATTTTAAAAGTCATATTTTATTTTTCTTTAAACTGTTTTGCCTTTCCACTATCATATATTTTGCCGTTTCTTGGTTTATCTGTAGTCCAAACTTTCTGGCAATGTTTTCCATTTCTACAAAAAGTTTCTTATTTCTATTTAATTTTTTCCAATTAAAGCAATGTCATCTGCATAAGCTACTATATTCAATTGTTCCTTACCAATCTTTATACCACTAGGAACCATTTTTAAACTTGTATCACTTTTTGTAATTAAATGTAATTAAATAATATTGGTGATAAAGGGTCACCCTGGGAGTAAGGTATGAATGCAATTAAACTACAATCCATTCTCAGGAATTACCCATTTCCAGACTACACCCCTAACCAGTAAAATTTTCCAGCATTTTTAGGTGTGTTCACAGTCACAAAAAGATCCCACTAGCCTCATCATATCCATCTTTCTATCCACCTGTCAACGTGTATCAGTGTAGCTCCCAATGGACTGATTTCTGTGGTATTGATATGGGGGACTTCTATGAAATTCTGTTAAGAAACTCCAAAGCTGGTTAAAACTGGGAAAACATATCAGGAACTGTGCATGTAATGTAAGCACCTTTTATTATTGCCCATGACATTAGAACACCACAAAATAACTCTCTTCAAGTGAAATGGTATCTGACACTTAGTTCATCTGTCCATCTGTCTGCACATATCAGTGTACCTCCCACTGGATGGATTTCTGTAAAATTTGATACTGGGGACTTTCATGAAAATTTGTCAAGAAAATCCAAATGTGGTTAAAAACAAGGAGAAATATCAGGCACTTTGCATCAAAATATTAGTATGTTTTATTCTTGCTGGTGACATTAAATCACCATAGTGGTTCCCTTTTGGAGTGAAAAGGTATCAAGATGTCAGGACAGCTGAGCAGGTATAAGCAATACAAAAAGGTGCCACAATGTTATATTAATAGTATACTACCTTGCTTCTTTCACTGTTTCTGTGTCACCACTTTACTTCCTCAGTGGTATATAATTATTACATAATATCTAAATTAACATTCTACCCAAAGTCTGCATACATACTGTAAAAACCTACAAACAAACTTCGTAAGTTATTTCACTTTGCTTATATGTAACTACGTCATCACCATACACAATTTTTGGTATTGCAATACTTTGTCCCGTTACTCCCTCATTATCTCTATTATTAGATGCCACATCAGTACCAATTTTGCCAACCTCTTACCCTAAAATAAGACCATGGGTTGTTGGATTTTCACTGCTTAAGAACCTAGCAGAGAAGGACATTCGACTCTGCGTCTGTAAGGAGTCAAGGGCAAGGTATTTGTTTTGTTTGGTCCAGCAATCTCCTATCATTGTCACCGTACAAATGATTTGCTCATAGCATCCCCTGGCAAATTTCACTGGCCACCCCCCCCCCCCTCAACCCCCTCAAAAAAAAACCTATATAGCTGTATATATGGACAGCCCTAACATATTTCTGTGTAAATGTTAACTGTCTTCCTTTACTTTTATTTGCTGCCATACAGAACATGAACAGTTACTTTTACATGAATCAACAGACTGCAAAAAGATAGCATTACACCTTGTTTAGTTACAGGACTCAATTAGGTCCCTTCATAACATAATATATAAATTGATAAAGTCACTGTGAATAGCCACAATGAAACCAGTTCACCTACCTGTCAGTTCTGAAGCCTCAGCTATGAGAAATGTGCTGTACGACATGAGCACAAACAGTGCTGATTCTAGTAGTGGGAAGTCACGCACATGTGTAAACTTTGTTAAGTGCCCAATTGTTAAGGATACAAAGCCATGTATCAAAGAACACAACAACGAACTTTAAACTGCCAAATTTCATTCTTAGTAAAGACCACTATGCAATATTTACAGTACATTAACCACGCAAATGAAAATATTAACCTATGTTAACTGAATAGTTCAGAATATAAATGATAAAAATGCAGGCCAAACAGACATGCATATATAACAGTCATGCAGTATTGTACAATGATACAAGAAGCAGGCTTTGTACATTGTTGCTGTTAAAGGATATGATAGCGGTGATACAGCCCATAAGTGCTCCAATAAGAAGAGAAAGGGTGAAGATGCCAAAGAAGTCACCCAACGACCGGAAGAAGGCTTGCGTCTCAAAACCACCTGTTCCTGATTGGTATCGTTCTCCATAGTTCTGTATAGATCTGGACATATTTAAATATATATTAATAATCGTAAGTACATTACATTACAAAACAATTACAATCATTAAGACATTTACACCCTGGCAGTCGCATGGCCTGTAATAACATCAAATGTTATTAAAACCTGTCAAATGGGTCAGAAGAAAAGTGAGACAAAGATGCAGCCAGCATGGTGACCTCAAAAGGCTACTTCGTGCTTAAGGAATGCTGAGTAAAAACATGAATAAGGACAGAGATGAGCAAGGTATCATCATATTCACCACTGTCTGTACCTCCTAAAAACAGATATTCATTGAACTTCAAATGTTAGCATGACATTAGAAGCCGCCTCACCTTCAAATATTTTAACAAGACCAATGTGACTGCCATGCAAAATCCTGATGAGGGACAGCCACCAAGATTCTGAAATTTCACATTAAAATACAGGGTGATTCAAAAAGATGGACTCAACTGAACAGTAAACGGCACCTCAACACACGCCAGACAGTTGGTTGCGGTATTCCAAGTTCTCTGCTCGCTCTACAGGTTGACTTGCGTGGGCTACGCTCAAAACTATCTTTAATTTGTCTCACGTTCTCCTCTTACACATGCAAAAAATCTGTGCTGCATAGTAGCCATTTTGCTCTCAACGGACACTGCTGCAGAGCTGTGCACTAGGCGAGCGTTCTAGCAGTGATATTTGAAAATTTAGGACTTCCTCTTTCAATTGTTATGTAGATCATTCACATACCATGTATAGTTCAGGAAATATAGATGTATGAAATTAAGTCCATCTTTTTGAATCACCCCGTATATGTCAATACTACACAACTCAAAGTTGGTCACGAGGAATGCTCGGCTTTGATCTGATGGTGCTAAATAATGAACCACTTAAGGTATGCACATTAAATTTTTAATAATATTACATCATAAACTTGCCCATAAATTTTGTATGAAACATTTTTCTGTCAACAATAACAAACACGGCAACCCTGAAAAACTGTGACATTATATTGGTAAATTAAGACAGATTACATGCCAGTGGAGAGTACACACACGTCTAATCATTAACTTGTTAACTTACTAATTTATAATTCCTGTCAGCCCCACCACACACACACACACACACACACACACACACACACACACACACACACACACAGTATTACAGCATTAGATGAAAAGAAGCTATCGCATGCTCTAAACGTAACTTACTTATAGTGTGTTGCCAGAAAAGTCTAAACCAGGTACTTTATATGCACTAGGATACAAATAAATCATAACAAAGAAATAACAGACATTAATATCCATTCATTTCCTCTCCAACATGTTTTGGTCTTTTTATAAGATTATCTTCAGGGAAACCTGTTTAGAAAACATATAAGAAGTACCAAAGTTTACATCAGTGAAGAAGAAAAAATCATTGCACCTGGCCACTAATTAGCCACACAGTACCTCTAAATACTTCTTAATTCATGTCCTGACAACTACAACAGTGAACAGAATTCCCTTACTCCGGCACCCACAAGACTGGACAGGTGCCAGATTATCAGACAGCATCTAAATTTTGTTGACTGCCCTAGGCAAAAATTAAATAAATAAGGGGAGATGTATACAACATTTTATATCTTGAATCATGGGTGAACTATTTTAACATTTCACAAGTGAAATAATGGATGCAGATTAACAGCATGTGGACACCCATTAAAAATCTGTAACTGCAGTAGGCTCAGCAAATTATCTTTCCCAAGCAGAATATTCAGTTGACAAAGTAGGCACAGTCAGAAGATGACTATGGACAGATAAATTCCACCCATTCTGAAACATCTTTTTCTAAAAGAATTGTGCCTAATTTCCCTGGGGCTTCTGTTCAAATATCCAGCAGCATTCCCTCCCAGTGTCAGATAGAAGCAGAACCCTTCAGAACTGTATTAATCACTACCAAAAATCCCTTAACTTCATAATGCTGACTCATGGCTAGAGCACTTGTATTTGAGATAACCAATTTTGTAGCTTTCATATTATAATACATACTCTGCACTTTTTATGTGTTATATGCTAGAAAGTTAAAATTATTAGTAGTCTGCTAAGAATGTCCATATTTATCCATGTACCTAGTTTTGAAGGAAGAGGCTGATTGATATGCCTAGGCTAGAGTTTATGATCCTATATTTCCATATTAATTTTCACATTTATATCATATTTTCTTAAATGTTCATTAAGAAACCTCTCCTTTTGCCCAGGAGCAACTTATTTTGCTCGGTCAAAATACCTCAGCAGTGGTCAGAAGCTGCCACAAAATATATGTGCTAAGAAGACACACAGCATAACTGACTGCACATGTTCATTCTGGTGCTTATTCATCTGAACACCCATAACCCACACAGGGATATCAGTAAGTATCATAACGCCTCAGAAGTGGACAGGTCAACTAGAAAAAAAAATGACAATCTCTAAAACACTTCAGACATGTTGAATACGAGTTCCATTCTTGGAAGTACAAAAATTTTTAATAACATAATGACAAGCACAACAATGCAGTCCCATTCACCTCATAACATTACAAATCATGGGCCTATGCTATGACTATCATAGTCACTGTTACAGGAGCAGTAACATATATCAGAACAATAGTACAGAAATTTATCCAACAATGTCATAAACAAAGGAACTTGGGATCATATTGTGTGTTAAACAAGTACCTGTTGTAAAACATACAGTTGCTTCATAACCAGAAGCAATGAGTGCAGTGCTCAAGATATGTTACACAGACAGTAATAATATTAAGTGACCTCCGTAAAACACACAGTTCCTTGGTATGTATTACTCTCCATTCCTCGCTTATTTCACTCCCCAGAGGTCCTTATATTGTCCTAAGCATTTTCTTTTCAAACTCTCCTCACTTACCCTCTCATTTCAATAGAACAGACCACACCAACATACATATAAAACCACTGACAAAGGTACTGTTTCATTCACCTTAATCCACACACACTGTGTCTGAAACTGATGGAATGCATCCACAGCATCTGCAGCAACTCCAGGAGCCATTTCCCCATTGCCAGCTAAATTTCACATTAGCACCTGCTCAAGGTGAACCATTCCCGTTCTCTGAAACTCCCACAAAGTGCTCTCTCCTCTGGGACCTATCATGCCTACCAGTTGAATGGTAACTGAACAATCACCTGTTTGTACAGGGAAGGTATATATCTCAACACGAAGAAACAGGTTTCACTCTACCTGCTTGAATGTCCCAAAATGTTTTAAAGATATCAGAACCATACAAAATGTTTTATTTCCAGCATTCTCTTCTGTTTATCTTGGAAGTTAGGTCCTTTGTCAGTGTTATTCAGTTTTTAAGAAACATCCTGACATTTAATGCTTAGATATACAGACCAGACTGTCAAATGTTGTATGTGTACACCCTCTCTGTTTGTTTACATTTCACACATCACAACAGAATGTCCAAGCCTACTATTCATGCTTAGCCTGCAGCAAAAGGTTCATCAGTAAGACTCAATTACTCATACATGGGTTTTTCAATGAGTCAGATCTAGTAATTTAATACAACATGCAAGAAGTCAACACACAGCAACACATGCCCTTAAATGCTCCTGAAGCACTGAATCTTCCTAAAATACCCAGAAGCAGAATCCAGGAACATAACATTTTTATATACATAGCTCAGTAACTAGAAAACCTGGAAAACACCTATTTTATGTACATGTGCATTCCACAATTCAGGCTTACAAAATTATATCTTGTCTCTACACTAGTCCAATAAAAATTAGTGACCGCACTACATGCATGGTATTTGCAAAACGTGAAAATGGTTCATTATACTCAGCCCCTGTGGACTGTGTTTATCTAAAAGTAGTGTTTTAGACTGCTACAAGTGAGAAGAAATAAATCAAATGAAAAAGTTTGTCAGTGAGCAATTGAGCGAGTGTGAGACAGTCACTGTTGAGTGAGCGAGTGAGCAAGCAAGTAGGTGGGTGGGGTGAGTAAAAATGACAGTAAATGAGGAAGGAGGAAGGGACAGAGGGACACTGAGCATAAGCAAGTGAGGAATGACAAGAGGAAACAAGCAACATATTGATCAAGCATGGGTGGATGAATATGTGAATATATGTGTGTTGCAGACAGAGCACAATGCATAACCTATGCAGGTTTTAGGTGTAAAACCAATGCCTGCGAGAATTACATAAAATTTCCAGAAGAAGGCCATACATAATGATGCAGAACTCACACATACATCATTTCTCAACAGTCTCCCTGTTTTTGAACAACCACTGTCCAGTGTTACTTAAGAATACAATGACTGCAGAACAAAATGTTTTCACCTTGGCACCAAGCCACATATTCAATACCTCTCTCAGCACTCTGTCAGGACTGTATGTCAGTTGGTCATGGACATGAAATGTACATGCTGAAGTGTTTAAAAAATGTGAACAGCATTAAGCAGTCATGCAGTAACAGAAAACATTTCGGAAGGGTTCCCTGGCATTTATTATAAACACAATTCATAGAGAAACTGCTCATATTTCAAGATAGGAGCTCCATCAAGTGTTAATATGTATTTTTGGAAGATGCAATGCCTGCTTAGAAGCTGAGGTCCCTACTGCAAGGCTCAATAAAAGGGAAGAACAGACTCTAAATTCCTGGCAAATGCAGGTTTCCCATACACTAATAATTCTATGACAGCTTCTGTGTTCAGGAACACAATACACAATACCACCTGTATTTCAGAATTGAATTTTCTCTACTTCTGGTCAAAAAACTACTAACAATTGTTCTCAATGCCAGCTCTTGTTAACACATAACAGTTTAGCCAGTGACAGTCTGTAAAGTTTATCACCCAAGCTGATAATTACCCTTTCAAGAACTTGTAATGTACCATATACCACCACAGTCAGCACACACACAAATATCTATTTTTCAGTGTATGTGTCCAAGATGGACAGAATTCACAAAATCATCTGGTCCTCACAAATGGATGGGCCAGAAAACAAAAAAATGGTGCTCAACATGGATGATGTGCCCATATGCACATACCATACAATCACAAATTATACTGTATAACTGTATGTACGACAAATCCACTGAACAATCTTCAGTTTTCAGGAAAATACTTATACAGAACATGTTAAACTCTGTGCAAACTTATAACATGACTGCCAATCTTTCAGATGATGAACTGGGTGAAAAAATTCCTGTCTTATTTACAGATAAATATAGTATATATTTGAAAAAATGAATTCTTCTTTGTAATAAAAGTAAAAAAAACTTGATCCTTACAAGGTTCAGCTACAGCCTCAATCTATCACCTGAGCACTTGCTTTCATTTTGGTGGTTTATTTAAAAACACTATTTGTAACTCAAACTATATTCCTGTACCACCAAATGGTATGATTAATGAATAAATAATGAATTGAAAACAATGTGGAAGCAAGCAGTCATGGCCATTTTTAGGTATTACACTAGCACATGTCTGGAATGACTGAAAAAAAAAGCCATAAAAAATCAAGAATAACAAGTCTCAAGGCCAAGATTTGAACTCAGAACTGAACTTAGAATTGTCCACTTGTGTGCGATGTTTGCTCAGAGTTTTTGTAATGACAACATGTTGCAACTGTAATGCAATTATAATCACTCCCGTACCCTGTATTAGTTAAGACACTGCCTTCCACAGCACACTTCCATGTGCCAGAAAGGATTTTCTTAGCATAGTTATCAAACATTTTATGTTTGTTCCATCACATGCATCCAAATGCCCAAAGAACACAGTAGTAAGCCTTAATCAATTTACAAAATATATTCAACACAAACAATTGTTTCTTCTAACTACACACTTTTATCAGTTTTGGCTTAGATAACTCCCTGGTCCATCTAGCATTTAAAAAATCTATCAATGAATGTGTCACATCTGGTCAGCTGTTAATTACTAATAATTATGACCTTTAGCAACATTTCTCAGAACAATCTATCTGTACCAACTCACCCACTAAGCACAATAGCCACTGCATCATTCAGGACACTTTCTCCAAACACCAGAGCATACAAATTTACATCCACATGCAGGTCATTGAAAATTGCCAAGATTGTAAGAGGATCTGTAGATGAAATCACAGCACCAAAATATAAGGTGTCCAAGAAAGTGAAACTGCCCTTGAGGTTTGGCATCAGGTAGATAAAGCTGTACATCAGTGCTCTGTAGACAGAAATCAAACATTTCAGTAACCTGATAGATACATTATTCAGAGTCTTAGCCTACATCACTGTCAAGCATATTGCATAAGGGGATGATTGATACACAAATCAATATGCAGTGTTGAAATATCATGCAATCTTGCTAAAGCATCTAACTGAGCAAATCAGGAATTAAGGTTAAGTTTTCATGGACCTCCAAGTATAGCTGAGCTATGTTCTAAACAATAACTTAATGCAAAAAGAAAAAAGCAAAAAACAAATTCACCAGATTCAAACTGCAGCACATCCCCAAACAGGGCATCATAAAACACAGAATTTCTCCAGGTTCAATATGTTGTATTCTGCTCCTTCTCATGCATATTAATGATATGTCCCAACCATAAACACTTAAAGTCTGTACTCTCTGAGACTATTATTATTTTTAAATTTATTCTTGCCTATTAGTTATTGTAGTCTTCTGGTAACTCCAGATCACAACAAGAGATCAAAGCAATTTACCCCAACATTCTACAAATAAATGCAATCCTTTTTAGTTCTATGGCTGACAGGTGGCCTGGGAGCACCTGAAGGTTCTGATCTAATCCCTTCTTAATTGTTCCTAATGCTCCAATTATAGCTGGCACAATTTTTGTCCTCACTTTCCACACCCTGCTGACTTCGATCACCAGGTCTTTGTACACTCAGTCGAACAAAAATCCATCGGCACGATATTTCGTACGTCCCACTCAGGCAGTGACGTATGGTACAGTTGCCATCATAATTTGAGTCGTTTTACTTTCCCCATATTTGTGCTTTCATGGAGTTTCTCTGTCTTCCATTCATTACAATCAATCACACCGCGCATATATTAACTGAAAACAACAATACAATTGCTTAATTTGAAATTAAAACATTAATTAAACTACATTAACTTTCCCAGGTGTGAGGCTAGCTAGCTGTGCTGCTAGGGATGAATGACTCGACCGGACCGTTCGTTCTTACTGTCAGCAGGCGCAGCCCAGGGAGTTTAAGGTGCTAGAAGTAGCCTTTGGAAAAGAACTATGTTGGTTCAAGTCCCACTATTGGCATATTTCTTTATGCAGCCCAGGTAGTTGAACGCGTGTTGGCAGTAGCCTTCGGAAATAAAATATGTTGGTTCGAGTCCCACTATCGTTATATCTCTTTCTGCATCCCAGGTAGTTGAACGCGTGTTGGCAGTAGCCTTCGGAAATAAAATATGTTGGTTCGAGTCCCACTATCGGCATATTTCTTTATGTAGCCCAGGCAGTTGAACGCGTGCTAG
>Ga0123357_10003107_pt1 | contig 18850 bp, 12 predicted proteins | sample TergutEmb28metaG_FD_89873 | JGI IMG/M metagenome (GOLD analysis project Ga0123357, IMG submission 89873) | Embiratermes neotenicus P4 segment gut microbial communities from Petit-Saut dam, French Guiana - Emb289 P4 | ecosystem: Host-associated > Arthropoda: Insects > Digestive system > Gut ...
CGCCCGTCCAGACCGGCCCTGGGGCCCACCCAGCCTCCTGTAAAATGGGTACCGGGTCTTTCCAGGGGGTAAAGTGCGGCCGGGGCGTGCTGCTGACCACTCACCCCCTTCTAGTGCCGCGGTTATGGAAGAGTAGAGCTATACCTCTACCCACCGTCTGGGCCACACCGGGCCTGTAACGGGATCACTCTAACTTTATTACTTATACTGACTGTGTGTTTGTAGATTTAAATATCCAGCAAGCAAAGCGCATGCGCCATACTGTCTGTGGCCTGTCCGGCTGTACAATATTTACCACCTTATTTCAGAAATGGCAGGATTTTCGGGAGGGAAAAAATAAGTTATTGAACATAAAATGTGTTTTGATTTTCTCTACAACTTTTGTCTGAGACACTTTTAGGTGTGCTGGCAAAACTGTGAATAGCGACTGTTAGCTTCATTATGTGTACCCTCCGCCCGCATGGAACAACTCTGGTCCCACTGGACGGATTTTCAAGCAATTTGATACCTGAGTATTTTTCGAAAATCTGTCGCGAAGACCCAAGTTTCATTAAAATATAACAAGAAATACGGATGCTTTACATTAACACCAATAAACACTTTTGATCATATCTCGCTAAATTCTTCTCAGTATGTGAAATAGTTCAGAAAAAAGAATTGTGGAGAAAATAAAATCACATTTTATGTTCAATACAGTTTCTCGAAAATCGTGCTGTTTATGAGGTAATGTCGAAAAATATTGTACAGTCGGATAGGGCAGAGACGGCTATGTGGCGCACTGCACTGGATGCTGGATACCTAAGGCTACAAACACACACTTAGAATATGCAATACTTAATGCTTTTCCACTGCAACAATGGTTGCGAAAAGCGCCTCAATGTTACGTCATACGCACATTACCTGTCTTGCTCATTCTAAGAATAATTGAGCGAGAAATGATCAGAATGTATACCGGTATTCATGTAAAGTACACGTTACTATTGCCAGATTTCAATCAAACTAGAATTTTCTCGAGAGCTTTTCGAAAAATACTCAAATAACAAATTTCATGAAAATCCGTCCCGCGAGGGCCAAGTTGTTCAATGCGGGTGAACGGACGAACAGACAGACATGACGAAGCTAATAGTCACTTTTTGCAATTTTGCGAACGCGCCTAAAATCAAAATATTCAAAACTGAACTCGTACTTTCGTGAAGACTCTGGAAACGAAACCTCATGAACACTCTGACCTAACGGTCCACAAAACGTGGCTGCTTCTCACCACGCCTTTCGATGCCCACGCCACCAAAAAAAAAAAAAAAAAGTTCGGATTCCAATTCCCCCCCCCTTTACAAACATTATTAGCTGGGTGCACACATTCCATAAAGCACTCTTTTGGATTCGTGTCAAACCGCCGTTATGACAAACACCAAAAACAAAATTTTACCTGAATTCTTAAGTGTCCTTTGAGATTGAACGTTGTGGAGTCAGATGGACAAAAGTGTTTGAATTCTACACTGAAGATTGAAGCAACAGACTCCCTCAGTACGGTGGTAATCATCTATCAGACTATACGGCGTCACATAAATTAAGAAGGCAGTTTTCATTATTATACCGTGCAATATTAAATATTATTTTGAATAGCCAGCTTATTGCACAATAAGCTGGCTATTCAAAATAATAAGAAGGCAGTCTTAACATTCACATTAACAATCTGGAATCTGATGCAGTGTACTGAGTGCCAGGAGTGCATAACAAGCACCACAAAACCAGCGAGTTATTGAGACGCATTTATAAATATCGCACTCCTCTTCGAAAGGGATGGCCGGTGAAACCGCGACAGACATGTGAAGATAATAAGCAGTAATCTGGCGTAACAAAAAGCAACTGATGTCAGCGTGGACTGGTTGCATCTCATCTAGAATATATTCCGATAATGTATTTCGGGTTGGTGACGTTGAACATTTGGTGTTTAAGAGCAACAGGAGACCAGACGGTTCTCAAGAATAATTTGTTTGGCACATGGAAATGATTATTTGTAAAGAAGACGCGAGGTGTAGAAAATGAAGTTGGATGCGTCTCAATTCATAAGCGAATTCTAGATTAACGACTTTAATCTTCTGTATGTTTATACGAACTGTTACAGAGAACATCATAACTTCAAATCTGCAAGCACACATGCTCATAAATTACTAGCTTTGATGTTAGTTTCGAAAATAAATGAAGGAAGCGTAGGCCGTCTTATGAATGTGGCCTGTGGTGTTTGTTTGTGGATGAAATAATGATCCGTATGTGAGAAAGCTTTATGGCAGGAAGCACTAAAGTCCAGAGTTGAAGCGAACATCTCCTCACTTCGCATTGTTGAAATAAGTCCACCTGTACAGACAGGCAGACAGACAGACGGTCAGAGGCTGTGCGGGTTAACGGTGTTCGTGTTGCTCCGAGCACGTCTGAAATTTCTTGCTTTAAAGGGTTTCCGCTTAGGATGTCAGTGAACTCCTGTAGCACAGCACAATACATTTCTGCATTTTTTGTTTCGATTATACGCAGCAGCCGGCAAAGCGCAGAAGGTACAGCGACTAGGCTAAGGAACCGGAAGCCCGAGGAATCTTGCTTCAATTCCCGGAAAGGGTCCACCCAGCATCCTATCCAATTGGCAGTTAAAGTTAAAAATCACTGGAACTATAGCCTGCGTGCACTCTGCTGTATGTGCCCATGGCGTGCACATGGACAAATTTACTTGTTACCCTCCATTTCTTACATGTATGCAAGGACTATCAATGCATATACCGCCACTCTGCAATATGGAATAATCGTGTAATTTATAAGATTACAAACCACAGTCTCACATTAGGCAATAAAACTCGTAAGAGCCTTATAATAAGGATACAGGAGGGCTGATAAGTCCTTAGCACGACCATGAAGGAAACAAGCTACATTCCCCGCATTTGATGGAACTGCATTTTATGGAACTTGGAGGTTCATTACCACATTCACAACAGTCCACCTCCTGGCCCTACCGTAGGCAAATCAATCCATTCCTCTGCCCATCACACTTTTGAAAGGCGCAGCTTGTTCCCTACCTGGTCGGACTAAGGACTTATCAGCACCCCGGTATAAAATTTACACAATGCGCCGTTGTGGATCCGAAGTTAATACAAGAAGTTATACAGCGGTTAGAACTGCGAAGTGACGCAGAACCTTCAGGTCCAGATTTGGAATCAGAATATCAGGGTAAATCCACAAAGGCATTTTAGTTCTGTCTTGCCGCAAGTTAGGTTAATTTGACTGGCACCCGTAATACTCAGGATCTAAACGACACCGTGAGTCGTCGCATCTGTGACTATATGGTGCTAAACGTTATCTGACTAGCAGCCTTCGACGAAACCTGCTCTATCCGTCTTCATCGAAGAAGATATTCGCCAGCTATATATGGAGGCAGCATGTTGTCCCGAAATGTCGGTAACCATCCATCACTACTTATGTAATAACCCAGGAAACTACAACCCTAATATTTCCCGCTGCGAATACCTCAAATCTCGTCATGAGGTTTGAAGCATAATTTAAAAATTTCATTATTCGTTACCATTTCAATAAATGCCCCTGCAATATGACAAATCCCAAAAGACAGTGGAAAACCCTACAACTTGTCAGTCAGGGGTTTGTGTGTAGTGGACAGCCGTACTCTTCAACATCTGGTTCGGACACGACAAAGCGTGGATTGCATGTTGATGTGTACTGCACTACACATTATCGGGCTGCACTAGAGACTGAAAGAAGGTTCTTCCACACAATTAAAACGCACACACTCCGCACACACCGGCAACACAGAATTTCTACAGCAGGTACCTCAAACGGCCAGACAGACTGACAAGAGGTAAGATACGTGTTGAGACTGCAATAAAATACATCTGAACTACGCAGATTTCATACGTGCTTGCATTCGTAACTGAACTGGTGGTTACCATATTTAACACCAGCTGTAACGTACAAGGTTCGGCAGTCTGCCTACAAATTGTATTTACGTGTTTTGTACGATTATTAGAATAAGCAGAGGCAATGCCCTAAACAGCAATAACCGACTGTTCTTTATCACACAGACGCTGTGTCTTCTCTGTGAGGTACGAACTGAATTCATAATTGTTATTCAGACAAACTCCAAAACCAAAAGATGTGATTGATCTGGTGGGCGAAGTGATAATTACAGGAAAGGCGAAATGACACCGGTGGGTAACTGTGGTTGCTGCAGCAAGTATTTTTAATTTTAGAATTCAGATAGTATATAAATGTGCTTTATGTACCCAAAAAACAATAAATTCGTTTACAGTCAGTTCTACTATTAAGCGCCTTTCCGTAACGCCAATTGGCTATAACGCGGCTGAATAATATGTGAAAGCAGTTTGTATAGCGTGAACTTCCGCACAAGGGCATTGGCTGTTACGTGATTTCAGCGAACAATGTCATGAGATACGGTTGGATGACAGGCCAAATTTTTTCAGATCTGACCCTGCTTTTAATACGCGATTTTTTTACAACGTGAGGTTTCACACGAACGCAGCGGCGGCGATGAAGCTGAATTGTTTGTTATAGGAAAGTCAAACAGTGTTACTGTACAATAATTGCGATTATTATCACTTAATAAATCAAGCATGTCTTTTTCTAGGCTATGAACCGGTTGCCCTTCGTCCATCCCACAAGGTGGACATCACTGTCTGCCTCCCCTGGTAAGCAGTCGTCACGAAATGTTGCCACACCTCCTTACAGAAGACACAGCCAGTGAACGGCGTGATGCAACTGACAACTGCGGTGGTTTCGGCAGCATTCCTTCTATTATTTGGGTACAGTACAATCGCGACTGGCAAAGTGGCCAACCTGAAGATATTCCAAGTATCAGCCAGGTTCTTTAGCCAAGAGCCGGAGCAGTACCGCGAACAAGTTCGCAACTGTCCTCGAGGAGCACAGCCTGACATTCACCTCAACACTACATGACCAACACACAGCTGAAGCTCACCAACCTGCAATTCCAATACACGAGGCGAGAGGAACTCGGTTAATCACCAAACTGCTTACATCTGAAGCAATACAGTGGCTTATTATCGTGTTAAAGACAGTTCGCAACTGTATCCCTTCCTCGTACCAATTAATCTGGTCCACATTCTGAAACCGATTTTTTTTACACTTACTATAATATCATCCTTCCATCATCGCCTGTATCTCACAAGTGGTTACTTACAGTCGAGTTGTCCGATTAAAAGTTTATGTAATTGTATTTTTCTCATCTCACTCATGCTGCAAGTCCAACCCATGCAATCTGGTTTGATAATATTTAGACAATGAAAAACACACAACGAGTGGGACTGTGGGTTGGCCGAACGTCTAAACATCGGTATGTCTTTGGATGCTGTTTCTGTAAAACCGCAAGTCGATAAGTTCTAAATTACAAATGCACACGTGTGTTTTCTTAAATGTCCATTATTCCAAACACGTTAAAATAATGCATGAACCATGGAAACTGTAACATTTAGAGTCGTAAACGTGTAAAACACGAAGAAACACCGACAAGGTAGGTATTCCACTTTTAAATATCATTTGTCAGCAAATTTAACAGTAAACGTCTATCCGACAAGTATCTTTCAAGAAGGCTACATCAGCCGCCTAACAGCCGGCTCCCGAACAGCACAATCCCGGTGATCAGGTTGGTCATTCCTTTGTTTTAAGTTAGTCGGTCAGACTTCTGAGGGTACTTGGCGTCCATACATATTGCTACGACTGAAGAATTTGGAATGACACTCCATGTGGTATCTGTAGTGGACAGAGTGACACTGAACACAGGTGTCTCTCCTCGTACTTCTGGTTTTGTCTGTTATCGTTTTACAAATATTCCATGTTCATATTTATTCACCTAAAACAGACTGTTTATTCCAGATACAGTGACAGCGTCACTAAACAAACCACTTTACTATTGACGTTTGTACTCGTATATGAATGTTAAATACGAACGAAATTAACAGTGGCTGCTTTCAATAGGCTACTTGTTTAGGTGTAACGAGGTGAAATGCAAAACATGGCGACCAGTCGTGTACCTAATGAAGTTGTTGCCGATAATGTAACAAAACAGACGACTGGTGTAGTAACAGGCAGGGTTTCGTCGCTGTGCTTTCGGCTGCAATACGGAAACAGAGAAGAAAATCGGATGAGACTTAAAGACAGGAGTCGCCTGGAGTGTGGTATTGTGCAGTTGTCAAACATTTACTGACGTATCGGAAGATCACTCTGCCTGTATCTTCACGGCACAAGTGACAGGATTTCCGGAAATTTGGTTTCGGATCAAGCAAAAGCAACTGCAACCAAACGAATAATGAATAGGGAATACCTTATTGTCTTATATATACTGAGCGATATAGAAAATCGCACCCATCTCTACGGCGTTGCCAGTTGTATACAGACTGTTCAGTAGCTGCTTGCACAAACACACATGTAGAATCTTATGTTTACTGGACCGTGCATCATCTTGATAGTTGAATAAAGAGAGACCAACTTGACGTCACTTTCTTTATTATTTCTTTGTTTAATGCTCAGCATGTTTCGGATGTTAATACATCCATCCTCAGGAGCTTGCGAATTATGTGCTGAGTTATTTCATGGGGTGTATTGCTCTGGTTCGATGTGTGTTGGTGTTACGTTGTGGTTTGGCTGTTGTGGTCTGGTATCCGTATGCAGGCTTCAGCCTGCATACCAAATCGACCTTTCTATATAGCTTTATATAAATTCCATACTATAAAAATTTTACAAATTCTGCGTTGTAACGACCATTGTAAGTCACATGGGATCCCATATAACGAACACAACTGCACTATATCATACCTTATTTTAAAAGTTTTTATAATGGTGGCAAGATGACAGTCTTTTTAGACTGAAACATGTAGTCATACTTGAATAAAATTTGGCTGTGTCCGAAGGAAGTATAATGGATTGTTTTTACAGTGTTATAACCTTGCACATCAGTATACGTGGAGAGGACAATCAAAAGCGAAAGTGCGCGATGATACTGCACTATATACGTCTATCGGAACACATGCAGTAAGCGGAAGGACAGCAAAGTAATTACACTGCCCCTACCCACAACTCTACCAGCCCCAAGTAGACATTGCAATCAACAAACTGAGCGCCATTTGCTGGGCAGGCGACCTCACCGTGGCGCCACGACTCACGATTTCTCTCTAACATAACGAATTGCTAATAACGTTGTCTACATTTCATCACCACACTGCTTCCAACTTAATGGCTTTATTGATCTTTCATCTCACAAACACGTGCGCCTACTTTAACGATCAATAACTTAATTAGTTTGATAAACTAACAATGGAGAATACGATTACAGTTATTAGCCAGAGCGATTTTGTGCTTGTCTCCCGAACACGTTATACTCACGAGTTCGTAAAGCAGCAGAGAAGTGAAGACGAAGTCATAATGAAGTGTTTAACAAATGATGATCTTCATGGAATATTACTAGTTTTATTAGACGGTGTAGGTTGAGATGGGCGGGGTAACTAGCATGCCTGAAGGAAGGCTGACGTCAATACTTTGTTATAAACATTATGGAGGACCACTTTCGATACTGACAGAATGACAATAAAATGGATTTTTTAAGGAAATTGTGTGACAAACACCTGTACTGATTCAGAATACGGGTACAATGGAGGTAACTTGAGAATTCGAGCTTTGAAGTTTCAGAGCTAATTCGTCACTAACCTTAATATAAAGCCAGACCTTAGAAAGTTACACTAAGTGGCATTTATTTACATGAGCCTGCATAGATCAGGAGCCGCAAGAATTCCTCCTAGGCTGTTATTAGAGGTTTTAAGTTACATTCAAACATGTACGACATGTCGGTCTAAAGTTTTCCAACTATATGCACCATACAATTAATAGTTCTAACGTTCTCAGAGAATCAGTCCACTTTCCGACGTGTTTCGGCGGTGGCCACTGCCATCATCAGGCAATTCACTTTGAAAGCTAAAGAACCGCTCTTAAAACTGCTTGTCTTGTTTCGCACGCGTCCTTTACACGTAAAGCTTGGTGAATACTAAGTGCGTACATCGTTGGCGTTGTCAAACACCACACACATCACAGTATAATGATAGGCGGAAGTCCTCCAAAATATAGGAATTCCAGCAACAGTTGGCACTATGGCAACCAGGAGGATACATTACAGCTTGTAATTTTTTAATAAACACCCGAATCGGGACTTGTCCTGGGAAAACTATGTACTACATAACTATTTCATCGTCATTCCAAGCACAGACTATCAGGAGTGACAATTTTGTCTCTCAAAAGTTCTCTAATAAATTCATGCCCACGAACGTACACTCAATATTGTTATAAATGGGAACCATGGTAGGTATTAGCTTACGGAATAGGCGCTTGCGACTGGGTTTACATATAAATTGTTTTCTTCCTACCATGTCTGAACACAAAGACAAATTTTGCCAATAATAACAGTGACTTTGCTTATAAATATGTCGACATTTTAAACTTACGGCTAGCAAATGAGAAGTGTAAATTTTAATATAAATTTCCGCTCCAATTCCAAAACTGTAGGCCTACATATAACAGTCACCAGACAAACAAACAAATTTGACATATAAACAAACTAATAATTCATATGTGAATACTCCTTGATATTCTCAAAGAACTCATACTCCTAAACACTGCTGTATTAATTTAATTTAACTTTGCAGCCCACTGGCCGCAGAACGTAATGCTGTGTCTGTCCTCTCACAAGATCACAAGAAGTAACATCCCACCTGCAGCTTTACTTTACATACGTCAAAACAGCGAAACCCTACTTCCAAATAAACTTCGAGCACTGAAAAACAGCCAACCAATCGTCATTTCCAACCGCTCCATGAAAATATGGGACATAAGGTTACAGAAACAAGCAGCTCCACCGTTTTACTGCAGTTATTTTCAGCTTTGAAAATAAAGACTGAAACAAACAATGGGATACGTAAAACAAAGCATGCCAAGTAAAAAGGAGCGTAGAAAATATGAATTACAAAGGTGTCTGGAAACATCTTCACCAACAGACACATCAAGTAAGTATATACCACACACCTAACTGATTACTTTGTGACAGGCCGTGTAGACTCTACACTGCCTCTATTCAGACACGATTCTGAACCAGTTCCATCCACCTCTCGTTCCGACAACTTACTTCTCTAAGATCCATCCGCACTTTACCGTACCACTTCTTCCTGGCCATACAAATATCACCTCCCAGCAGGCCAACCAATATATTGATGTCTTTTGTATATTCCCACCCGAAGTGATTGGGCAGCCCATCGAAATAAACCCGACATCATTACCTTGATAATACAAGATACTATACACAGTATTATGACAGTGTCCTAGAAATTGTCATCTATTCCATTCATATTACATTCTAAAATCACTCAAGCATTCCCGTTGACCAGTGTTACAAACGTTACAGTGTACTCCTCTGCAGAAATGTGTTTACGTTCTGGGCATGCTGACGCCTAACTTGCAAGACGTTACCAGAATTGAAAGCTGACTAACAGTAAGACGTGTGGAGTTCGGCAGTAACATACAGCGGGTGTACGAGAAATAACATGGACAAGGTGCACAATTAATCTAATAGGCATGGAGACAATTCATTTACAGTAGCGATAACCGTCACTATAGTACGGACTAACACTTCACATTGCTTAAAAGTTTTGAGTGTGATATGTAAATACGCGACTGTTCGAGAGAATTTAGTTACAAAGGCAGCACTGTGTCAGAAAGGACCACTACGGGTAATGTCGCCATTTATTCGCGAGTCGATGTAAATGAAGTGTAGTTTACGTAACCATATTTAAGAAAAGGTTCCTATAAATTAAATCGCATGCGTGTGTTCTTCAGTGGACTTAAAATTTTAAAATGACTGACTAACCAGCCAACCAACCAACCAACCGACCGATCGTCGAACTAAATCAGTAACATCATGGAGCAGAGGAATTCCCCACCTGTCATTCAACACAGTTCATTCCCGACTTAACAAAAGTCCACCACTGGTCCGAACAACGTTCCATAAAATCCAGACCACACACTAATAGCCTACTTCATTAAAGCTCCGTTTAATACAGATCGCCCTTCTATGTTTTGGTTTCCCACGCTGTTCTTACTATCAGGATTTCTGCCTAAGACTAAGCGAACGTTACACTGCATCTTGCTATAAGTACCGTACAACGTTTCCACTTCAATCGCGTGCAAAATGCGTTGCCATTGAGTTACGGAAAAAGACGACACCAACTGTTCGGCCAGTAGTACATTCTACCGGCGGCAGATAGCGCTGTAAGCTATAAACAAAAGTAAGTGATAGCAACTGTTTCCTGGTGTGAAGACAGCTTTATGTTTTCGAAGTACCAATGAACATCTATGCCGGGAAAGAAGCGTTGAAAGAACTCCACACTATGTCACCAAATGTGCATCATTACTGTCCCATACCTTTCGTTTCAGAAATAGCGGCAACAATAATTTGAAGAGTTGGCATCCGGTCAGTCACGTGTTCCACTCACCACACAGAAAGCGCATTTCCGACACCAATTCAAAAGAATTAATAGGCAATGTTAACACAAAGCACAAAGACGAAACAAGTGAAGGAACGAGCGTCGTTCTGCAACGAGACGCGCCAACCAACGCCGTGGTTGTGTTAGCTTACAGAACCTCAACTCGACGCTCGTAACCATGGTGACCAGTACAAGCCGTTTCTTCCCGCCAACCAATCTTCAGCAGTAACAGTACTACCCTACACAAAAACATCAACAAATATGAACCTGGATATCGTACGTGGAGTTTGGGTTCACGGCTAAGGGATCGCGAGTGTATCTTTCACGTATGAATAATTAAAACACAGAGGAATGACTGAGGGCGACACCGACCTTCCTGTCCTGTATGCCACCTACAGCCTTGCATCTCCACAGGCTCTGCGCTACTAAATATATGCGACATCACGCAGTCCCGCGTGTTTTAGAGAATCCGGCTTTCTCCAGCGGTGGAGTAGTCTGCGCTCTTCATACGTGTTCCGTTAGTTTCAGGTGCTAATCCTGACCCGGAAACATGTAGGAAAAATCTTATCTTGGGCCTCAGTCACTCCATACTGATGCATAACTTTAAAATAGGCCACAATCGTTTCGTCTCGCATCTTCCATATTCATGAAACATCATCAAACGAGCTAAGAGTCGAATGAATTTCAGGCGGAACAAAAAGAGAAATACAGAGACACAGGGTGAAGAACAGTAGAATTCGAATAAGAAGCGGCAGGGTCAGTTCAAGAAACATGAAGAACTGTGCCGTTCACCCCAGCGGCAGTCAATATAGCAAACTGCTTGTTAGAAAGTCGGCTGTAATGTCGGAACTTCTCGGTGTGAGGCACCGCAGCACAACAGCTGGACCGGATTACACACGCAGTACACACATAAGGTGGGCCTTAATCACGTTCGCGGCAAGGAGCTCCAGTTTCTGTATTAATGTTGCAAAACTATTGGTAGGTGTCACAAACACTTGCAAAATATACCAAAGAAAACACTAGCATACAAATTTTGGCGTTTTGCTGACCGTGCACTTCAGTATATTTATCTCAGTAATTAACCAACTTGATGCACAAAATTTTTGTTTTACAATAAGTTTATTTCATGCCTCTACATGTTTCGAGCACATGTACTCATCATCAGGAGGTCAATATTGCATATGGTATCATCACACCTATGGGTGGCGGTCTCGTGCACGAGACGGCCACCTATAGGAGTGATGATGCCAGAGGCTGTGTAATGCAATATTGACCTCCTGATGATGAGCACATGTGCTAGAAACATGTAGAGGCATGAAATAAACTTATTGTAAAACAAAAATTTTGTGCATCGAGTTGGTTAATTACTGAGATAAACTAGAATACAACTCATTCTTAACCCGAATATGTAGAGAGCAAACAAACCGTGACTTTGAGATTTACACGTGTCCTTGCATAGCCTCTTATTTTCACATACCATCGACAGACTGAGAACAGTGACACTCAGTGCTTGTGGATTGTACGATAATCGTTACACTTCTAAAAATGTTCTGGATCTTTAAATTACTCTACATTTATAATATTTAATACCAACTTCTTGCACAATGTTTTTATTAAGTGCTGCTCCGACATGTTTCGGCCTCAGTTCTTGGCCATCGTCAGGGAATTCATACGTTTGTGCAGCTTGTATGTCAACTTATTTGACAGCAGGTTTTGCATATATGATTAAAATTATAATTAAAATAGAATTAAAATTTTAAAATCCTTAAGATTAGTATACACGATACCAAATAATCCCAAGTAGAAGCTGATGTAATATGCTGTGTCCAAACAACTGTAAATTGGCCCTTTTTCAAATGAACTAATCCAAATTATTTCAAATAAGTGAAGATAATCCATAATTACCTAAACCGACTATCCCATTGTGATCGCCAAGTTTACTGACTCAGTGTTTTTGATAATTCAGTGAAGATGTATTTTTACAGAACAGACATCAGTACCAATGGTCGTAGAGAGACATGGCCCCTATTTTCTTACTTCTTGTCATGTTATGTTACACACACATTACGTACAGCTGCTTATCTGTCACTTTATTTTCACTAATGGTATCGCTCATGCAAGAATACCGAAAGTCAGCACGGCTAAGTTCGAGGCACAATTCTTCTGTCTGAAATCGACTAACATCCGTGAGGGCGCGGCAACTTCTCCACCACGTCTGTGGTGCGGGTAGTCTGATACACTGGAACTTACATGCGGTGTCAATTTCCCTGACCGGTAATTAACACGTCAAAAATTTCCTCCAGTGAAATGATTTACCAAGTCAACAGAACATATGGATTTAATAAGGCTCAGACTCACTCAGCTGGAGCACGAAGTTTCACAAAGTCGTGACGCTACGTGAAGACTGTTAGAAACCATTTTCAATCAATTCTCCTTATAGTAAAATACAGAAAGTCCTACAGCAACGTTCGGAATGTGACCACTAAGACCATAAAGTAGAGGGAAACAAGTAAAATGGAAACTCTTGGCCTATCGCAATTAGTTAAGCTAGCATTAATTACAGGATCTGATAAAACGACAAAGAATCTAAGTTTATTATTATTATTATTATTATTGTCTGGTAGTGTGCCTGCATATGCAGCAACGGTACCAGATTAACCACAACGATGTATTTTAACCAGTTATGCTGGGGGGGGGGTAAATAAAATACTATAAAAAGCTGCGTTTTGGCTCCTTCCAGCGCAATACAGTCCATACGTGACAAGAAACTCAACTAAAACTTCATGTGTACGTTTAAATAAGTGGGGCGATCGCATCAGCAAACACTGTATTACAAGAAACACCGATTTAATTAAGATTTGTATCTTTATTTTGAAACACTGTCGAGAGTAGTGAACATGGGATACAGAAGTCACGTTTTTTTTTCTGCGGCGGAGGAAGGAAGCGGTCGTGGCCTAATTTCCAACACTCATTTTGCTGGAGGGACTGAATAAAAACTCGAAAACATTAATCACATTAGTCGGTATCTGGCAAGAGATTTGAAATCGAAACCCACAGGACTGCCACGCGCTCGGCTTATTTTCAAGACAACGTTTTAAAAGAAGTCAGACGAATAAATAAAAAAAAAACCAATAAGGTGAAACCGGTGACGTAAATGTAGCACTGCCAAACACGTGTAACTAGGAATATAGGTCACTGATTACGAAGCAATTACGCGTCGAAGTGCGCAAGACTCGTGAATGGCGATAAGATGTAGAAAGGCAGTTGGTAACTCCAAAAAACTTGTATTCGTTCCAAACACGTACTCAGAAACGCAGCCACAGTATCTGAATCGGGGTTAAGACCATCATAAAACGTCTACCAAGACAGGAAAATGAGCACACGTACCCATGTAGCAAGCCGGATTCGAACATTGCTGCCAGTATTCCAATGGCCCTAGGGTGTGGGTGCTCTCAAGTTCATCACTGCTGTAATCAGCACATACGGAGTGGACGAAAATTACATAAAGTTAAATTAGCTGCAGTATGGTTTTGCGATGAAGTGAAACGCTGATCCGAAACTTGACCGAAAAGCCACAGGCAAACAACCGAAGTTCTTGTGGGATGTCCACGGAAATCGATGTCACCCGAATTGACAAGCCGCACTAACACGAAACACTATCGGCTGGAGATGAATTCATATTTTATCACTTAAATTATTTACTGCCTTCGGAAATCAATCAGACGAGAACCACAAGTGCCGTTGGTGCTAAGTATGTTCTGAAATAATAATAATAATAATAATAAAAAACGATGACAAAAGCAGATAAAACCCACGCAGCACCTCGCCCGACATACGGTAAAGACATACCCACACACAACTCTTGCCATTCAAGTTGCATGAAGGTAACGACTGTTAGCATAAACCGCTGGCAGAAGACGGGTCCATATGAGCAGAGTTATGCTTTTTCGTAGTTGTTCACACGTTAAAATGAAGAGAAGAGGATTACAGTGTCACAGGGTATCGTATGGCGTCATAAATATTACATCACAATTATAATTGTGTCATACTGCCGTACTACTGGCTAATTAATTACAATCTTCCGTCAAATACAAGACGCTGCCCATTTCATTCTACTCCACATGTTTCGAACTAGCTGGCTCATGCTGTGTTCCGCATTTAGACGAATACAGAGGACTTATAGCAGGGCTGCCAACATTCGGACAATATGTCTTCTTCTTAGTACGACTCTACAACTCTTAGTGCAGAGTTTTGGCCTTCCCAACCACTTCCTTCCATCTTCATCTATCCTGGACAAGAGTCTTCCAATTTGGCACTTTTAACATTTGTATATCTTTTTTAACATAATCCTCCCAGCGTATCTTTGGTCTCCCCAATGGCCTCTTTGAAATGAGTTTCCAGGCGTGTATTGCTTTGACCATTCTTGTTTCTTGCATTCTTTCAATATGAGGACAATGGGTCTACAGAACATAATATGACAACTTTATTAGCAGAGAGAGTTTTTTACAAACTATAACTCATCACCTTCAAGACAGCACACAGTCCGTAAGAATTACGTGGCCCTCCTGTGGGTTGAAGTTGGCCAGCACTGACTTTGAGCATGGCAGTCGACTGAATGTGGTTGTGTGAAGTTGCTGGCCGATAAATGTCAGCATTAAAGGCAAGGTCTTCACAATATATACATAATCTGAAATGCAAATTTGTTAAAGTCAAGGATGCGGCATATACGGTTCTCGAAGCTACTTCGCTAAAGAGTCGAGTTTTCTGGGAAGTTACAACGTACTGGGTGGTAGATACCCACGCTGGGGGTCGCTGTGCCTCCATCTTCAATGTATGCAGGCCATTTTATTTTAATTCGTTTTAATATGGAAGAACTTCCCTTTTATACCCGCAGTAATGGGCAACAATTTTAATATTTAAATATAGCATACATTTATTATATTTTAATATATAAACTCGTCTTTTAAATAATTTCGGCTTATACAACTGTCTGCTAGCGTGGTCATCCTGACCACGCTAGCAGACAGCCAACAGAACTAGCATGGCAAATGCCTGTTGCGAGTATACAGTGTTGAGATACTCCTGTAGTATCCAGGGGCTCGTGGCGGCTCACTGGCCACCAGTTGCACTCCCCACGTGACCATGTGCAGGCATTCCTTCACGTTTGTTTGGTCTTAGTACAATATTGGGAACAGAGGGTTTTTGTAACCGGAGTATTTTTTGTGTACTCTCTGTAAGGGGACGACGGCACGGGTGCGGTAAGATATGTAGCAGATTTAGTATAACTGGGAAATGAGCCTTAGAGACGGGGGGACTCTTTCGACACCAGCCAGGCCGACCACTTCTGAACAGCGAAGAGCCTCGTAGAAATTAGCGGTATTCCTGCACTCGTCTCCACAACAGGACTACTTCCTTGTACATTCAAGTTATTATTAAACTATTAGCATATGGAAATCGCCTTGGGCTTTAAATTCTTTAAAGACAACCACCCACCCTCCAAAGGTCAACCTTCCATCTTCAGGGCAGCAAGTCACCACTCGGCTGTCTGCCCGTAAGGTCTCTGTCGCCGGGGGAAACAGGGCTCAGGATCCCCTGGTCAGGGACACTACACTCCTGATGATGGACAGTGGACCTGTCCGAAACACGTAAAGCACTTTATCAAATATATATGAGAAATTGTGCATCTCGTTGGCTTTCAATATACTATTTCAATCGCCTAATGCTGGCCTTTCACAAAAATATAAGCACGTAGCAAGCAGTGACACTGATACAACTGCAGCTGTTTTGATTGACGGTCTGTACTTCCTGTTTACTGTAACCAGTCTAGATTTCTGGTACTGGCTGATCATGAAGACGAGGCCACAAGGGTTCTACCGACATCCGAAACAATCTGTCAGTCGAGACTCCGCAACATTCCGGAGCACACCTATGTTACATCCCAGTGCTTTCTGCGGAAAGTAACAGCGCCACTACAGAACGGATTTCTTTTAAATTTAATTTTCATTACGGATGAATAACTGAAGAAAAGATGCAAGTTTTTGTACAGCAGGACAACATATTCATGTCCGTAATTTAACAAGAAATCTGATGGGCAATAAATGACAAATTATCATACCGATGTTGAATATCGTAAGTGAAAATGTAAATCAGCGTTTATTAAACGGCGACTTGTGACATGTCGGACTTACTTGCTTTCAGTCCATTTAGTTGTTAATGTTAAATGATCGTTGAAACTTTAAATCACACACCCGCGTGCAATAAAATTCATATTTTCAGTGCTAACTGAATGAAAAACACAGCACAGCAAAGTCCTAAATGTAACAAATCCAATTACCTAAACCTTAGGACACAATCTTTACCGTTGCACCGTGCATTTTGTAGTTTATTTAAGTAACACACCAACAAATGCACATATATAGTCTTTAATAATCTAACATTTACATTCAAACACTTAAAACGTTCTCCTACATGTTTCGATCATACGATCATCCTCAGGGAGCATACTTTGTTCCTTGCTAGAGTTACTGTAGCTTTAGCAAGGAACAAAGTATGCTCCCTGGGGATGATGGTATGATAGAATTATGTAGGAGCGTTTTAAGTGTTTTAATGTATTTTAGATTATAAAAGACTATATATGTGCATTTGTTGGTGTGTTACTTAAATAAACTTGGGACTGTTATTTCAAGCCCCAGTCTGTGCCGTTTAGCCTCACCACAATTCAGATAAGGGACTGTACAACATTTGTAACCAGAAACACAGAATTAAGGATGGACAAGCGCCATGATATCATCTACATGACAATGTGAGATCAAAGTCTTGGAGATAATGAAAACAAAACACGCTTGCTGTCTGGAAGACGTCGTCTGCACTCGTACACTATATCACTATCAAGAATATGCTCTAATGGTGGTTAAGGCTGTTTAATCATCTTAAGGTACAGTTGACACTACAAAAACAAACCATCTGTTTTAATACGTCTTACTGGAGGAGGATGAAGAAGTTGAAAAAAAGTTGATGACGACGAAAATGTGACGAAATGTGAGGAGGTGAAAAGACTGCAATGTACAGTGGAGACTTGATCAATTACTTGTGTCACTGACCGATGCAGCAGTCCTGCTCTCAATGCAGCAGAGTACTATGGTCATTTCCTCATCTCACCAAACTGCACTACAAAACAAAGCCCACATACGGGCCGTAGAATCGGTACTTGGTTCACGGACGTGCACCGCTTGGAACTGGATATTCAGTACGGCTAGAACTGTTCAATGACACCGTCTTGTACGGCTCATTTAACCAATATTTATTGCTCTCTGGATTATCAAAAATATCGAAGTCGATATAAATCTCAGTTAATGAAAGTGTACGTAGATATGAGTGCCAAAAAAAAGACGGTGCGAAAGCCCTTTCAATTTCTTTCACTGTATCTCTGAGAAACAAGAGAAACGTATCTGCTTATCCACGTCTTTCACGTTTATAACCGCAACAAAAACATCCATATAGGCGTAGGCATAGGAACATCCATCCTGACTCCTTGTATTGTACGTATGAATCGTCGTTTGAAGAATGTGTCTGGAGACCAATAATAAAGTTACACTACGAGATATACATTATTTCCGTTTTGAAAATTACAATCGTTACGACTAAGCAGCGGATCCATTAACGTGCCAGATGAAACGTACGACACCTGAAAGTAATGCTCAAAATATTCGTGATCGTGTACTGAAAATATGAAGATAAAAACATAGTACAGTGTTGATGTTGCAACTGCAAGCAAAAAAAGGTGACCATGCCACCTTGACATTCTCATCTTTTCAGATCCGTAAGTACACTGCTCCTTCCATTTGCATAAGCCACATAAACCACTACACCCGGGTGAATAATGTCCATAATAGCAGCTTAGTTCTCAAATACATTACAGTTTTAAGTTGCGGTTAAATGCAATTCGTGTCAAGGCTCATGTGAATAATTTCAAATATGCCCACAAATCGACAGCTGGAGATTCCGTCCTAAATTATTACCACGTAAAAGCCGAAATATTTCACAGTTCACAATCAATAAACCCAGCGGCTCGATTTAACTTGTACTGTCGCCCGCGCCGATATTACAGCACAGTCGCACGTATGCACGTCAACGGTATGAACACTCAGTCTTCACAAATACAAGTTGGTCCTTTCAATGCATCCCTTGAAACAGTAACAACATAATGGGGAAATCACGTCCTTCCTTCCCGTTGTTTAACTACTTTCCGCGTTTCGGTACAAGGTGGTACAGGATGTCTACAATAACAATAACAGATTATA
>Ga0123357_10003108_pt1 | contig 18849 bp, 10 predicted proteins | sample TergutEmb28metaG_FD_89873 | JGI IMG/M metagenome (GOLD analysis project Ga0123357, IMG submission 89873) | Embiratermes neotenicus P4 segment gut microbial communities from Petit-Saut dam, French Guiana - Emb289 P4 | ecosystem: Host-associated > Arthropoda: Insects > Digestive system > Gut ...
TTCCTGCCAGTTTTAATATGTATTTGGTAATCAATAAGTGTGTAACAGCTGTCAAAGTTTCAAACTTCTCTGGCCATTATCTCCGTAACCTTTCAACTTTGGATATAGGTGTTTTGGGTTATAGCGGTATACTTTAACATAAGGAACACTCTCCCGAAGTCTGGCACATTCCTCCTGGGACACCCTGTATAAAATAAAGTATGTTACCTTACATAAATTGTGTACAAATGTAAGTACAGTATAAAAAGTAGGAAATGAAGCATTATAAGCAATAGCATCCATCTGACTCAAGAGCCAATAATGATACTGAGCAATAAACAAGACTTGGTTGCAATGTTACGTATGTCCCAGCTCTCTCTGGGCCACTGACTCACCTGCCTTCCTATATCCTGCATGCTTTTACAGTACACAATCAACTGTGAATAGAATTTTTAATATTTGTCAATCCAAATCATCTGACATCCAGATTAACTGTGACCGGATCAGCAAAGGTTTACTGTAATATCATCAGATTACATTTTTACACGTGGAAGAAAAAATAGTTATCTGTACTTGGCAATTGTGTATGGAGACAAGAAATACATACCTCTTAACCTTAATGTTATAAATTATGAAACACAAGCAACAACCACAACAAATGAAAGCATGAGTTCAAGCTGACAAAAATTAATTGGCAGCAATCCTACTAACTTTTGCAAAATCATGTGGAGAGCAGGTGCAAAACATTTTAAAGCACATTTAATTTTGAATGCCTATGGTTCTGTTAAGTTTGTTCACATCCAAAGAGCCCCTGAGCAAAGCTGTCTGGAAAACACTGTCCCAGATGCATACTATAAGAATCTAGCAGAGGTACAACAAACAGAGTGCACCAGTGCTTCTGAAACTAGTTTAAGAGAATGCAACTGCACAAAATGAGGGGATAAGTACCCTGAAACACTGTTACTGTTGAAACATATAATTGTTACACGGCACATGACCCAAACCTTTCTCAGTTACCCATGCGATTCAGCAACAACAGGAAAGAAGAGCAAGACCTTTTATTTATGAATTATATTGCGCTCACCAACACTGCAAAATTTAGCTCCAGATGTGCGCGGAAACGGTATGTAGGCATCCTGGAAGCCGCCATATATATTTGAAGGCTCGAGGTATGATGAAGGCTGAGAATGATGCAACCGCGAGAATGGCTTGTTTTCAGATTCATCACTTAAAGCAATCTGCAAGGGCACAATAAATGACAGAATGGCACAGCAAATGAATGGCTTGTTTTCCAATTCATCACTTCAAGCAATTTGTATGGGAAGAATAAATGACAGAATAACTTAAGACAAGACTGATGCTCCTCCTCCCCCATCTATATAAGGCCAATTACACAGAAAACACAGGAATCTTAAAAAAATATACATAACAACAAACTCCATATATATATATACAAAAAGACAACAAGAAGAAATCACATCTGCTGGACTTGTTAAAGTATAACAATTACAAAACTATTATTGAATATATGTTGTTAGTACAGTTCAAAACCAATTCAATTCAATTCAATTCAATTCAATTCAGTACATGTTATAGAGACATAGCAAAATTACAGGCCAAACAATAAATGCACAATCCACATTCACAATTCACATCCCATTAACCCTTTAAATGCCAAGTTAAATCCCATCTGCCATTTGCAAGCATTCTTATGAGCTCACCCTACTCTCCATGTTAGCAGGATAAGGGTTAAAGCAGCAAACTGTCATGAGAGTACTTTATTTCATAGAAACGTTTGGTGTCAACATAAAGGAGAAGGCAATTCAATACCTGACCACACCACAAGTCGTTAACCTTTACAGTCCGTGCATCCTACATATAGGACGGCATTTAAAATCCCCCTGGGCTCGAGCATCCTACATGTAGGACAGCTACAGTCTCAGCCAATTAAATATTTCACTCTTAATGCCATGGGACATTTAAGGAAGCTTACCTCATTCGTAGCACCACACTAGAAGTTTTTACAGCTTCATGCTCTGATTGATTTACCCCTTGATAGAAAACTCCCAGTATCCATTTTTTATATGAGGTTATTTGTACCTACAGCCAGTAAGGATGTATTGGCGACGATGCAAAGCTTATTTTTGCTGCTCTGTTGTTCTGGCTTGTGCGTGACTAACTGTATAGACGGGAGAGTGTATCTACGCAGCACTAGGGTTACAGCGATAATATGGTGACAGGCTGCAATAAGCAGAACTTTATCTGCCATCCTTTTCTTTGTGGGTCCCCACTTACAAAATGACAATATTGCATTTCATTTCTCACACTTTGGGCTCAGTTTACATCCACAGTGTTGCATAGACAGCTTGTTATTCTTCCCAGTAACCATTTGACAGTCGGTGTGTGTGTTGCCATAATGAGTCAACCAAGCAAGAAGCCAAGGTTGCTGCAGCAAAATATGTGAACCGATTGCTGACACTGATTGTGACAAAGCGATAGTATCAAGCGATGTCAGTTCAGTTGAGGGAGGTCCTGAAGGTGTGCCAGGGGTGTCAAAACCTCAACTGCACCACCAAACAGCCAGTTGTCCCAAGTCCAGCAGTTCAATTTCGTGCAGTGCCTCTGACAAAGAGGAAGCTGGTGAGAGTGGGCCAGGTGAACAAACTCAACAGCCAGTAACCCTGCAATGGACACGCCCCTCTTGCCCTCAGAGCAATGTAGCACACACATATACAGGAGGCCCCAAAGGAAAGGACAATGAAGCGTTACACATAAAAGATGGCTCAAGTCCACTTAGCATTTTCCTTCTGTATTTTGCAGAAATTATCACTAAGCTGGTGGTGGAGACTAACAGCTACTATCATGATTACTGGGTGCTGATAAGTCCTTTGCCCGACCAGGAAGGAAACAAGCTCGGAAGCACGTCAGGGACGTGCACGATTTCAACAACATCGAGATGCGAGCTGTCATCATGTTTTTTTCCTGCATGGCAAAGCATAGAAGGAAATTCGCACCATTGTGACAGAAACATTAGCTTGTTTCCCTCCTGGTCAGGCTAAGGACTTATCAGCACCCCTGTACATAAACAGACTTGACGATGGACCGTCTGCTGAACCTGACATTACTGAAGCCGAAACGTTTGTGTTTCTGGCATTGACAATACAGAAGGGACATGGCAGAAGGTAATTTCTGTAATGAGGGAGGAAAAGCCATAAAGCCGCAAATTGTGATGGATTATAACTATCACATGGGCTATGTGGATAAGGGTGACAGAATGGCCAACAGTTACTCCATCAGCTGTCACACACTGAAGTGGACGAAAATACTGTTCTATCATCTGTTAGACCCAGCCATTCTCAACAGCTACATTCTTCATTCCTCATGCGGGGGTAAGAAAATTTCATATACAGATTTTCAATATAACCTCGTGAGGAATATTTTGGCACTTGCTGGACCAGAACAGGGAGTACCAAGGCCATTAGGTAGACCACCTAATGTTGATCACACGTCACTAGCCTCGAAGCCTGCAGCAGCAAACATTGGCCTATCCCACCTGAGACGCAGCTGAGGTGTCACATGTGTAAGGCCAGGGGTGTGACACAAAGTGTTTGTGAAGTGCCATAAGTGTGAAGTGGAACTGTGCGTTAAAAAAAACATGTTTTGAAGATTACCACACAAAGGCATGGTTCTAACTAACTACATCAGGTGTGACCTCCTCAAGAAAACCTGAGGAATCAAACCAATATGTAAGTAAAAGAAACTGATGGGACCTAGTCTGGGTACCAAGGCTAAATTTCTGACCTTTAATAGGACTCAATCCAGGGTTGTGACTGGCCTTCTTATGGGACATAACACCCTGAGGAGACATCTTCACCTACTAGGGCTGCTAGACAGTACATTGTGTAGGAGGTGTGGAGTCAGAGAGGAAACCTCGGCCCACATTCTTTGTGAATGTGAGGCTTTGGCCTTCCTCAGACATGCATATCTGGGCTCCTTTTTCTTGGAGCCGGAGGATATTAAGAGTTTAGGCTTGGGGGGCCCTCTGGAACTTCAGTAAAGTTACGGGGCTCCTATGATTTGATGTGGGGCACAAAGGGCCCATCATTAAAGCCTAGGTGCATTGGGGCTGTGAGGTCCCGAACCCAAATGCTAATCAATCAATCAAACAAGAAACTGAGATTTTTGCATATTATATAATTTTTTTTTTTTGGTCTATTCACGAACTAAAAATTATTACTGCTTTCTTGAACACACACAGAAAAATCTCTCTCTCACTTCCCAAAAAAATGCTGTTTACTCTATTATTTAATTTTGTTTGGTTCCCGTAATATTACGTTTTTGTAAACCACGTGCTAAAATTTAAATACCTAGCAAAAAGGTTAATGAGGATGCTGAACAGGAGTGGCCCCATTGCTAGTGCCACACCAAAAAACACTTCATATGGTGAAAGAAGCAGTCTACAGTAACAGACATGAGATATTTTGTTCATAAAGTAACAGTGACACTAGCTTATGTAAGCTGCTGATAAATGTAGGAGCAGTGCACATGTAACTAAGTTGAACACATTGCTGAAGTCAAAACAGATGGCATCAACCTGTGACTGAGAACAAATTAGCAGTCATAAGTCAATATATTTGACAAGTCTGGAAGTGGTAAATGAGAGGACCACAAAGAAGCACAGGAACCATGTAAGTAAGGATTACTGAAGACAGTTTTAAGGTGGTCAGCAGAAGCCTCTGCAACTTCATGAGGCTGGGAGAGATGGTTTCCATTAATGTCAAGTTCAACAGAATTTTTTTCCTTCTTCCTGAATGATGAAATACATTTCTAAAATTGCACAAAAGTAGTCTTAAAGGTTATTATAAATACTTTTAAGCCAATGAAGCTTGTCAGACCTCATGGCTGCTTACTGACCTGGTCCAAAGTTGATACAAGCTGGCGCAAACATGGCTCAAGGCACGATTTATTTTTTCGCACCCTTTCCTGTGCCGTTTGTTTCAAAACCTAAGAAAAAGAGGAAAACAACTTACGGTAATGTGACACATAAATAAGACAATGTTCTGAAATGCATAAACACAGGAAGTTCATATTATGTTCAAAAACAGATGACAGAAAAAGCCTTACTGAATGACATTAAATATCAAAACTGCAAGTTTAAACAACATAAGGGCAATGGGCAAAACAGAAGAATAAATGCTGTGCAACTTTCTTCAGTAACAGCAAAACAGGTACTGTATTAAAGTATCATTTAAGGTACGCAATGGACATTTCTCAGCATTATGCACTATGTTCTGAACAGTTCTTCTGCAAGTGTAAGCAGTAACAAAACACTTAATGATTTCATAGGTAGATGTACTTTTAACCTATTACCTCCAAATGTTAATTTTTCATGCTGCAGTTCTTTTATCAGTCATCTTGCATGCTTGTGTACATTTCTAAAGCAAGAACAGCCATTCTCTTATTTTATGTTCTTATGTATGTTCACACAAAGTGGCCATTAGCTTTCTACCAGCCTGTCCACGTGAAACAACTTGGTTCCAATATGGTTTTTCATAAATTTTATACTGGAAGTTTTTAATACAATCTGTACAAAAAATTCAAGTTTTGTTAAAATGGGACGAAAATAACAAACACTTTACATGAAAACTCACGAACGTTAATGGTACCAGCTCGCTGTTTGCCATACAGATACAAAAAATACAGCAGAGCCAGCAGGGCCACAGAACCGTTCACGCACATAACATGGTGTCTCACACACACACACACATGCAATCTGTGTGCCAGGTAATTAGGGTAAAAATATATATTCAGAATGTTTAATATTTGTCATTTATGTCTGCAAACATGATATTTGGTGTGTTAGTAGAGTGCGAGTATGCCTATAAATTATGTATGAAACATTGTTTGTAAGTTAACGAGTAAATAATCATTAAACTGGGTGAAAATCTGAGGTTATGACTGTTGAATTTAACACAGACAAAACCAACACAGGCATATAAATAATAAGTTCATCAAAGAAATATTGTGCCAAATAATATCAGCCCCTAAAAATACCAGTACCATTCTGCAACATATTTAGAAGTGGGAATAATGACAAAACTGTGATACCAGTACATAAAATGGTGTGATCACCTGAGAAGAATCCAGGATGCAAAGAACTCAATGCACCTCAATGTTATGTTATAAGAACACGACAAATCTTGTTGGTCTTTCAGACCTTGTTTCAAAAATATCTTCTTTCTCAATCAACCTTAAAAATTTGGGTGTACATTTTTTTCAATTATCTGGCTAAATCATAATTGTTAAAAAACAAGTTCCAAACATTTAGTGGCAACCAAACTAATATTATTATGAATGTAGGTACTAATAAGTTTCTGACCTTCACTCCCCATAGAATGGAATAGAATACAAGAAAGGTAGGCACAGCAGTGACCCATGCACTTCCAACATACTAAATCTTTTGTGCAGCCCTTATGTTCATGCATTTAGCAGCCACAAAATTTAAACTAAGTGCAGTATCCCGCTACCACAGACTTCCTCCAAGTCATCTGATTCATAAAATGTTGATCCAGGTGCCTGAACTTCACTGAGGCCAAAGCCACACAATCACAAACAAAAAGTGAGGCCATTTCAGATGCCTGTTTGCACCTGTCACACTTAGGACTATCTACCAGGGCCCAGTCTGTGTCATGTCCTTTTAAATGACAGTGTCCTGTTAGCAGTCCCATCCTTGTTCATAGTTTGTTTCTACTCAAGTTGAGTAATTCTAATGCTTTTTTTTTTGGCAAAGGATCTCTTAAGAAAACCCTTGGCTTGCTTTTGTCCATGAATAGACTGCCAATATTCCTCATGATTCTTCATGCCCCATACTTCAATGGATGTAGATGTCTACTAAACAATGAGGACCACAACTTCTTTGCATTCTATATACAACACGAACAGCAAATTATGTATGACTGTTTAACTAAAAAGCATGGAGAAATATGAATTTGTGGCTGTGTTCAATACTTGCACTACTGCCCAAATTGATCAACGTTACATCTGTGCCAGCAATAATGAACATCCACACCTTAATCACAGATGTACAACTATAATACAACACATTTCAAAACTATGCCCTGAAACTAACACACACTTCACACTGCTGTTCACAAAACTGTATAGCGCCATCTTGCCCATCCCCTTGCACGGTATCAACAGCATGGTTTTCTCCTGGTATATGAACTTCACTATGTGAATAACCTACATTTTATGCCATCAGAATGGATAAAATTCTTTAAACTGTACAATATTCAAGAAGCAGCAATATTTTAAAATAAAAGAAAATTACCTTAAGTAATTTTGCCATTTTGTTGTTATCAATAGATGTTCCCTGGGCAAACTGGAATGTGGGTGCAGCATTGTAAGGATAACTTGGAGGAAAATTAACTTGAAGGATAACAATATGTGCATTTGTTGTGGCAGTAACCGTGCAACTTCGTGCGACTGCATCCATCTGTTGGAGATAAAGACAACCTTAATATGATATGGGTCTATAAACAACATTTGAGCCTTAGTTAGAAACACAAATGTACAATACTCCTGTGCAATACTGGAACTCATGCCCTTCATACAGTATCCTCAAACCAACAGCCCAATTGCAGTGGTCAGACCAATCCTGAAAGCATGAATAAACCCTTCTTCTGAAACGCTCTCAGAACCCACACTGTGTTGCCAACAATAAAATACAGTCCAGATTACCTGACTAAATGGGATGGAAGGATCATTAGATATCCATAAATGTTGGATAATACAGAATAATGAAAAATACAAGGGTAAATACCAACTAAATGTGTAACTCAATTCCCTATTACATTACAAAGAAAATACAATGACATATCAAATAAAAAGGTCTCAGTAAAAAAAAAAACAGTATTTCACATACTGTAAATTTGTATATGAAAGTTTATTTTTTGAAGAAATGAGTAATCAATGTTTTTTTCCACGGTGCCTCCCTTCCTTTTGCATCAAGGTCACACCAGCTTCAGAGCAGTAGTATGTGTGCAGTAAGTCACAACTCTTTGCTGTTCAAAGAAAGCATTTATGGTCTCAATATTCTTCAATCTCGCACTATAACTCATTCTATTAACTTTTTCTACGCCATCACTATTTTCTAAATGGTCGTTGCAGCATGACTCACAAGATTTACTATACTGCTGTCAGCCAGCTGCTGTGGTTTTGATTCATCTTCTCCTGAATTCTGTTACTATTCACACTTTCATAGCCTAGCACGATTTTAATAAAGAAGGAAGATCTTCACACTTTTCTTCTACTGTTTCCTCAACAGTTTACTGCCAATTAGTTTTTATTCTTCTCCAAGTAACTCTCTCCATGAACACTTCAGTATTTTTTGCGCCAATTTCTCCCAAGCCTAAGCTGCTCAATAAACGTCTTTCAGGTCATTTCCTCAAATGTCCTAAAATTTCCCGTCATTCATCAACAACTTCTATATATGCTTGATAGAAGTGTATGTTGATATTTCAATGTTTCAATGGCACATAGGTCCATTGGTTGACACATTGTGGTAACACCTGGTGGCAGAAAAAGTCTTTATTTTCCCACTCTTTAGTTCCTTTTCATTAGACTGAGAAGGAATATTGTCAATGAAAACAAATGCTTTCCTTTCAATGGTTTTTACTTTAAAAACACTTCTGCTGAAAGGACAAACCCAACAGAAAGAGACACCGCCAATCCTCATAAGTCCAAGCGTACTTATGCACAGTTGTGGCTATTATGCCAAACTGCAAGTGCAGAGCACACTACATTTTTGAAGGCACAAAGTTGTCTGGATTTTTCAAGAAAAACACACCTTAATTTAATCGTTACAAGAGGTATTAAAGCAGGCAAGAATCACCACTCATTCTTTACTTCTGTCATAGCTAGAATGTAATGTTTCTTCAAGGTAAGCCAGAATATTTGATAGAAGCAGTTTAAAAGTTAGATGGTTTCATCATAGCTGTAGAGCTGCTATGGAGATAAAATTTCATTCTTTGTGGTCCACTAAACTCCAAAAATGATTCAAAAATCTGCCAATACTTTTTTCTTCATAGAAGTTGAGCTGTGTCACTTCATAATGTTTTCTCCTTTTATCTATCCACCCTGTACTACGTGTGATGCCTGATTCTACTACACTAACTCTTCCTGAAAGATCAGAACTTTTTCCTTCGTAAAAGAGGTAAAGTCATTTGGTGGATTTTTAACTCACTGTTATATGAATCAAACAACTGCAGCTTCCCTCATCTTTCAAGTCCATATTTTTCATATTCTTCATTTCTTCCCTTCTTTTTCCTTTCATTTGAAGCTCTGTCAGAACACAATTTTCAACATTGCTTCTTTCCTCTCCCAATCACTAAAAGATATATAACCAACAACATATTCTTCTACTACATTTTCCAGTTTCAACTTTACACGGTCTTCATCTTCTTCTTCCATGCTAATAACCACTTTCTTTCATTTGACACATTAATGACAAAACAATTACTTTATTTAGAAATTGGTAACTTCAACCATGCACCTGCAGCACAACTGTGGAACTTCCAACATGTCACTGAGGCACAAGAACATCCTTGTAATCAAAACACACACAATGTGAATAAACAAAATATACACAACAAACAATGGAAACACATAAGGAATGATAATTAAAATGCAGACATATGAACATACTGGAAAGATCAATTCATAATGATGACTGCATGATAAAATAAAATGAATGTTGCAAATAATGTTGGTAATGTAATACAGTGTTTTGACAACATTCTGATAACATGGAATGTCAGGTAAGTGTGATCTACTGTATTTATATTCTTATATCACTTCCTTCAATTCATCTTTCAGCTTAAAGAGGCAGGTATTACAAGTGGTCAAATCAAGGAAACAGAGAGAATAAGATGTCATGTGAATGCTGTGTTTAGTTGAATATCCAAATATGCAGTAAGCAGTATGGAACATGCAATACAATGACAGAGTCATATGCCACTTTTCCATGTTTATAAAGAAACATACAGTCACTTTCACAGAGCACAAACCCCATCATGCTACATCACCAAGGTGATATACTTACACATTATAAGTCATTCTAAAAAACCTGTATTAAACTAAATTGATTTTACAATTTTTCACACTGTGCAGCTTTCCATATGAACAATCTGTAAAATCACCTAAATTTGACTCGACATGTCAATGCAAGGCTTGTAACCATACTTGTTTTGGCCCATTTGACATCACATGTGTTGCTACCAGTTGGTGTTACAAGCTGTAATATGCAGTTTGTAAAACTGTATATAAATATATATTATATAATATAAACTAAACCAAGTTAATCTAACATACTTGAGAAACGTAAAAACACATAACCTGGCTCTAACATAAAGCTGTGTGGCATGGTACCTGATAATAATCATATACTTCTCATACAGTGCCTCTATCATTTCAATATTTCCCATAACTACACATAACTCAGTATAATAATTACATCACAATAGAGTTCACATATCCCAGGCAGTCAGTACCTCTCTATGTGAAAAGGGACTATAATTATCATGAGAAATCACCGCATCCTATCTTAAAGTGTAAATGAAGTGACTCCAACAGAGCTAAGCCCTATGCCACAAAAAAATAACTATTCATATAATCTTACACATGGCATTACATACTCAATACACAATACACAAAGGCATGGAAGCCTTTGGTTTCTAGGAGGAGTCTAAAACCTGAGACATTAAACAATGTAGTAATGCAGCAAGGATAATCTTACCACATCCATCTGAACATTCGGCATATTCACATTGATGAGTGAGAATTCCTGTTGGAGCGTTTTTGGCTGAGTGGGAGAAGGATTCACTTCCCTCTCTAATGAATTTCCAAGGCTTGCATCAGTGCCCTCATCCAATATCAGACTGTTTGACATGTCTGACATACCTGATCCATTTTCTAGAGTCAAATCTTGAAGGGGATGTGTCAGTGCTTGTTCCAAAACTGAAAAATTATTTAAGGATGAGAACTTGAAGTCTGGTGAAAGGCAGCAACAAAATTTCTATGAAAAATTTCAGAATGATTTTGCACAATCACAAAAGTTTATTACAGATCACAGCTAAACCCAGCTAATATCAGAGAGATTCAATACATGCAGAACATACAGTTAGACAATTTTTCTTGCAAAAATTAATGTAAGAGGTGAAGATGCATTCATATTCTAGTTTCCAGTAACACAGCAATGTCACTTGGCACTGCCTTGACACAGGAACTAAGGATAAAGAGCAGGTTCAATAACACACTACTGACTAGCATGGAAACAGAATACAAATCCGTGGCCATTCTAACATAGAGTAGAGGGGGTTATATTGCAAATATAAGAAGCATAAGTTTTAAAATGCAGAATTTTACATTCTTGCAGCAGTGATACTGAACATTCAAAACTTCTTAGATGTTACACTGTAATGACTGGTTGTTAGCAACATTTTTAAAGATTGTTGTTCTTTTCGAGCAACTGCTTCAGCCTGAAGATAAAGACACTATCAGCCTTCAGAAAATCAGCAACTGTTTACCACTTAACACCGTGTAATATCCTGGAATATTTGAAATTTCCAGCTTTAAAAGCATTTAAGTTTTACACATTACAAATAATAATCAAATAAAAGGGAGTGGCCATATTTAGCCCTGAATCAAAGAATCAACTTACGTAGGTCCGACTGTTAAACATTCTATGGAAAAACCATGTTTCTTACCTTACACATTCTACATGTTCAACAATATATATTGGAAGCAAATGTAAAGTAGTGCAAAACATGCCATTACTCTTTCACGAACTCGAAAATGAAAGAATGTTACATGAAGGAACACTATGTAGGTATACTGGCAATGTATTGTAAACAGAAATGTACTTGTTACATTTAATGTTATATACTCTTGTCTCAGAAGAAGTTGTGGGGATTTAAATAAATGTTTACAGGAATTTCCTGGGGGGGGGGGAAGTAAAAGTTGATTGTGCATAATGACATAATTTTAGGGCAAATTAATAAAACATAGTGATACGGGTAGTAGCCATAGCATTGGCTATAAAAAGGTAGAGTTGCAGAGCTAGCATATACAGTTACTTTAGCTTCCTCTCCATTTAGAGACACAATGTTCTATGAATTACAGGGATGACTTAGCACACACTGGAAATGGCCATGTCAAATGGACGTCTGACAAAATACAGGGTAATATACATCGAAGTTCTTAGGCAGAAATACCAATTTAGACAGATTTTTACCGAATAACCACCTTTTAAAAAAGGAATCTCCTAATAACTTAAAAAAAGCAATCTAAACTAAGAAGTTATGGATGAAACTCTAATTGGCAGGCACTTCTGTCACTTCCATTATTTACCAACAGATGTATAAACACAACAAACAAATCTTATGAACAACAAAGCTGGTGTGCATTTTGTACAAATTTAACACTATGCATAAACAATTTGCTGTTGAAAGACAACAATGCATTCTGTGAGTGCTGTTGAGTTACATGTCACTGTCAACTATATAGAAATGCTGTGTGTTACACAACAATGTTGTCATGGTAAATTTGTTAACAGCAACAATGCAAATTTTACGTAACAGTTTTTGAAAGAAATTATATTATAATTAATTTGCACTCAAATGTTACATATAAATGCTACAGTGAAGCAAAGGAATGTCTGCTTGCTTATGGCCATTTTTAGACATAAAATTTGGCCAAACAGATAGTAATGACATGTACATAGTTGTACAGTTTCTCAGTTTTACTGTTGCCATAAATACTTTATGAGATCAGACAGAATTAATTAATTAATTATGTAGCAATATGTATTACATATAAGGAGCGTGTGTCTGTGTTCTGGATTCAGTTATTCAGCAAGCAAATCGCACCTTTTCTGCGCCATGTTACACTGTCATGTGTGGCCTGTCTGGAGGTACTACATTTGTCCACATTACCTTACAAACAGCACGATTTTCAGAAAAAAATGTACTCGATATAAAATGTGTGTTTGACTTTCTCTACAACTTTGTCTGAAACACACTTCTAATTCTATGAACAATTAAGTGAGATGCTATCATAAATGTATAATGGTTTTCAAGAAAATTACTCATTATTCTTGTCAGAGTTCAATAAAAATTGGATTTTCTCAACAGGCTTTCAAAAAACCTATACATATCATATTTTATGAAAATCCACCCACTGGGAGGCGAGTTGTTCCACATGGACAGATGGGCAAATAGACATGACAAAACTAACAGTCACTTTCCAAAACTCTGTGAACATGCCTAAAAACTAGATATAAAATTTTACCAAGAAAAATCTTATGAGTCCCAAATGTAACAGAATTGAGAAATGAAATAACGGAAGGTATAAAAAGCAATCCCATTACAGGCCTGGACAGGTCCTGAGGTTCCAGGAAGTTGAGGCTCCCAGAATTCAAGAAAATCGGTACATGAAGGTGGTAAGGTTGTAAGACCTATGCACCGGCTGCATTTACCCCGAGGAAGTATTCCTGGTACTCATTTCTGTTAGAGTCCAAGTTGACCCCAGGGCCATAGTGCGGCCGGAAGGATTATGTAAATGAAAAATTTCAATGACACCAGGGGTATAGAACCCATGACCTTCCGACTTGTAGCGCAGTGCCTCAACCAAATGCACTACGGCGTGCCCCATCAGAGGGTATAAGTCAACTCAAAACAACAAACGAAATGATGCCCAGCTACCCAGAAAATGAAGGATGCCCAATAATAAGTCATGAAAAAACTAGGACAATTTATTAATAAGCAGCCTAAGAACTCATTTACACATTAATCACAAAAAAAAAAAATAAACAAATACATAAAAGAAAAAACTGTTACCACTGTATCCCCTAAACGAAGCAGAAAGTAAATTAAAAAGCATACTTGCAAGAAACATACCTAGTGAGTCAAGTTCAGGGTACAAAATATCATTCAGTGAGATGCCACCAATAATCAATGAATTAGAAACATATATAATACATGAATGGTAAAACACAATCTACATCTATAACTTGTGTGTCTGAAGAACACATAAGCTTTATGTGAATGTTGCTTAATTTCTGGCAGCAGAAAACATTCCTGTGCTATACTCTCCACACACCTATGGTTGTTCTAACAGTTGTGGCATCTTCCGCATCTTGCGAATCCAGTGAATGGTCAACATCTCGTTCATGTCCACAAAGCTCCATGAAAAAATCAGACACCAAACATCAATCCATGTACGTTACAACATAAGTCACAATGCAGCCACTACTTTATTCCACAATAATATTAATATATTGCAAGATTTTAGGCCCTCACGGCAATGTTGATGAAGATTCAAGTATTCTGCACTGTCATGCTCTATTGACTGGTACATAGTTACTGACGTTTCAGAGGAACATGGATACTAAAGTCAATCTCAATTCACTTTCCTTCACATTCCACTCAGACACTGCCAAGTGCTCAGCACTCACATTCCCATTGGCTCAGAATCCCAAATTGCCTGAATCTACCTAATGTACCCATTTCTTGGCACAAACACTCGCCTTAGACTACTTCACCCTGAAGATGAAGGCACTCCTGAGATATCAACAACTATTCACAAGTTGAAATGATGTAACACAGCAGCAAACTTAAAAAATCATATTCATATATATCATCAAACTTGAATACCTTTTGTAGAAATGGTTCAATTCTCCATATTCGAAGACTCTGATCCTTTGACCATGTTATTAACTCATAATCCAAAGTATCTGAAACAATTTTCACAATGCAGGTCACCACATAATGACTGTAAAATTAATTTAATGTGGAAAGATTTTGCAATGCTCTGAAATGTGTAAACTCTAATGACAATTGTCAAAAAAAAATCACTTAAGCCAACAACAACAACAACAACAACAACAACAACAACAACAACAAATGTTATTAAGCAAAAGGAAGAATTTTAAAAAATACAAGAACAAAACATAATACAAAAGAATTATTCAACTTGACTTCATCTTTCTGGCTACATATGTAAGTTTGTATCAATAGAAACTAATTAAAAATTTCATTAAGCACCCTACAAAAATATTCAATATCAAATTGTGAAAACTAAACACAAATTCTTCAAGCAAATGTTTATCTTATGTGCCAGTTAGCTATAAATTTCCATGCAAGTATGCATGCATCAAAGCTGTTGCATTAGTGTTGCTTTGCAGATTCAATTAGCAAAGAGTTTTAATTTCATTTCCAGCTGTGATGCTTTTCCCAACACAAAGTGCGAACTAAAGAAAAGCAACGTACCCCTCTATGTAAGAAAAAGAGAAAGGTGTTGGTTTTCATGATCACTGTGCTACTCATCCTCTCATGACACAAGTCACATAATGAACTTGTAAGTTATATTTTTCCCCATAACTGCAACAGCATTCTCCAAGCACTAGACCAGGGAACAATCAGGTCATTGAAACATGTATACTGCAAGCAACATTTAACGAACATTTTTTCCATGACTGACGACAGTAGCTTCATGATTGAACACTCATGGAAATAAACGTTTCAGATGCACATTTCTTTGCAGAATCTATGGTGCTGTGACACACACGTGTGTGTGCACGCCTGCGCAACCCCCCCCCACACACACACACACACACACAACCACATATGTATACACCGCGCATGCATGTACATGATGATCATGAACTGTTTTCAGAAAAGCAAACTGAATTTAAATTAAACCAGTGATGGAGAAGATGCAACTGAACATAGCATAGCAAAAGATGACCGGGGCCAGTTGCAAGCAGATGTGTAGTTTGAAAAGTATGTATCCTGTGATAATTAACCCTTTGACACCTAAAGACCACTATAGTGGTCATACCACACCGCTAACCTCTAAACATTGCATTTTATATATTTATTCAACAAATATAGGTACCGAATATTTTAAACATGGTATATACTGTCCTTTTCTTTCTCTTCAAAATGCAGTTTGTTTCATAATTCTAACATATTTGGTTCCTCTTTTATTCACATTTTATATACAGGTGGGCTAAAATTTAAAAAAATAATTCCAGCGCCAAAAGGTTAAGTTATGACATATGACATGCAGACCTCAGAATGAATGACATACAAAAAGTTTGCATCTCATGGGTCTGGGGTGGGAGAGAGAAGGAAGGAGAGGAAGATGACGGTTGAGAGTGAACCAGCAGCAATGTGTGTTTACACCAGAAGGCTTCAACACTATGCAGAAATACATCACAAAGTTTAATGTGGACAATTACACATTGGTTGCTCCTGGCTGTATGCAGAATGAGGTATACAAGGTTCAGCTGAAAGAGCAGCAGCAGCAACTTACTTTAATGAACATGCAGAAGATGTGAACCGTGTTACACCTTTCATGCAGCATATTAAAATCGATTATATATTTAAAGTACTACAGAATCAATTTAGTGTATTTAATTTCAACATCAAAACATATATTCATTTTGCTTATTTTGCATTCACTGTAAATGGTCCCTTCCAAAAATATAAAATCCATGTTTCACTATACTCAAAAACACTTTCAAACTCCATTTTTTCTTTTTTGGCTGAAAAGTTGGTATTGAGTCTGCTGCACACTGTTGCCATTTACATGCAGTCTTAAAGAGATTATGAAAATTACTGACCATCCCTATGTTTTCGCCACTCAAACTCCAGTACAACATCTGTGTGCCCTACAAATGTGTGAACTGGAGATGTCTGATTGGCAATATTCCAAAGCAGGAGGCTATTTTCTCCTCTTCGTAACTGTGGGACAACCACTGTAATCAAACCTTCACCAAATGGCTGTAAAGAGAGATGCAAAATACACTATGATTGGATAGGTTAATAACAAATGTGAGAAGATTTTTTAAATGTTTCATGGTACTATTTTCTTCTTCCAAGTAATTCTATGTGTATAACATATTTTCATTTCCAACAGTCTACTGTATCTTGGTTTAAATACTGTACACTCACTTCCACTTAACAAGTGGTTTAAAGTATACATCACATTCATGTAAATATAGTTTACACCTGTTTTATGAATACTGTCTGTTGTATAAGATATTTGACATACATACCGGAGGAGATGGAACTACTCCTGTGTTCAAGTGATCACTTATCACTACACTAACAGATATGTCATCACTTTATCTTTATATTAATGCTAACAGTTTTGAAAAATTTCAGCATGTTATGTATACTAGGCTGCTATGCTAACCACTAGCCTATTGCAGCGGTCATTTTCATGTACTATCCAAGTGATCACATGGGAACTGTATTCCTAGCAGAAGGCAATTCTTCATATGGTGCCTTACACATGAAAGGCCTTGACCAGCAACACAATGCAAATAAATAGCAATATTTACTGATTTCTCACAGTCAAATTTGAAAGCTGTGTTGCTTCATAACTGAAATAATTATATCTCAGTTCGTAGTACATGCCAATGAGATGAAACAACAATATGAAAATATATACTTTCTTATGAAATATGAGTATATCCAGCATGAGAAATATTCTTGGCAAATCTGTGGAGACTCAAAAGCGAACACACTTATACTTGGTTACAACTGAGCTCTACCAAATTCTGTTGTTTCCTTCATGAATGGGACAGCCAAGCACAACTTACTCTATGAAACAATATTCATTTCTTTACGAAGCAGTGATTCTCTGGGGGGGGGACTTGGTTCCGAACATTTTGAGAAAATATAGTGGTCCTGTCTTAAGGGGTTAAAAAAATTAGTGATTTGAAATGTCAGGAACCAAACATCCAGTAACACAGCATCACATTCCAGAAGAATGAATACCTCATACACCACTGCAAAAACCCAAAATCTCACTACTCCTGAAATGCTTAACTGTAACATATAAATTTGTGACAATGGTTTTAACTGAGTAATGTCACTAACAGTCACAAGGAATTTTTGTTTTGAATACTGGTGACAGTGGAAAAAAGTCCTTGTGGATATTGGTGAATTTACTCCTAAAATGTCGTGTACATAAAACATGCAATAGACAACTGACGTCCTACACAAAATTCATATAATGAATCGAATAATCACAAACCTTTAAAGAATCACTAATTTTATTATTTAAAAAACTTTGATGTTTTCAGTTTTCCATAGAAAGTTGCACAACTTTTCAAGTTGGAAACCAAATGCTTCAAATCACAGATATAATAATCACTGTGCATAAGAGAATTAGAAATGAGCAAGAGGATGACTATGGTACTGTACTGGAATTGGACTAAGAGGCAAAGATGGGTATACTATGAATAACTTTTAAACCAGTGCAAAATGGATCAGAAATGCACGTTACTTACAATACTACCACTGCATTTTAGTCCTCCTCAGAACATTAATACTAGAAGATGTTACACACTGCAGAACCCGTGACTTTATAAACAATTATTTAACTAACATGACACTGCGTTTTATTATAATGCAAAATTTTATATCCAGTGGGTCAAAAATTACTGTCTATAAAATATAAATAGTTAGGTAATTAGCATTTTTAAGGGCTTTTGGGCATTTCCTTACAGTGATTTGTCAGGCTGGTTCTGACAAGATTTAATTTTCAAATGTCACCAGAATTTCTGTCATTTTAACAAGTGCACCTGGTGCCTAGTTGCTCAATGTAACAACTATGTTGTTGGCTTACACAACTCAAGTTTCTTAAATAAAGCTGTTGCTTCTACCAAAATATAAAACTTACACAACCTCTATAGAGAGAGAGAGGGGGGGGGGGGGGGAAAAGAAAAAAAAGAAAAAAAAAAAAAAAAGAGGAGGGGGGGCGTTGTGGGGGGGGAATAAAAAGGAAACAGGGGGAGAA
>Ga0123357_10003109_pt1 | contig 18848 bp, 21 predicted proteins | sample TergutEmb28metaG_FD_89873 | JGI IMG/M metagenome (GOLD analysis project Ga0123357, IMG submission 89873) | Embiratermes neotenicus P4 segment gut microbial communities from Petit-Saut dam, French Guiana - Emb289 P4 | ecosystem: Host-associated > Arthropoda: Insects > Digestive system > Gut ...
AGCTGCTCATCGACGTCAGTTTCGTCGTCGTCGACCTCGAGACAACCGGCGCGGGCGGCGACGCGTCGATCACCGAATTCGGCGCCGTGAAGGTGCGCGGCGGCGAGGTGCTGGGCGAATTCGCCACGCTCGTCAACCCCGGCGCGCATATCCCCGGCTCGATCACGGTGCTGACCGGGATCACCGACGCGATGGTCGCCTCGGCGCCTCCGCTGGAGTCGGTGTTGCCCTCGTTCCTGGCGTTTTCCGAAGGCTGCGTCCTGGTGGCCCACAACGCGCCGTTCGACGTCGGCTTTCTGATCCGTTCCTGCCAACGGCTCGGGTATCCGTGGCCGGCCCCCGTCATCGTGGACACGGTGGCGTTGGCGCGCCACGCCTTACTGCCGGACGAGGTGCCCAACGTCAAACTGAGCACGTTGGCGGCGCATTTCCACACCGTCGTCGCCCCGGACCACCGGGCGTTGGACGACGCGCGCGCCACCGTGGACGTGCTGCACGCGTTGCTCGAGCGGGTCGGAAGCCTCGGCGTGTTCAGCCTGGAAGAACTGGGCGAGTTCACCCACCGCGTGTCGCCCGGGCGGCGCGCCAAGCGCGTGCTCGCGGCGGGGCTGCCCCCGTCGCCGGGGGTCTACTGTTTCGTGGCCGACCTGCGGGGCCGCGACGGGCAGACGCGCCGGCAGGTGCTGTACGTCGGCAAGAGCCGCAACATCCGCACGCGGGTCCGCAGCTACTTCACGGCCTCGGAGACCCGCCCGCGCATGGACGAGATGGTCCGCATCGCCACCGGCGTCGACGCGACGGTCTGCCGCACCGGGCTGGAAGCCGACGTGCTGGAGTTGCGGCTCATCGGCGCCCACGAGCCGCGTTACAACCGCCGGTCGCGGTTCCCCGAGCGCCAGATGTGGCTCAAGCTCACCGTCGAAGCGTTCCCCCGGTTGTCGTTGGTCCGCAAGATCGCGGCGGACGGCGCGGCCTATTTCGGGCCGTTTCGGCGCCGCGTTGACGCCGACGACGTGGCCGCGTTGCTCCAGGACGTGTTCGCCCTGCGCTCATGCCACACCCGGCTGAGCCCGCGCCGTCCCACACCCGCGTGCGCGCTGGCCGAGATGGGACGATGCCAGGCCCCGTGCCAGGGCGGGGTGAGCCCCGAGGCCTACGGGCAGATGGTCGCCGGGGTACGCCGGGCGCTGAGTGGGGACGTCCGCGAGGTGCTCGCCTGGGCAGCGGCGCGTCTGGCCGGGCTGGCCGCCGCGCAGCGGTATGAGGAAGCAGCCGAACTCACTCATCGGCTGGAGACGTATGTGGGCGCGTCCCGGCGGCACCACCGCCTAGCGAGCCTGGCCGCGTGCCCGCAGATCGTCGCGGGTTTCCGGACGCCGATGGGGTGGGAGATCCACGTCATCCGGCACGGGCGGCTGGCAGCGGCGGCGCTAGCGCGTCCAGGGGACTCCCCTCATGATGTGGCCGAGGCGACAGTCGCGTCGGCCGACTGGGTGCCGGCAGCCACGGGGCCCGCGCCCGCCGGGTTGGTCGAAGAAGCCGAACGCGTCGCGGACTGGCTGGAACGGCCAGGCGTCAGACTCATCGCCATCGACGGGGACTGGAGTTGGCCGCTGCACGCGGACGCGCCTAGGCCGCTGGTGCGGCTCACGCCTCCTGGGTAGCGACGGCCTCAGCGCAGCGGGCTTACTTGCCGACGATGCCCGTCAGCCACGGGGCTGGCACGCCGAGCGCCGACCTCCAGGCGTCAGCCGTCTTGGTGACGGTTTTCGCCTTCCCCACCGACGAAGTGACGGTGATCGTCTTGACCAGGCCGCCGGGGTACGTCGCCGACACCGCCAGCTTCGCCACGTCTTCGCCGAACAACTTCTTCACCTGCGCCTGGGTGAGTTTCTTGCTCCACGACAGGTACGGGTTGCCTGGGGCTTTGGCCGAGTATGGATCGGTGACGCCCTTCAGATAGGGCAGCGCCGCCGTGCCGAAGACGTTGGTGTTGGAACTGGTGCCGGCGTTCGTGACCTTGCCGGTCGAGGCGAAGTAGGGCGTCTCAGCGAAACCCTGGCTCGCGTCGCGGAGCACGTCCACCGAGCTGCCGCTGGGGAAGCTGGCGCTGACGGGCACCTCGTGGACGGTGGCCACGACCGCGTCCACCCACGGCTTGTTAGCAGCCAGGCCGGTCTTCTTCCATCCGGTGAAGTTCTGGGACCGCGTGTCGTCGTACACGTTGCAGTCGCACGACGGCTTGACGCCCGTGGAGGGATAAGCGGCCCTGTCGGCGACGACGGCGCGCAGCGCGTAGGTGCGCGTGGCGATCACCTGGGCTTGCAGGGCGGCCATGCCCCCGGCGTTGCCCCACGAGGCGGCCATCTCGTCGATACCTTCGAGGTATTCGGTGTTGAGCACGAGCTGGTTGACGACGTTGGGGCGGTTCTGGATCGAGCTGACGTCGAGCGTGCCGAAACGGTACGTGCCCTGCGCGCCGGCGACCGACACGGTGCCCTGCGTGTTGTCCCAAGCCATGATGAGGTGGCTCGTCGCTGGCAACGTCGTGGTGGCGCCGCCGAGAGGAGTCGCTTTCGCGGTGACCGACGCCCCGCTGACGCCGATGGCGACGTTGCCGGGTGCCGTCGAGGTGAACAAGGCGTTCCCGGACTGGTCGGACAAGGTGAAACCGCCCTTGTCAACCGTGAGCACCGTGGTGGTTTGGGTGTCGGCGGGCGGGCCCAACACTTGAACCCGGATGTTTCCGGACGGATTGTTGGCGGTGCTCGTCGTCGTGCCCGGGTAATACGTGCTCAGAATGCCCGCAGCGGTCTTGCCCTCACGCGACAACTCGTACGCGCCGTATTGGGACATCCCGACGCCGTGGCCACTCCCCGAACCAGCGATGGTGAACGTGGCGGGAATGAACCGCACCACGAACGACTTGCTAGCCGCTTTCCCTTTGACGTAGAAGCGGTAGGTGCGGTTCATCGCCGTGTGCTTGACCGCGACGGACCCGGTGCCGTTCTTCACGGCGACGTTCTTCTCCAGGACCCACTTCTTGCCGTTCCAGTACTGAAGCTGGACGGTGGCCTTGGCGACCTTCTTGGAGCCGGATTTGTAGGTGACGGTCAGCGTCTTCGCCTTGTCCGTCGTCGTCGTTCCGGCGCCGGCGGCGGTCAACGAATAGCCGGCTGCCTGCGCGGACGGCACCCCGCCCGCCAGACCGAGCGTGGCAACGAGCGCCGCGACAATCGCGTACACGCACACCCGCAACGCCCTCGCCGAGGTCTTGCCCACGGCAACGTCCGGGCAACGCATGGTGGCCCCCTCTCCGCAACCCCTGATACTTAGGGAGAATAGTATTACGCTTCCTGCCTGAATACCAGGCCCCATCGGCGCGTGGATCAGTCTTTCGCGACACTCACCGATTCGATGACGACGGGGCTGGCCGGGCGATCGTCGCGTCCGGTACGGACCTTCGCGATCTCGTCGACGACCTTGCGGCTGGCCGGATCGGTCACCTCGCCGAAAATCGTGTGCTTGCGATTGAGCCACATCGCCGGGGCGACGGTGATGAAGAACTGCGACCCGTTCGTCCCCGGGCCGGAATTCGCCATCGCCAGCAGGTAGGGGCGGTCGAACGTCAGCTCGGGGTGGAATTCGTCGGCGAACTCGAAGCCTGGGCCTCCACGCCCGTCGCCGCGCGGGCATCCGCCCTGGATCATGAATCCGTCGATGACGCGGTGGAACGTCAAGCCGTCGTAGAACGACCCCGTCGTCCACTGCCCGGTGGCCGAGTCGCGGTACTGCTTGACCCCGGTGGCCAGGCCGGTGAAATTGTCGACCGTTTGGGGAGCCTGGTCGGCGAAAAGCTCGATGGCGATGTCGCCATGATTGGTGTGCAAGGTGGCGGTGGTGCCCACGGTGTGGTCCTCTCGATGCCGGACGTGATGTTTTCTTCGCGTCCATTCTCGCAGATCGGACGATTTTGCGCCCCCCACGGCGCCAACGCGAGTAGTTTGGATCATGACAACGTAGCCGTAACCCGGAGGAATCATGGACCGCAACGAAGTGCTGCACACCGTTGGCCGTAACGCGACGGCCGCCACGCAACTGTCACAGGCCGCGTTGGCCGACGTCGCCGAACGTCTCGCGCCTTACATCGACCAGGCGTCCGAGCGGATCGCGCCGCTCGCCGCCGATGCCGTCACGCGGATCCGTCCGGCGTTGCGGGAAGCCCAGATCCGCGGCGCGCGCGCCGCCGCCCAGACGCTCGACCGGGTGCAGCCCACCCTGGACGACGCGCTGGACAAGGTGACGCCGTTCGCCGCCGCGACTGTCAAGCGCGTGGGCCCGGTCATCGAGGACGCGCTGACGCGGATCCCGCCGGGCGTCGACGTCGCCCGGGGCGTCATCCAAGAAGAGTTGCTGCCCAAGCTGTCGGAATCTCTGACGGCCATCGCACGGCAGCCGTTGGCCGAGGAGTTGGCACTGCCGCGCGCGGCGAGCCACGAGCTGGCCGTGGTCGCCAAGCCCAAGAAGTCGTTCGGGAAACGGCTCGGCCTGTTCCTGTTGGTCGGAGCGATCGTCGGCGGCGTCGCGTTGGCGATCAAGAAGGCGCTGGAGCCACCGGACACCGGCTGGGTCACCCACACCCCCGACGACGCCTACATCGCCGACCCAGTCGCCGACGCGCAGGAGCCGGTGGAAGATTTCCTGGACGACGAGCCCGGCGTGGGTGCTTTGCCGGACGAAGAACCCGCCGACGAGGAACCCGCCGAGGATGACAGCCAGGAGTCGTCCGGCGAGGACGCCCCCGACGGCGGTGATGCCTCCCCTTTCGGGGCTAGCCCTTACGGACCGGGGTCCTATGTGGGCGACGAGCCCCCGCAGGGTTACACCGTCAAGGGCAACACGCGCTCAATGAAATTCCACCTGCCTGGACAGGCGATGTACGCGCGCACCACTGCGGAGGTGTGGTTCGACTCGGCTGAGTCGGCCCAGGCCGCAGGATTTTCACCCGTGCGCCGGTAAAATCAAGCCTTCGGGCAAATCTGTGGATAACTTTTTCGTCATCCCCAGGTTATCCCCAGGCTGAGACGCCGATTGGCCTTCAAGGCCGCTTCCGTGAGTTCCTTGTGGACATGGCAGTTGATGAAAACCAAGTCCCAACCACTCTCCCCGTCCGTTGGGTGCGTGCCGCACCCTTCCGGGCCCATCTGTGGTCCATCGTTGGCCTCACCGGTGTGCATTGGCGTGTGATCGCGCTGCGGGCTGGGGTGTCGCCGTCGCTGGTGCGCCACCTTCTCTTCGGCGACCACGGACGGTCGGTGCGGCGCATCTCCCCGTCGAATGCCGCGCGGATCGGCAAACTCGACATCCACGACATCGCGCGCCTTGACCGGCGACCTGTCGGGGCGACTCCGACCGCGCGCCGGTTCGAACGGCTGTGCCAACGCGGCGTCGGCGCCGCTGAACTGGCCGCCGTCTATCAGGTGGATGGCGAACGGTTCGGACAACTGGCGACCTCGCCCCAGTGCAGCGAACTGACCGAACTGGTCGTCCTCGCCGCTTCTCTGGAAGAACCCGCGCCCACTGCGGGCATCGTGGCATGAGTTCCCTCGTGCTGGCGGCGGCGGTGGCGCTCGTGCTGGGAGGCGTCGTGGTCGTCGCCCTTCCGGCGCTCTTGCGGGCGTTGCCTCGTCCGGCCGACCAATCCGAACCGTGGAGTTACGCGTCGGCGGGCGGACCCGCGTTCCGGTGGGCGGCCGGCGGGATTTCCGCTGTCGCGTCATTCGCCGCGTTGGGTTCCAGCGACCCCCGGTGGTGGCTCGCCTGGGCGGCCCTGAGCGCGCCGGGGGTGGTGTTGGCCGCCATCGACGCGCGCACGGGGTACCTGCCCCGGCGGCTGACTTGGGCTGCGTACGCCGTCGCCGCTGCGGGCGTCGTTGTCGGCTGCGCCGTCGGCGGTGACGCGGGCGCCGCGCTGGCGCCCGCCATCGGCTCGGTGGTCGGCGGGGGCGTCCTGTGGGGGCTGTGGCACTTGGGGTTCGGCCTGGGATTCGGCGACGTCCGGCTGGCGGCGCTGATCGGCCTCGTCGCGGGCACGGGCGACGTGACGGTGGCGATGTGGTCGCTGGCCGCCGGAGGGTTGATCGGCGCCATCCAAGGCGCGGTGCGTCGCCTGGCACTCAAACACAGGGGCGCGTACCCGTTCGGCCCGGCCCTGGTGGCAGGCGCGTTCGCCGTCGCGATAGTTGACGCCGTGGTCGGTACGGTCTCCTAGCCGACAAGCACCGCCTAGTCGAAAATCGCGGAGTCGATGCTGACGGTGTCCCACAGCGGCGTCCCGGCGTCGGCTCCGTGGTCGCGCGTGCGGACGTCCGAGTGGCCGCCGCACCCGTGGTCGCGGCTCACGATCCTGGCGTCAGTGGGCGAATATTCGTTCGCGCACACCCCGAACACGCGGCCCATCGTCCCCGACAGCGCGACGAAGAAGCCGCACGTGTGGCAGAGCGCGGGCGCTTGCGCCGTCATCGGATTGCCGGGGCCGCCAACGCCACCGATCCAGCGGTCTGCGGCCTCGTCGCGCCCGCGCGGCGACAGCAGCCGCTCGCGGCCCAACCCCAGCTCGGCCACCAGCGCGCGCGTCTGCGCCCATTCGGCCGGGTCCGCGTCGACGGCGTCCTCCCCACCCGTGTAGCCCGGCACCAGCCTGGGATCTTCCGGCGAGACGGGCAGCAACGCGCCCGGGACGATGTCGCCGGGCTCGATGCGCGCGGACCAGGGAATCCACGCGGGAGGCAGCAGCGCGCCGTCTCCGGGGACCAGCGTCACCTCGTTCACCGTGACGACGCGGGCACGGGACGCGCGCACGACGGTCACCGACCAGCGCCAGCCCGGATAGCCCGGATGCGGGCAGCCGAAATAGTGCGTCACCATGCGGACGCCGTCGGCCGACGCCCCCAGATAGTCTGAGACGCCGAAAACCCCGCTGCGCCGCAGCGCGGCATCCCTGGCCAGGTCGACGGCCTCGGCGCACGCCCGGTCGATTTCGATGGTGGCAGGCACTCACAGCTCCAATTCGTCGGCGACGCCGCGCAGCACAGACGCGACCTTGGCGGCCATTTTCGGGTCGGGGTAGCGGCCCCGGCGGTATCCGTTGCCCAGACCGTCCAGCATCTTGATGACGTCTTCGACAATCACCGCCATCTGCTCGGACGGTTTGCGGGCCGCTTTCGACAGCGACGGTGGGGCCTCCAGCAGCCGCACAGACAACGCCTGCTCGCCCTTCTTCCCCGCAACGACGCCGAATTCGACTTTCTGCCCACGCCGAAGGGTGGTGACGCCCTCGGGCAACGCGGAGGCGCGGACGAACACGTCGTCCCCGCCCTCTTCTTTGCTGAGGAACCCGAAACCCTTCTCGGCGTCGAAATAGCGGACGCTCCCCACAGGCATGATGCTCAACTCCCAGTTCGGCCCCGGGCTGACCACCAGCCCAGCAACGCCCAGCCTACCGTCGCCGAGCGGATCGCGCGCATTCGCCCATCTGGACGGGGCGCCCCCACGGTCGATTCGGCGCTGCGGGCCGGCCCAACGCCAGGCAGGGGTGGGGGACGACAACGCGCCCCGTGCGCCCTCGCTCTCACCTCGACGCCCGGATTGCCGAGGCAGGCCGGACGGCAGCGTGCCCGCGCGCCCGTCACGCCCAGTACGACCACCGACCAACTACGATGGCCGCATGGCAACGTGGATGGATGGCCCCGAATACGCGCCGCTGGAGCGGCCCGCAGAATTCGTGGACGCGCCACACCCCGCGTTAGCCGCCCCCGCACCAACCGCCGTCGATGACGCGCCGGCGCACCGGCCCGCGTTCTCGCCCCCGTCCGAGAGCATCGACCTGGCGGCCATCGTCCCCCCGCAGCCCCAGGTCCGCGACCCGCACGCGCCGTTCGACGTGACGGTGGCCGCGATGACGTCGGCGGACGCCGCCCCCGGCGACGGGCAGGCATGGACGCCCGACCAGCCGCTCGGGCGGGCGACAGCCGTGGATGTCACAGATTTCCCGCCCCCGTCCGGAACCCCGGTCACGACCTTTCCGCAACCGGGGACGCCGACATGGTTCGCGCCCCCGCCGCCATCGGCGCCCCAGGCGCCCGCGCGGGTGGGCCTCCGGGAGCTTGTGGGAGCCGTCACAGCTGTCGGTGCGGGCTTCTTTCTCTTGGGTATCTTCTTCCATCCCATCGCCCCGTTCTTCTTCGTCGTCGGGTTGGTGACGGCGTCCCGCATCGCCTACCGCCGCCACCAGGTCCGCATGGTCCTCGGCGTCTCCGCCGCGGTGATCGTGCTGGTGGCCGTCATCCAGATCGTGGCCGGCGCCGACCTGTATTCGTGGTACGACGCCGTGGGCTGGACCGCGCAGGTGCTGTCCGGACTGGTGCTGGCGTCGTTGCTCGTCATCTGCTACCAGGCGTTGGCCCACCGCGAACGTCCCACCCCGCTGTGACCGCCCCGCGTCCTGGCGGCGACGGCCAGCCGTTCCGCACCCGTAGGTTCACCCCCGTGGCACCAGCGGATCGCCCACGGCGCTTCCGACAGGCCGCCCGCGTGCTGATCACCGACGGCACACGCGTCCTGCTCCTGGCCGACACCGACCCCGGAATCCCCGGCAGCCGGTGGTGGACCACCCCTGGCGGCGGCCTCGAACCCCCGGAGACGCCCCGGCAGGCCGCCGTCCGCGAACTCGCCGAGGAGACGGGGCAACACGTCGCGCCCGACGCGCTGGCGGGGCCGTTGGCGGTGCGCGAGGTCGTCCACGGGTACAGCGACCAGATTCTGGTGCAACGCGAAACCTTCTTCGCCTGGCGGACATCCACGTTCGACGTGGACGAATCCGGGCGCACCGACGACGAACGCCTCACCCTCACCGCGACGGCGTGGATACGGCTGGACGCGCTGGCGGGGCTGCCGGACCCGGTCTGGCCGGACAACCTCGCGTGGATGCTCGCGCTCGCCGCAAACCCGCCGGAGGGCCCTGTGGACCTTGGCCGCGTCGAAGAATCCACGGTGCCAGAACAGCCGCAGCCCTCTAGGATGATGCGATGAGCACGCGCAAGCCAAGCGATCCGGTCCCGCTCGAACGGTTCCTGTGGCTGTCCATCGGCGCCGCCGTGGTCACGTTGGCCATCAAGGTCGTCGCCGCCTGGATCACCAACTCCGTCGGGCTGTGGTCCGACGCCCTGGAGACCATCGTCAACGTGGTCGCCGCCGTCATCGCGCTGTGGGCGATGCGGGTGTCCAACAAACCCGCCGACACCGACCACGATTTCGGGCACGGCAAGGCGGAATACCTGTCCGCCGGGGTCGAGGGAGCCCTGATCTTCGTCGCGGCCGCCGTCATCATCGCGGGCGCCATCGAACGGTTGCTCAACCCGGCGCCCCTGGACCGCCTCAGTTGGGGGCTGGGGCTGTCGCTGGCGTCGTCGGTGATCAATCTGTGCGTGGGGCTCATCCTGATGCGGACCGGGCGCCAACGCCGCTCCATCACCCTGGAGGCCGACGGGCAACATCTGATGACCGACGTGGCCACGTCCGTCGGCGTCTTCATCGGGATCGGGCTGGTGGCGCTGACGGGCTGGCAGCCGCTGGACCCGATCGTCGCCATCGCGGTGGGCGTCAACATCTTGTTCACCGGGTTCCGGCTGGTACGCCGCTCGGTGGTCGGCCTGCTCGACAGCACGCTGCCACCCGAGGAAGTCGCCGCGATCAAAGAGGATCTCGCGCGCATCGCCGGCGACCCGCACGTGAACCTGATCCAGTTGAGGACGCGGGAGTCGGGACGCCAGCGGTTCGTCTACGTCACGGTCGGCGTGCCGGGAGACTGGACCGTGCAGCGTAGCCACGATGTCGCCGACGAGGTGGAGAGCACCGTCGACCGCATCCTGGAAGGCACGGTCACGTTCGTCCACATCGAGCCGAACGACGAACCACCAGACGCGCACGACGACTCGGCTGTCCCCGCCGAACCGGCAGCGCCGCATGCCGAGGCCGGCAGTTAGAAATCCTCCACCCGGTACTGCTGCACGGCGTTGACGCGCCCCGGACGCCCGGCGGACAGCCGGTCGGCAATCGTGAAGGCGAGTTCCAGGGACTGGTCCCGGTTGAGCCTCGGGTCGCACGCGGTGTCGTAATGCTCGGCCAGGTCCGTCTCGGCCACGTCGCGAACGCCGCCGACGCATTCGGTCACGTCCGTCCCGGTCAGTTCGACGTGGACGCCGCCCGGCCAACTGCCCAGCGCGTCGTGGACGTCGAAGAAACCGTTGACCTCCTCGACCACGTCGGCGAAGTCGCGGGTTTTGTAGCCGTTGGCCGCCGAGAACGTGTTGCCGTGCATCGGGTCGCACACCCAGACGACCTCGCGCCCGCTGCGCTCGACGGCCCTGACCAGCGGTGGAAGCGCCTCCCGGATTTTCTGGGCGCCCATGCGGGTGATGATCGTCAGCCGTCCGGGTTCGCGGTCCGGGTCGAGGATGTCGCACAGCGCGAGCGCTTCCTGTGGGGTGACGCCCGGCCCCAGCTTCACGCCGAGCGGGTTGCGCAGATGGCGCGCGAACTCCAGGTGCGCGCCGCCCAACTGACGCGTCCGCTCCCCCACCCACACCATGTGCGCCGACACGTCGTAGGGCGTGCCGGTGCGCGAATCGATGCGGGTCAGCGCGTGCTCGTATTCCAGCAGCAGCGCCTCGTGACAGGTGTAGAAATCGACGGTGCGCAGGTCTTGGTCGTTGACCCCGCAGGCCACCATGAACGCCATCGCGCGGCCGATCTCGTCGGCCAGGGCCAGATAACGGTCCTCGACGTTCGAGGAATGGACGAAATCGGCGTTCCAGGTGTGCACCGCGCGCAGGTCCGCGAACCCGCCGGACAGGAACGCCCGCACCAGGTTCAGCGTGGACGCCGAGTGGTTGTAGACCTCGATGAGCCGGTGCGGGTCGGGACGGCGGGCCTGCGGCGTGAACTCCAGCGCGTTGACGGCGTCGCCCCGGTACGACGGCAGGGTGACGCCGTCGCGGGTCTCGGTGTCGGCGCTGCGCGGTTTGGCGTACTGCCCGGCGATCCGCCCCACCTTGAGGACCGGCACCTGGGCGGCGTAGGTGAGCACGACGGCCATCGACAGCAAGACGCGCAGTTTGCCCCGGATGTCGGCGGCGGTCACCGAGTCGAAGGTTTCCGCGCAGTCGCCGCCCTGCAACAGGAACGACCGGCCCTTGGCGACGTCGGCGAGTTTGGATTTCAACTCGTCGCATTCGCCGGCGAACACCAACGGCGGACGCATCCGCAACTCGTCGACGACGTGGGCCACCTCCCCCTGGTCGGCGTACGCGGGCTGCTGGGCGGCGCCCAACGCGTGCAACTGGGCCAGGGACGGGACGGGTTCGAGCATGGGCCTAGATTACGCCGTGATAGCGGGCGGGGTGGCGCCGTATCCCGGCCTGGGCAGGATGCGCTTGTCGGCCTCTTGCGCGGACACCCGGCCCGCGACCACCGACGCCGCGTAGACGTCGACGTAGGTCTGCCCCGACAATTCCTGGATCGCGTTCATGATCTCGTCGGTGACATAGCGGAGCACCTGGTGGTCGTCGGCCTGCGCCCGATACTCGTGGAATGCCAGCGGCGTGCCGACGACGATGCGCGGACGACGGATCCACGGGATGCCCAGCCGGTTCCGCACGGTCTGGGAGTCGAACATGGCGATCGGCACCACCGGAACGTCGGCGGCCAGCGCCATCCTCGCGACGCCGGTCTTGCCCTTGTACAGGCGTCCGTCCGGCGACCGTTTCCCTTCGGGATAGATGCCGACCACGCCGCCCTTGGCCAATTCGGCCAGGATCGGGCGGAACGCCTCCAAGCTGGAGCGCCCCCCCGAGCGGTCCAGCGGGACCTCGTGCATGAGCCGCAGGAACCAGGCGACGATCATCCTCCCCACGTTCTTGCCAGGCGCGAACAGTTCGGCCTTGGCCGGGAAGGTCACATGCCGTTCGATCAACGTCGGCAACATGAACGTGTCCCCCGCGCCCAGATGGTTGCTGGCCAGCATGACGCCGCCAGTGGCAGGGATGTTGCCCTCACCCGTGATCGTGGCGCGAAACAGGCCCCGGACGAGCGGCACGAAGATCAGGACCTTGAACAGCGAGTACCACATACTTCCTCCCACCTAGTTGCCGTGAGAACCCTACCGGGGTAGGGGCCTTCCGCGCATTGTCAACGCGATGGGGGCCGACCCCCATACCCCCGCGCACCGCAGCGCCCGCCCTCAAACCACCGTGGCAGACACTGCGGCGCATCCGCACCGTCAACGCGAAGGGTGCCAACCCCCATACCCCCGCGCATCGCGGCGCCGACCGTATCTCCTACGATGGTCCCATGCAGGTCAACGCGTTCGCACAACCGTATTCCAGCCACACCGGGGACGTCGGCGTCCTGTTCTGCCACGGGTTCACGAGCTCGCCGTGGACGGTGCTGGCGTGGGCGCAGGCGACGGCGGCAGCAGGATACCGGGTGAGCCTGCCTAGGCTACCTGGACATGGGACGTGTTGGCAGGAGCTCAACACGTCGAGCTGGCGGGACTGGTATTTCACCCTCGACCGGGAATTCCACGCGTTGCGACGCGACTGCCGGCAGGTGTTCGTGGCCGGGCTGTCGCTGGGGGGCGGGCTGGCGCTGCGGCTCGCCGAACGCCACGCCGACGACGTGTCCGGCCTCGTGTTGGTCAACCCCGCCGTCCAGGCGTATCCGGCCTCATGGCTGGCGCCCGTGCTGTGGCCGGTGCTGCCCTCAATCGGGTCGTCGGGTTCCGACATCGCCGACACAGACGCCTACGACCACACATACCACCGCACGCCGCTGCGCGCGGTGGCGTCGATGATGAAACTGTGGACGGACGTGCGGGCGTGCCTCGACCTGGTGACGTGTCCCCTCCTGCTGTTCCGCTCTCAGACGGATCATGTGGTGCCCGCCGCGTCGTCGCGGTTCATCCTCAGCCACATCTCGTCGGCGGATATCACCGAACATGTGCTGATGCGGTCGTACCACGTGGCAACGCTGGACTACGACAAACAGACCATCGCGGATGAGTCGTTGGAGTTCTTGGCCGCGCACACGAAGAAGCTGGCCGACGACGGGGCGCCGACCAGCTCGTGAATGGAAACGGCAATCAGCGGGTTTCGCGGTGCGCGGTGTGCGTGCGGCAGCGCGGGCAGTACTTCTTCAGCTCCATGCGGTCCGGGTCATTGCGGCGGTTTTTCTTGGTGATGTAATTCCGCTCCCGGCACACCGTGCACGCCAAGGTGATCTTGGGCCGTACGTCGGCTTGCTTCTTGGCCATGGCTTCCTCTTTCCACGTCGCATCACTTGTAGCGGGAGCGGGACTTGAACCCGCGACACAGCGATTATGAGCCGCTTGCTCTACCGCCTGAGCTATCCCGCCGAGGGTGGGAACCGTCGCCCCCACCAGAGCCCCCATGCGGAATCGAACCGCAGACCTTCTCCTTACCATGGAGACGCTCTGCCGACTGAGCTATAGGGGCCAGTCGCCGTTTGAGATTACACGATAGGGGGCGCTCCTCCCAAATCATACGTGGGCGCTCAACCTCCAAGCGCGTCAATCGCGGGCAGAACCGCAGGCGACGACGACGAAAACGGCCCCCTCTGACCCGCTCGCTCGGTCCCGACGGGCACCGCAACACCTCGTGGGCTCACAGGCCAACGACGCCGAAACGCCGCATGTCCACCCGTCCGTCGCGAACCTCGACCCCCTCGTCCGCTAGCAATCGCGACGCCTCCCCCACCAGCGGCGCGGCGATCGTCCCATCCGAGCGGACAACGCGCCACCAGCACACGCCGTCCCCGCGCGTCGCCAACACCCTGGCGACCGCCCGTGGCCCGCCCCGTCCGACAAGCTGGGCAATCTGCCCGTACGAGGTGACACTCCCCGCCGGGATGGACGCAACCGCCAGCAAGACGGAACCCGAAATCTCGTCCACGACGCCCATCGACTGCTCCCTTCGTGTCTCACACGCACGACAGTTCCCTGACTTCGCGTCGCGACGCAACGACACGAATATACGGACTATACTAGTCACTATGAGGTTCTACTTCGCCCGGTCGGCGCGTCGCCATAAGATCGGCAGAGCCCATGCGCTGGCAGCGATCGCCAACGCCGGCCCGGCGCTGGTAGACCAAGATTCCCTGACCTGGACTGCCACCGACGACCGTGGCGTCGAACTCCACATCGTCGGCAAGATCGCCGCCGAGGATCCCGACCTCATCATCATCCGCCACGTCATGCCAACAGACTTGAGGAACCCGAAATGACCGCCATTGACACGACCCGCTACACCTACCATCCCGGCGTGGACGAGGTCGTGGAGATCGACCTCGACAAGGTCGTCCTCCACGGCCTCGACGGCCAGCGCATCACTGAGGAATCGCTTGAACGCGAAGCGCTGGAAGACGAGCGCCGGTTCCGCGCCGGGCTGGTCCCCGGCGGCAAGTCGCTGTCCGGCGGCTCCACGCATTCCCCGAACCTCCGCGTGGTCGTGGGCGAGTCCACCGCCGACCTGGTGCGCGAGCGCGCCGCTGAGGCGAACATGTCAGTCTCCAAGTGGCTGCGGCGCCTCATCGAGCGGGAAGTCGCCTGACGGCCCCACCTCACGCACCAGCAGGCTCACAGCACGAAAAAGCATCACCCCTAGCCAAAATGCTTCTGACTAGGGGTGATACTGGTGGCAGGTGAAGGATTCGAACCTTCGTAGGCTTCGCCGACGGTTTTACAGACCGCTCCCTTTGGCCGCTCGGGCAACCTGCCATGCCTGGACACTCTAGCAAAGCGGCCCGGCTAGAACGAATCGACCGCTGCGGCTGGCACAATGGGCTTATGGCAGGGGATAGTTCGTTCGACATCGTCAACAAGGTCGACCGCCAAGAGGTCGACAACGCGCTCAACATGGCGGCCAAGGAGGTGCGCACCCGCTTCGACTTCAAGGGCACCGACGCCGCCATCGCATGGTCGGGCGAATCGGTGGAGATGGAGGCCAACGGCGAGGAGCGTGTCAAAGCCATCCTCGACGTGTTCAAGACGATGCTGGTGCGCCGCAAGGTGGATCTGCGGTCGTTGACGGCGGGCGATCCGAAGCTGTCCGGCAAGCTGTGGAAGATTTCGGCCAGGGTGGACGCGGGCATTTCCCCCGACCATGCGCGCGTCATCGCGAAGTTGATCCGCGACGAGGCGCCCAAGGGCGTCCGCTCGCAGATCCAGGGCGACGAACTGCGGGTGTTCGGCAAGAAACGCGACGATTTGCAGGCCGTCCAGGCGTTGATCCGCGAGCAGGAGTACGACTTCGCCGTCCAGTTCGCGAACTACCGCTGACATGCGCATAGCGACGTTCAACGTCAACGGGATCCGCGCGGCGACGCGTCGTGGCTTCGCGCAATGGTTGGCCGGCAGCGGCTGCGACATCGTCGCCCTGCAAGAGGTACGTTGCCCGGACGAGGCCCTGCCGGACGTGTTCGGCGGCTACCACCTCACCTATCACGCGGGCGACCTGCCGGGGCGCAACGGCGTCGCCCTGTTGACCCGCGACGAACCGCAGATCGTCCGCCACGGATTCGGACACCGTTTCGACCACGAGGGCCGCTACGTCGAGGTGGATCTCCCCGGCCTGCGGGTGGCGTCGTTGTACCTGCCGAAGGGCGGCGTCACGGATGCCAACGATTCCGAACGGGCGAAATACGCGCACAAAATGACGTTCATGAAGGCGTTTCGCCCCTATCTGGCTTCCGCCCGGCGCTCCGCCGCCGAACAGGGCCGCGAATTCCTCGTCATGGGCGACTACAACATCGCCCATGAGAACTGCGACCTGCACAATTGGCGGACGAACCAGCGCTCGTCGGGTTTCCTGCCCGAGGAACGGGAATGGTTCACAACGATCCTGGGGCCACGCACGCTCGTCGACGTGGTGCGCCGGCTCCACCCGGATACTCCCGGCCCCTATTCCTGGTGGACATGGCGCGGCCACGCGTTCGACAAGGACGTGGGCTGGCGCATCGACTACCATCTGGCCACGCCCGGTCTGGCCTCACGCGCGCTCGCGGCGAGCGTCGACCGCGCCGATTCCTACGACGCCCGGGTGTCCGACCACGCGCCGGTCGTCGTCGACTACGAGGATTAAGCGGCGCGACGCCCCCACGGCCCGCTTACGCGGGAAAACAGGCTGCGACCTCGCTGGCTGTGACGTCCTCGATGCGGGCGTGCGACCAGTGCGGGTTCTTGTCCCGGTCGACCAGTTGCGCCCGGACGCCCTCGGCGAAATCGGGGCCTGCGGCCAGCGCCGTGCCCACTGAGAGGTCTTGGGCGACCAACTCGTCCAGGCTGAGCCCAGGCGCGCGGCGCAACGCGGCCAGCGTCACTGCCACCGACAACGGGCAACGGGAACGCAGCAAGGCGCCGGTTTCCCGCGCCTGCGGGTTCACGTGGTTTTCCAGGCGTGCAACGATCTGGACCGCGTCGCCGCCCTCGTAGCATTCGGCGATCCATTCCGCCTGCGCTGGCAGCACCGCCGGCCCCGGATCGCCCTCGCACCGATCCGCCAGCCCGAGCCACACGGCGTCGGCCGCGCCGACGGACATGCCGGTGAGCGCCAGATGGGTGCCGATCTCGTCGGGCATCCGGCACAGGAACCTGCTCATGAGCACGTCGGGGAACAGCCCGATGCCGGTCTCCGGCATCCCCAGCGTGCTGCGGGGCGTCACGACGCGCTCGCTGCCGTGCGCCGACACGCCCAGGCCGCCGCCCATCGTGATGCCGTCCATCATCGCGGCGTAGGGCTTCGGATAGGTGGCGATGTGGTGGTCGAGGGTGTATTCGGCGGCCAGGAATTCGCCGGGGTCGCCCCCGTCCAGCACGATCTGCCGCAGTTGCCGCACGTCGGCCCCCGAACATAGGCCGCGCTCCCCCGCGCCGTCGAGGAGAACGCGCACCACCCGTGGGTCGTCGGCGAAATCGTCCAGGGCGCGTCGGAGCGTCTCGATCATGTCCAGGTTGAGCGCGTTGATCGCCTGGGGACGGTTGAGCCGGATGCGGCCCACGCCGCCGTCCGCCCACACCGCCACGAAGTTTTCTTCCGCCATCGCCTGCCCCCTCATGTCCGCCAGCATGCCCGCCAGGATAGTGTGACTAACCAGCCGGCGTCGCCGTTGATTCCGCCGCGAGCCGGTGCGTCCGCTGGAAGTGATACCAGACCAGCACGACGATCAGCCCGACGACCCCGTAGCCAGGCCGACCACCGCCTCGTTGCGATACGCAAGATTCGCCGCTTCGTACACCAACAGCACCGCCGTCAGCACAGTCGCGGCCTCGATGGTGCGCTCGCCCGGACGGGCCAACGGCAGCATCACGCCGCCCCACGTCAAGTACCAGCTATACATCGCCAAGCCGCCGAAGGCGAACGCCAGATACGACCACGCGAGGAAGGCGAAGGGACGCCGACGCGCCCGCCAAATGCCCAGCCACGCGATGGCGAGGACGGTGCCCACCAGGCCCAGGGTGCGGATCGCGGACAGCACCACAGCCCCGGCAGCCGCCGACCCAAAGACGGCTGTCACCACCCACTGCACGCCGCTGCCCAGCAGCATGAACGGCGCCATCGTGATGATCTCCCCCGGCACGCTGGCGGCGGGAATCCATCCGTATCCCAGCCCGCACACGAAACTGATCGCGGCGAACGTGGCGATCACGATGGCGGCGCACAGCGCCAGGCGCCCCAGCGCCTTGAGCGTGTCCGGTCGTCGAAGCGTCGTCCACGGGTGTCCGACCAACGCGATGGGAAAGACGGCCAACGCCGCCGGCTGTTTGATGCACGCGGCCGCGCCCACGATCATCGCCGACACCCAGAACCACTTCGGGTTGCGGCACACCAGCCACAGCGCCAGGACCGTCAGCCCGACCATGATGGAGTCGTTGTGCAGCCCGCCGACGAAATCGACCAAGACGATGGGATTCAGCACCCCAAACCAGGACGCGAATGTCGGGTCCACGCCAAGGCTCCGCGCGATCCGGGGCAGGAAATAGGCGAGCATCGCCATGCCCAGCAGCGCCGGGATGCGCAGCGCGATGGTCGAATAGTACGGATTCCCCTGCGCCAGGACGACGAGGCTCTCGAACATCCGCAGCGACAACGGCGGATACATCGCGGGCGTGTACCTCCATACCCAGGCCACTTGGTCGGCGAACGCGCCGGGAAGCACGCTGACGGAGTTGTAATACGGGTTCAGGCCGTTGCGCAGCAGCCATCCTTCGGCGGCGTAAGCGTAGGCGTCGTGGCTGAAAATCGGCGGGGCGATCAGCAGGGGGATCGACCAGATGACGATCACCGCCCAGTGTTTGACCGTGGCATACGGTTTCACGGTGGCAGACGACGGCGGGCGCAACCGGAACCACGCCTCCACCAGCAAGGCGACGCCGACCACGACCAGCGCCGTCAACGCGGCACGGGCAGGGCCGTTGTCCAATCCGAGCGCCCGCGCGGGCCCCCACCACGGGCTGCTTTGCGGCAGGTATCCGGGGGTGATGGAGCCGATGAAAAGGAGCAGTGTGCCCAGGCACCCGCGCTTGACGGCGGGCACGCGCCACGCCGCCAGCAGATCGTCGGCGATCGCACGCCAACGGCTTCCAGCCATGTGTCCCATCCCTGACGTTTCCCCCGCCCTTGCCAGTGTAAGGCCCGCCGACGGATTGACGCCGCAAGGGCCGATGCGCGGCGGTCAGCGTGGCCGGGCCGAAGTTCGCCCGACCAGGAAAGCGACCG
>Ga0123357_10003110_pt1 | contig 18841 bp, 18 predicted proteins | sample TergutEmb28metaG_FD_89873 | JGI IMG/M metagenome (GOLD analysis project Ga0123357, IMG submission 89873) | Embiratermes neotenicus P4 segment gut microbial communities from Petit-Saut dam, French Guiana - Emb289 P4 | ecosystem: Host-associated > Arthropoda: Insects > Digestive system > Gut ...
CCCCTCTTTTGCCTCCACCCCGCCAACGCGGGCGGGGGGGGGGGGGGGGGGGGGGGGGATATCAGGCGTGCGACTCTTGGGTGTGGAAACTCCAAAAGCCTCCAGGAGAGTGTTTGGATAGTTTAACAACGCGTGTGTTGTTTGCCACCTGGTCGTGTAAATCCGGATTGAGCAGAAATCCCTTTACCAGGCTAGCCTGGAATGTGACCCAGTCAATGGGCCTGAAATCAGTGCGGTCCGGTGGGTGGAAAAAGGAAGACCGACTCGTCGTGTCGTTAAATACAGGCAAGCGTTCGGATCTCGGTGTAGAGCAAAAAGTCATGCATACTTGGGAAGCAAATTATTTTATTATTATAATGTCGAGGATATCAGGAGTGGCAGAAGCGTGTATGGGAACGTAACCGGTGTTTCCGCACCATAGATAAAACAGGCGTTCTCATTGTTGCAATCATGCAAGGCTCTTTCCATTAAGTGTTAAACTAGAATTCTAGTCCACGTGTTTAACATTCAGTTCACCCGCCTTTCGGACTGGTGACCCACCGAAAATATAAAGAGTCAGTTGCGACCCAGACGCTCCATTAGGAAGGGCGGGGACATGTCAGTTTCCGTCGGGTTAATTGCATACACACACTTCAACAGGGAGGTTGAAGAGGAGATCAGAGTCGCCTTCGAGAGGTTTAGGTGATCTTCTTTGTGTTAGTCGTTTCTGCCTGCTTAGGAGCTTTCCATGCCAGGCCAGGAGTTGATTTTGGTGAAGATGTAGGAGTAACCTTGAAAATGCGACGTCCTGGAATATCGTGGTTTTACCCTGCGCGCAGGCTCCGCTGCTCAGCAGAAGACCTGGCCCGTACTATTCCTGCGAGATATGCAGGTCTGTTGCGTCACTCTTATGGAAGGGTTCGGGTGCGTGTTACGCAAGCCCCGCTTTCGCTCCTTTCCACTTTTCACTTTCCACTGCCCCGATATTTGGCTATGTTGTCACACCTGGAGCTGCAGCACTTAGGCTGCCTCTTTAGGGTTCGGCACTCGACGGAGAGACGCCCCACAAGCAACGCAATGGGATGTGTATAAAAAGTTTCGCCGTGTGTAACCAACGCAATGCCAACGATGCCACATTCAAGGCTCTTTGTCGCAACATACGTCTCCACCGTTACCCGCAGGCAGACGCAGAACTTAGAGACAGAATCCACCATCGACACGTCTCTCCCACGTGTCACCCACACTATGAAATGAGGAGTGAGGAGACGGTCCTTATCACGGCAACCTGATCGGTTCTGATAACTCCATGGACGCGAGATTCCCAGAATTCCCATTTCCTCCCGACCGACGCTCTCAGGCGTAAGTTCCCGGAGGTTTTTTAACAGCAGCGTTCTTCCGCTTGAGAACATGTTACAGCTGCAACATTGCTCCCATCAAAGGACTACAGAGGAGTGAATGTGGAACCCATTTACTTCCCCGACACAAGCATCAACTTGGGCCGTTTATTCAGTTGTGCACTTAGATCATAGCCACGAAAGGACTTCACGCATGTCGTTGACAACTGAAACTTAAATAGGAGTTTCGGTTACGTATTCACCAGCGGGTACATTGCTGTGAAGCACGTGGGCTCTTGGGTGAGTGGTGCTCGTTGGCGTGCCTCTAGAAGCCCTGATATTTATCCAGTGGACACGCGCCTATAAGCTGTCACGTAAGAGACTGTGGGTTCAGACGCATCCGACCTTTGTCCAACTTTCTGAGTGGGAGCTGGGGCTCCGCTACAGCAGCCTCTTACACAATTCTAACCGTGGTGGTCCTAGTTGCCTATTGCAATCAGGATGTAGATTGCCCTGGAATCAGCAGGTTTTATTGGCAGAGGCGCGCACGCAACATCGGACAGTGACTCGGACGCTGGCCTCCTGGTGGAAGTCTCCAATTAATCGTACGAGCACACCAGCTCGTTGGTCTTGCTCTTGCCTTCGAGTTGCTTCGTCGTTCGTAGGAAGGGAGAAATCTCATTTACACCAGCTACAATGATTAGGCTCCGAACCGGTACCATGGAGAATTTATTGGCCTTTCCGTACTGCCATAACCCCCTTCAGGTCCCGAAGAAGGGCTGGGGAAAGCTCCAGCTTCAAGATAGCCTTCATAAAACCTAATTCGTCTTAGGTCAGAATAGTGTGTGGACAGGGTCTCCTTTCCTGAAACGCTGTTCACTCTGATTCACAAGTTGGACATACGTACCAAAATAATTAGAAAGACTGCTAGCCAAACCAAAGCGTTAACTGGGGGGTGGAGACTTGCGCGAAACACAAGTCCACGTCCCCCTGTCTCTTAGCCATTCCTGCGTGTGTCCGTATTGCTGTTCCCTGTAACAGACACCTAAACTCTAATAGGGAAATAAACTTACGTTGACGATTTTGAAGTCAGTTTGAGGGCATTGACTGATCATGCCAAAAACTAGGACCTGGGTTGCCCTGGACTAAATATGGGAGGTATAAACATTGTTTTCTTGGCTTTCTGGGTTCCGAGCCCAGTCTGGCCCAGTCGCAAACTGGATGTAGGCGACGTCTTTTAAGCGGTTAGATGAAGCCGCCGCGGCTGGGGGAGGAGAGTGCGGGCCGTGCCACCACTCTGCACCGAATACCCTGGCATTTGTTTTACAACTGAGGAAAAATAACGGAAAACATCAGGCAAGGTAACCGAAGGGCGCTCGGCCTATCAGCGCCGAACGCGATTCGTTTATTCGACTTGGCCATCGCGGGCGATGGCCTCGACTGGCCTGCTGACCCCTGCTTCCCTTGGCTTTTGTGTCAGGCTACGGAGTCAACCCTCGATCAGCGTAAGTATCTGCCGAGTTATCGTACTAGTGGGTTCCCCACATCAGCTAAATTTGACTCAAATCTCTCAGTCGGGGCTCTGATGTGTTCGGCAAATAGCGGAATGCCCAGATCCTCGTGTATCTGCCTGTTACTTACCTACTAGGGTCACCATTAGCAAGGAGGAGACACTTGGATTTTAACACCTGTAACCTTCGGACATGATAGCTGACAGCGGATCCCCACGCGAGGCACGCATAGTCCATCACAGGGCGGATGAGCTGCTTATATTTCATGTCTCCATTCCTGAGATTACTCTTCTTATTCAGGAGGGGACCCAGCATGCCCATCAATTCAGCAGCCCTCTTCCTGACCTGATCGATGTGAAGAGACCAGGTGAGTCGTGTATCTAGCGTCACCCCCAGATAACGAGTTGTGTCGACACATTGGTTTGGTTCCCCGAAAAAAGTGTTACTGGTCGGGGCTGGAAGAAGCGTCGTCTGGCACGCGCCAAGATAATCGCGGTGCTCATAGAGACATTAATGGCGATTCTCCACTTACTCAACCACCTTTGAAGATCGTTGAATTATGACTTCAGGTAGCTGATGAGCAGCGTCTGCTTGCGGGACGTGACTACGATGGCCGTGTCGTCCGCGTAGAGGGCTAACTCGACGTGGTGCGAGGGTGAGGGCATGTCGTTGATATACCGACTGAAGAGCAGAGGGGAGATCAATCCACCCTGAGCTACCCTACCCCGCATGACTCGACGAGATGACGGCTGTCCATGTACGGAGTTTATATATGGAAGAGTCGGGGCGGTAATAAGTTCTGAATAGCGTGGTTCCTGCCAATAGTGTTGTTGCAAGTGGTTTGGTTGGATGGGGAGTGTATTAGTCAGTGCAGCTTGGAAGCGAGACCTTTCGTTTGGGAAGAAATTCTACCTTTCGCGAGTAGTCCTTTGTCGCAGGAAGTCCTTCTGGTTTCCTCCATTTCACTTCTATTTCTACTTTCGATATGTTTCTACCCTTCCCTTTTCTTTTATTATTTACCAATTTCTACTCCTTCTTGCCCGTTCTCTTTATTTCCTGCGATTTAATACAGGTTCCTAGACTGCATTTTCTGTATTACTCATGTACCTCTCCTCTCGTCCCTCTTCACCGCTGTTTAGTACCGAGATATTACATTCTCCGTCTCAATTTCATTGTTACTTTTTTGTTCATTTTTCTAGTCTTCTGATCTCCTTCCACCTTTAGTTTTGCCCTTTCCTTCAGTCCACATTATTATGTTCCTTTAGTCTCCCGGTTCTGCACGTGGTAACTGTACCACAGAGTAGCTCCTCCTTTTGTTTTGTTTTGTGTTTTCCTATTTATTATCATATATTGCACTGCTTTTTAACTATTTGTTCTTTGTTGTGGTCTTTAATCTCCTTCCTATTTCAGTTTGTCACTGTCCGTTTCTCTATAGTTGTGTTCTTGGGTCTTCCCGCTCTGCACGTGATATTTTTACCATGCAACAGCATTGTGCCACGATTTTCCCCCTACTATTGTTTATTTTGGATCTATGTATTCTGTAATTATATATTGAACTTTCCTTCCTTTTCTTTCTCCCACTTGGCTCATGCAGATGTTCTCCTGTGCCTAGCTGCCACACCTGTTAGAATTTCTTCCCACACGGAAATTGTCTCTTCAAACCTGCATAGATTATTACAATCCTCCATCCTCCCAACCACTTGCATCAACCATACCGCCTGGCGCCACGTTACTCAGAACTTATCACCGTCCACACTCTTTCTTAAATAAACTGTGTATTTGTACAACCGGCTTTCTTTTTGAATTTTTTACCGTTGAAAATGAGACCGATAGGTTGCCCCGAAATGTCGGGAAGAAATTACCACTACTCGATTCGTATTAACGCAGAAGAGCGCGGTTCTCATGTAAATGAATGCTTTTGTATTGAATGTGCTGAGCCTTACTCCCTGTCCTGACCACAAACAAAGCGGTTCCAATGTACTGTCATTAATAGGCCCCGAATCGTTGCGCGGGATTTAGTGATTCTACGTGTCTAGGACTTGCAACTTTAATGGTCACGATGATTTCATGTCTGATTGCCGATGTGACATTCGTAAATTAGTTATTTTGACATTTCTCTTACTTTGATAAGTAGCTGTAAAACTTGAAATTTGTTTGTACTCTTGGTTCAAAATTCGGTAGTAATTCTTCACTGACCACATATAAATATATGTTTAGGAAGATATGATAATTCAAATCACATTACACATGTTAATAATTATTAAATAAGTATTAAAAGCGTGTAGTTCATGTGTATTTCTGCTACAAAGTAATGTAACATTTAGCCCCATGTAGTGTAACTGCGTATACCATACTGGGGAAATTTATCGCTTGTGCGTCCCTATGAACAGCTTAAAGTAGTTCTTAAATCTTAATCATGAATAACAAATAAAAATGTAACGTTGAAGAGTAACGATATAAGTGAACTTGTATATTAATATCATTTCAATATATACATAAATGGCGCAAAAAAGATATTTAAAAAATCTCAAGTAACCCTGGTCTCCCCTACAACAAGAAGACGTGGACGTAGAGCTCTACTGGCTTTCATTTGTCGGAGTTACAGAAATGAACAGTCCCTTGTCCCCTAGGAATGGCTTCACCCTGCATATAGACACCTGTGATGTTACTGCATGATCTCCCGTCAGTGTTTTGGCCGGGGGAGAGAAGATAGATCTGTGGGACATTTAACGGCACTCTTCCAACTCAGTAATCTTATGGCCCAGATTGTGAAATAAGAATAATTCCGAATGTCACTGAACAGATCGTCCGGATAGACTGACGAAAGGAAAGAAGACATCGAGTAATGTGAGTGGCGTCACAATTGTAAACCTAGCGATATTGGCGGCGATGTTTTGGTACGGAGACAGGCTCTGGGGCTACTCGGCCTCCCACCTCCACTCACCCATACGTCATCATGGTGTGGCGATTAATTAAGCAAAGGGAGTTGATTATCTGGTACGTGCTAACTACTATTAATAATTGTTAACAGTTAATTTGTCATACAAATGTCAATGTTGTTGGAAATGCGAGTTCTGGGGCTCTTAACCACAAACACAAACGCACACATTCATACATACGTGCATACATACGTACACACGTACATACATACATATATAAACACGTAGGTACATGCATACATACGTACGTACCTACACACGTACATACATACGTACGCAGGTACTTAAATCATACATACGTAAACACTTATAATCATACATACATACGTACATATATACACATACATACACAAACAACACATACATATATGCATACATACGTACACACGTACATATATACATACATACACACAATACACACATACATATACATACATACGTACATACAAATGTACACACGTACATACAATCATACATACATACATACATACATAGTACGTACATGCATATATGTACACACATATACATACGTAAAACATACATACACACGCACACTCACACACGTACGTACACACATACATACGTACGTACTACGTACTTATATACATACATGAATACATATGCACTAAGTAAATACATAAGTACGCATACATACGTACATATCTACTTACAAACATACTTACATACATGCGTACGTGCGTACTTACATATATACATACATAATTACGTATAAGGTAAATGCTGATATGAGGTAAGGTCATGTGATTTGGTAAGGAATGCCGTAATTACTCCTCCCTCCCATCCAAGGAATTAAAAATCAACAATTGAGAATAATCCTAGGTTCTAGGAATTAAGGCCAATAATAATAATAATAATAATAATAATAATAATAATAATATGCAAAAATGTGAATCTGAACACATACACCTCTTTCATTATCCACAATGCAGAGAAATATGAATAATTACTGAATATGTTTTTGTTATTTAAAATGAAATTTAGCTTTATTATTGTCCTTGTTTTTGTCCTCTATTTTACGTATAGGTGGCAGGGTCGTCTTCATTTACTATCTGAAATTTTTCTGCTGTACTTTTTCTTGAGAATGACAACTCTAAGAAAACCTGAATCACACTGCTGTCATCGTTGCCCACCTCCTATTTGTCGGTGGAAGGGTTATTGAAGAATGAAGTACTTTACAATTAGTTTTCTACATCACACTACTTCAGCATTGTAAACCCTTACAATACAAAACAAAATTCACATTTTCTAGACTTCAGCAATCTCTTGGAAGAGCATTAAAAATCGTACGCTACGTTCGTGACAAACATTCTTCCGCCAAATTCCAAATCGGAATTATGGGAGTGTTTCAGTACAATAAACATGAATCAACTGAACAGGAACGTACAGTAACAGTACATACATAGTGATACTGTCTCCTGGCTAGTGTAGCATTTGTAGGGTTGCCCGCAAGACCACATTTACTATTGAATAATATTTCCATTTCTCTTTACTTTTTTACGTGGCACTGTTATGTGTTAATTGACACTAAGGTTCAAGTGTTACGAAAAGCTTTATCGTTTATTGTTTCATAGCAAATCACCAAAACACAATAAATGAGAAAAATAAAACAATCAGAAATAAATACTCTTGAACTCGATTATAACGCCATCGGATAGTGCGACACCTAATCTCTAACGATATACATTCAGTGGCACCAACTAATTCCACATAAAGTACATGTTTTTCTGCCTTGCTTAGTACGACATACATAAGGGCATGTGCCTCGGATATAACGACATTGCCAGTCAGCGGTTCCAGTATAATTCTCTAAGACGTATGTTATTCTGAGTATTCAACCATATCCTCGTCCTTGAGATGGCAAGCCTTGTAAATCTTTAAGGTAACTATATATACATTCCAGGCCTTGGAAATGACAACAGTAACAGTGACTCATTTTGTGTCTACAGTTGCCCTCTGCTGTAACGTCATGATATGGCTAGTCACCAACAAAAGCTTTTGAGGGTCGTAGAAAAAGTAAAGCGATTAGAGAAGTAGAAGATAAATGTAAAAACCTGACGTATGAGGGAATTTTGTCTCGTAAATTCTGCAGTCCAAACGATATGGAAAACAGGGGGGAAAAAATGATTAGTGCGTTTGAACAGAACGGATCGAGAATAAAGCAATTTCGACAACTTGAACGAAGTGATGTCGATGACGGACTACTAAAGTGGTTTTAACAAGAGAGAAGTGATAATGTAACAATGTGAGGTCCTCTTCTCATGATAACTTTTGTTCTTCTTGAATTTTAATTTTAAGTTAGTGTATTGTAGTCATAAACACCTATGGCAGTTTACAATTACATAGGTGCAATTTTTATTTTTCTAAATTTTAATTGTAATTTAATTTTGAAATAGATCATAGGGTTAACATTAATTAAAGTGCCTGTAGACCTTCATTTTGTCTTGAAATAATCTTCCTTCACTTTTACCATACACCTCTCTTCGAACAACACACGTTTATAACGACACAATTTATTCGGTCCCTTCGACGACGTTATAACCGAGTTCGAATGTATACTCTTATTGTTAGAATTGTTAGTAATGACAGAACAGTGATTTGAGGTTTAAGCAGACTGACTGCTGAGGAACTGGGTCTTCTGGGTTGTTGCGGCGTGTGGTTGGGTGATTTCTTCTCGCCGTTTCGACGAAAGGTATCACATTTTTCTTCAGGGCTGTGGGTGAACTCATAACCCTGAAGATGAAGGCGGTACTTTCTTTCGAAACGTCTGGAAATAATTACCCAGCCACACGCCGCAGCAACCTAGAAAGCTGCCTCCAAAATGCGAAAACATGTTTGCAACTAACAAAATCCTTCAGCCCTTTGCCATTTCCACTGGGTGTTGCGGCTAGTTTCCCTCATGACCTCAGCCGTATCTTTCGCTGAAGTCTTCTATATCGCTTGTCCTACAAGCGATCAGGCGTCTGTGCTATAGACCGCACGCCTTGGAAGAGACTGAGGGTTTTTAAACGCTGCTGAGTTGCAACTTTATCTTCTGTGTGTGTGTGTGTGTGTGTGTGTGTGTGTGTGTGTGTGTGTGTGCGTGCGTGCGCGTGCGCGTGCGTGCGTGTGTGTCACCCACACACATTCATTTCCGTGTTCATAAGAGCCAAATATTTGTCCTTTTAATATCCTTTCCTTAATGCTACAGATCATATTCACAACCGTATAAAATAACGGGCAAAATTTCTGTTCTCTACAATCTAGTTTTTATGCTTTCACATAGTTACCAACAACACAATCGTATTGAACTGTAGCCGAATATCGACTTCAAACCACAAGCAAGCCACGCCTTCATGCTTCTGAATATAAAAATATTTTAAAATTCAATTTTAACAAAACTTGAAACGCAGATGTCCGTCGCTGCAATTTTTCCAGCATCGTAAATTGAGAACAAAGATGATATATTCTCAAACGTAAATTATTTCGGTTTGTAATTGTGACAGTCACGTTACCTATTCAGCGTAATCAGACTACTGGACTTTGCACCTGAACGAACACAAATTTCGGTTTCTGACAAACTTACGTACTTTACCCGAATGTTGGAGTAGGTTGGGCTACAAACTTTTTAAATTGAAACGGTATGTTACTTCTCCAGCGGCTTTCGCTGAGGGGCTTTTTTTTTTTAACTCAGGGCAATTTTTAATAATTTTAACATACGCGGATTATACATTGTGCTCTAGAGAGGATTGCTTAGCAAAAGACGAAGGGACCCTTCTTTTCCTGAACAATCAGAAAAGTCGAAGTCACCATTTTAGGACATAGCACTTCCGGAAGAATAAACACAAAACTCTCGTAGGTCGGTCTCTATGTGTCTGGTACTGAGAATAGCCACCATTCTTTCATTACCGAGGGCAGACAAAAACACAGAATCAAGCTTTTGATTTCTCTGGGCTGCAATCAGGAGACTATGTCGCAAGATAAGAGCCCATAGCCACCCACTCCATTTTTTGTACATTTATTTGAAATATTGTAAATAAGCCAACTTGGTGCACAATTTTCCTTTGTATGTTTATTTATTTTCTCTACGTATTGCGGGCTACAATGTGCCCATCACCTGGAGAAACAACTGTATTTATGCGACACTTGGTTCTTGTTATTTTGTATGGATGGCTGTCTGGTATGCACATAGTCGCCCGCAACATGTAGAGAAAATAAATAAACATACTAAGAAAAATTGTGCACCAAGTTGGCTTTATTTACAAGATTATACAGGGATGCACGGTCAATAAAACATAAAATTTGATTTGAAATATTTTCCTTATAGTTTTCTACGTGAAAGCATATTCTCATTTTCAGACTATGGGTAACAAATTTCAACTGGCTTAATTTTCTCGGGTAACTAATTTCCTAGCGTAAGTAGAATTGTTCTTGTCCATCATTCTCTTTTGATCAGAATATGCCCTAAAATTCCTCGCAACCTTATAGTGTGTGGCAGCAACGCTTCTTAACATTCCATTTGTATCCACGGAACTCAGTGCGTTCTGCAAGTGTATTTCTTTGCCAACTACCCACTAAATTATTCTTTCTGTATTTGCCAGTCTTCTCATACAAATAAAGCAGGCTATTCCTTTCAAAAGTCCCCAAAACTTACTGTGTTAATGGTCACGTGTGCAGTAAGAGTAACATAGCCAAAGCATGACTATATGACCCGCAGATGACGCGATTGTTTTGAAGAAACCTTGAATTCAGCTAAGAATAATTTATAAAAAATGCCTTTATAACATCAACAAATATGTTAACTGTTATTTTCAATTATGTGCTTGCATTTTAAATAATAAGTATTGGCAATACTATAATAAACTAAAACCTACACACTAGTAAGCCGGTTACGTACACGACAAATAACCTTATGGCTTCGATGTTGATTGCTGGGACACGTTCGAACAGAATATGTTGTCACAGAACATATCCCAATGCAGTCTTCCCGAGATGTCAGAATCAGTGGCGGATTCTCTAGCATTGCGCAGCCTTGCCACTGAAATGGAAGAAATTGCGTAATGAGGAGCTTCATGATTTGTGCTGCTCAAAGAATATAAGTGTGCTCAAAACAAGAAGAATGAGATGGGCGTGGAATGTGGCACGTATGGGGGAATGCGTATGTGTGTACAAGGTTTCGTATGGCATCCTGAGAGAAAGAGACCGCTTGGAAAATCGACGCATAGATGTGAGAATAACATTAAAATGGATCTTCCAGAAATCGGTTGAGGGATGTAAATTGAATTGATTTGGCTCAGGAAAGGGGCAAGTGACTGGCTGTCTTTTGTGAACACGGCAATGCATCTTTGGATTTCAAATAATGCGGGTATTTCTTCGGTAGCTGGGGAACTCTGCCCTGTGGAGTTAGTTACAAAGTGTTCGTGCAGATGGAAGTCACTTGCAGCCCTGCGACGTCGTTATTAACTTGGCTTATCTCTTGCTCTGCAGCAAAAACCCTACAAATAAAGGGAATGATAAGCAATTAGCAATTATTCCATTGTAGCGATACGGCCTGGTGCAGTGACTGTGTCGGAACTGGACACAACATCCGTTGTTACGTCACTTTCTGAATACAACATGATGACGCATTTTCCGCCCTGCTACTGTTACCACTCACACTAATAATTATGCCTTTTTTTTGTCAAGTTCCCAGCGATGCAGTCGAGGTCTCCGTTACTTTGGGCTGTGACGCCGCGACACTGGTTGATTTGTGCCCGACGTTTCGTGACTACTTATTGATCTCATCTACAATGTCAAAAGTCAAATGTCATTCTTCCTGGATATTTCGACCCTTGACGATGCAACCAACCACTACTTTGCTACGGGGTGTCCGAATCACTAGTGACGCAGCGCGATACATCCCAGAGGAAAGACTACCTCAGTCCTCCCCTCTCCCGGCGCGTTCGCAAAGTTGCGAAAAGCGACTATTAGCCTCTTCGTATAACAGTCTCATGGTCCAAATGAAACAACTCTGGTCTCACTGGACAGTTTTTAATGAAACTTGATATACGTAGTATGAATAATTTTCGAAATTCTATCGAAAAATTCAACTTTGATGAAAATATGGCAAATATAACGGGTACTTTACATGAAGGCCTGTGTACATTTATGATAGTATTTAGGTGAATTCTTCTTAGAATGAGAAATGTTAGAGACAAACGTTGCAGAGAAAATTAAAATTTTATTTTATATAACTTTTTTTTTGTTTCGAAAATCGTGCCATTTATGAGATAACGTGGAAAAATATGGTAGAGCCAGAGAGGTCACGGATGAAAATACGGCGCATGCGCATTGCACGCTGGATAAGTAAGGCTACAGAATGTAGTATTTATTGCTTTTCTACGGAACAAAGGTGACGCGAACGCGCCTCAATATTCTTTTAAACTTGTGTTGCCCTTCTTTTTGTTTTTTTTTTTACCGAGAGATGGAAATCTTTATAAAATCGTTATATAATATACCCTAACGACGCTCATTTTCTGCGACTGACAAATGCCTCAAGAACAGTTGCATAATTCACTTTGTTTTGCCTCTTTCCTTCGTGTACCAGATAAGTATAAACAATAGGAAACGAACTGCATTCTAGCAGCATGAACCAGAAGGGCGGCTTACGCCTGAGTAGAATGTGGAAGCCCCTAATCCATGGGTATCCAAACCGTGCTTGCGGGGCCGCTAGTTTGTATTACGCGGCACACAGCCACATTTGTAAATTATGTATATACTATAAAAATTAAACAATAATATAGAGGGCTAGGTATGCGGCTTATTGTTACTTTTCCGCGCATGCCGCGAGGAAAAAAACCCCGTCCCTTTGTTTACCATGCAAGTGCTAACGACGCTCGTTACATCTTGATGGCAGACGGATCAGGACACAGTAGCCGTCAGCGTTATTTTCACATGGCAGACAAGCAGTGTGATCGATGTGGTTGTGGTATGGTGAAAGGTGAAGTTATCCCTGCACTCACCATGAAGGCATATAGGGGAGTGAATATGTAACTTCTGTCATTCTTAAACTCGACACTAGATAAAGGACAGTGGTCGGATTCACGCCCCGTCCGCTCAACCCCAGTGGATATAGCCCATTTTGCCTATTGTACAGGTGGCGGGGTAGCCCGCACAGTCGATCTGGACGTTTTTAAAAAGAGCAAAACGTCTGGCTTCTCCTGGTATTCGAATCACAGACCGTCCAGCCCTTAGCCTATCAACTATGTTGACTACGCTATTCCGACTGCTGGATGTCATATGGGTTTCGGTGAAGTGCCCGTTCTAACTAATTAAGAAATGGCTTCAATCCAACAAAATATTTTTATTTCGAATAACTCTGAAATAGGTTGCTGCATTTATTTGTCCCATATTTTGAAGCACTGTATTTACGTGATATAAAAGCGATATAAGGCAAGAGTGAAAATGAAGTCATTTTCCGTCTTCCTTGTTGCTATAAAAATTGTGAATTTAAATAAATCGTTCATTCCACGTTGTATCAAGATATGCCGTCGAATACTACCATGCAGCGTATAGCGACTAACTACGAGCCGGACAATCTGGGGTTAGAATCCCGGCAGGGGCAAAAACATTTTCTTCACCAAAACGGTCAGACTGGTTTCGGGGCACACACAGCCTCCTATTTCATGGGTACCGGGGATTTTTGCCGGGGTTGCGAGGCTGATGCGTGAAGTTGACCACTCATTCTCATCTAGTGTCGAGGTTAAGAATGAGTGGAGCAATACCTCTAATCCCGATCATGGCGTGGAAAGGGACAACATTACCTTTACGTTTACCTTGTACATACCGGTGAAAAATCTTGAGTGCGATGTCGTTTATGTGCTGCTATTGTTAATCACAGGTAAAGAGGTTTATTGGGAATTTTGTTAACTTAAGCATAGACCACATTAAACATTTTAGTGGAGTCAAGCAGTGGATGCTGTCAAACTTGCCATTCGTTCATTAAGTAACACACCAACAAATGCACACTTATAGTCTTTAATAATCTAAAATTTACATTAAAACACAAACGCTCCTTCATTTTTCGATCATACGATCATCCTCAGGGAGCATTCTTTGTTCCTTGCTAAAGTTACAGTTTAAAACACTCAGTGATGTACTTTGTTATATTAATTTGGTGCTGTGGCAGCATGTCTGTAAGTAAAAACAAGTTTACTAAATAGATTGTTAAGGCAATAAAACAATTACTCAATGTAGTAAGAATAATTATTATACACAAATAATTAGGCCATATTGGTTAGAGTTTCAGTTGTGCTTACCGTGTGTTATGTGTGAGTTGTACGCTGTTCAATTGAGACCGGCTGTCGATGTGCTTTTTGTCCCATATAGCGTGAGACTGGCTATGGGCTACGTGGGAGAATGTGTGTTGTGTTTGCAAGTTCATAGAGGGGGTTACTGTCATTAATCTGTTGTTCTGTAATCAAAAAATTAAGGTGATGAAATATTTGGATGTATAAGGCTTCACAACGGTTCATGCGTGTACCCTTCTGACATTTCTTTAATAATTGTAATGTGCCCGCTATTGTTCCATATTCATATCTATTTTGTAAAATGTGCAATGCATATAAATGATTGTTGGTTCTTATATATCTTACGTGCTCTTTGTTTCGTATATTTATAGATCTACCTGACTGTCCAACATATATGTTATTACATGTGTTACATGCTATTTTCCATATCTGTAAAGATCTAACGGAAGGTGAATAAATATATGATATGATATTTTGTATATTCTGCTTGGATGTTTATTTGTTTGTTTTTCAGTTAGTTGTTGTTGTATGGTATTGGTTGCTCGAAAGGCAATGCTTAGATTGGATTGTTTGAACAAATTGGTAAAGGATCTTACTAGTGGGCTAAAGTACGTATGTGAAGGTTATTAATTTTTTGTTATGTGAAATGGTTGTGGGATGTTGTTGTTGTTTTTGTTTCTTGGTTATTAACTTCATCTTAAGTTCATTTATGGTGTTAACTGTTTGTCCATTATTTTTCGCTATGGTAAGTATTGTTTTCCATTCTTCGTGTTTCAATTTTCCGGTGATGGGCAATGTTACCATTCTGTGTATGTAGTATATGAATGCTGTTATCTTATGCTCATATGGATGATTGGAGGAAAAATGAATAGTAGTATCAGTGCATGTGGGTTTTCTATATATACTTATCTCAATGTGGTCTTTATTTCTGTGTATGGAAAGGCTCAAATAATTTATTGTGTCATTTTCCTCTATAGACATTTTTAATTGAAGGTTTTTGTCTATTATGGTGATTTGATGTAACTGCCCCTCCCTCTCCTTTAAATTTTTATATCAACATTTGTTTTTAGAAAAATTACTGGCTTTATATATATTTATTGTCTCTAACTCAAAGGTCAAGTTAAAGGTAAGAATTAGTTATGTACCTAAGCTTTCCTGATGCTGAATATCCAGAGCATAGTAGCAAATATCTGCACAATTGCTGGAATATGAATTCTAGCGATTGGGCAGAGATTATGTCTCCCATAGCAAGAATGTTCAGTTTCCATTTTAATGAGTTGGGTGGGCCCCAGAGCCATTGTAAATGTGGCTGAGAAGGGACACAACACTTCCCTTCTTAGTAAAGAAACTCCTGACCCACGACCCAACAGAGAGCTAACAGACAACAAGTGCAGTAAATTCTGTAACTGAATCTGTCATTGAATTTCGACAAAGGAAATAGAAAGCATTTGTTAATGTGGTAAAAGAAAAATAAAAGCATAATTTCAGTACTTATAACAATGAAGTAATAAGTGTCTGCCGACAAATTTAGACACATATTTTTGCTTCTTATATCCAAAATCAGTGTCAGCAAAAGGTTATGTTGGTTTAGGATAATTTAGTTCATGTAATGCATATTGGTTTCCTTGGAAGTGAGGTATCTCAAACAGTATAATGGCTAGGATGTGGGGTTGAGGGTTACAGAATCACATTTCATTTCCAGCAGGGCAGAGGTTTTTCTTGTCCCCATAATGTCCTGACTGACTATAAATCCCACACATTCTCATATCCAGTAGGTACCAGAGGCCCTTTCCCAGGGACTACACAGGTTTGGGTTAGGACTAGAACACTGAATACTCAGACTCATTTTCTGTAATTTTTCTCATTTATTCCAAGCAAATGTCAGGTTGGTACCTGGACTGTACCATGACTGTTTCCTACAAACTCTGCAATTAATCATTCATCAGTCATCCTAACATTTGACATTACGTGGTCTGAGAAGCTGACTATGTCATAACATAAACAGACAAATAAATAAATAAATCAACAAATAGAGGTATCCTGTGATAAGTGGGTACCTGTCACCACGGCATGATGTGTCCTCAGGTTTTGGATGGAGGAAAAGCCTCCAGTATGGAGGGTAGCTGCGAATATATTGAATAAGCAGTCGCAAATAGCCGACAAGGGGTGGTCCTCCAGCTTGGGGGTCAAGTGAGGTGCTAACAACTCCTCACCATAAAAACGTATCATGCTACGAAATGTTCACACAGGAAGCCAAGGATCTGAACTGATACTTTAGTGCGACCTAAGCAACGGATATGGGACATGAAATTTGGTACTTGGAATGTTAGGAGCCTGTATAGGTCAGGTTCCCTTTTAAAGCAGCAGCCAGAGAATTAGCAAGATATAAATTAGATTTAGTGGAGGTACAGAAGGTTAGGTGAGACAAAGGGGCCATGGTAAGGGCAGGAGATTGTAATTTTTTTTTAATGGAAAAAGAAACAAAAATTATGAATTGGGAGCAGGATTTCTTACACACCACAGAATAATAACAGTAGTTAAGAGAGCAGACTTTGTTAGTGATTGGATGTCATATAGAGTTCTGAGAGGTCGCTGGTGTAATATTATTGTTCTGAATGTGCATGCACCAAGTGAGGAGAAAAGTGATGATTCAAAAGACATTTGTAACCATGGGCCAACTACTTGCACTGTTTTATGTTATTAAAATATTTATTTACATAGAATACTTTAAAACATAAGACTTAGTTTAAAATTTGCTATGATTCCTACATGTTTCAGTCATAACTTGACCATCCTCAGGGAGTATAAAAATTCGTATAATGAAGTTGCTACTATATTTTTCTTCCGGTGGTGTGGCGGCATGCGTTTATATGCTTATGTTATGCCCGTGTGCTCTATTGATGCTCCTGCAGTGAGTGGTGTTGTTCTTGAGCTATGGCCTAGCGCTTGGGACCGCGATGTCTCGGTCCCAAGCGCTAGTATTCTATGTAAATAAATATTTTAATAACATAAAACAGTGCACGTAGTTGGCCCATGGTTACAATTACAATATATATATATATATGTGTGTGTGTGTGTGTGTGTGTGTCTGTGTGTGTGCATTTATCACTGATCTTCAAAGAGTTAAAAAAGCCTACAATTAACGGCTATTATTTCTTTAAACAGTGCTAACCGCTTGGTCTTGAAACTAGAGATGTTCTTTGTTTTGTGTGAGGTGGGATCTGAGTAACCAAATGTCAGGCTGACATCGACTGAATTGCTTGTTTCATGTGATGATAAAATGTAGTGTAGCAGTCATAAATGCAATGCTTCCAGCCTAATCCTGTTGCTGGCGCCACGTTGCATAGAGCTGCAAATTGGTCTCCCTTTTATCTGCGTAAAAACATCGATACTCTGATAGGTGTTGGTGTCTGCTTGTGGCGTCCATGGCTCATGGGGGGTAAAGGACATGAAACTGACGTTCTGGCAGTGGTTTTAGGGTCGTTATGGAATGTGACATGTCAAATATAATCAGAATCAGTGCACGGGAGAGGGTTCGGTCCATAAGCACCCAACACACTTTGTGCCATTCACATTTCGTTGTCATGGTACTCATTATTATTGTGTTCCATTTATGTGAATGCTAAAGGTTAGGAAAGATACGAACTTCGAGAATGTTTATCAAGGTTAGCTTATGTGTTCTTTGTAAATTATGCGCCGAGGCAGAAGAACGTGTAATACAGGTGTTGTTGAGGTAACCATCGAGCATAAAACAGAGAGTGTGTGTACTTTGAGGTAGGAGCCGAGGCTGAGGAAATAGTTGAGCATCAAGCATGTAATACGAAATGTGTTTAGGTGAGCATCGAACGCGTGAGACAGTGACTAATGTGAGGTGCAAGGTGGGACTGTGAAACCACTTGTGTGTTGCCATCGCTAACAATAATTTTTAATTTATAAGCATTGATAGGAATAATTTATTTACAATAAAATAATAACAATATAGAAATAATAATTCAATGGTCATGAGCGTATAAAATTTGGCCATAGGAAGGGACCGGGCCATTCAGTTTCTGTACAGTGGTCATTTTTTAATCGTCATCATTATTGCTGTAGTTACCGATGTGTCCAATGTAATGTGCGCTCTGACAGCAAAGGACAGTTTAGTATCAAGAATATTTGTCATACTTACCAAATGCCCCGTCAGAGTTGATACGCGCTAAGGACGAAGGAAAACTGAGCGTCCATAATGGTCACCATGCTTACAGGGTGCTTTCTCAGAGACGTACATATTGAGAAGAAAGCAGTTGGGCATGTAATGCCGGGTTATGCTGTGAGCTGTAGAAACATAGTGCACAGTCCAGTGCTGCTGTCCATCTAGGAGGTAACATTTTTAGACGTTTTAATTTCATGTAAAGTGATTAGATGCCAGCCTGGACGAAGTCCGGGCATGTGGACTGCTGACTTCTCGGGTTGATGCAGACGCATGTATGTCTGGTGTTCTTTGCACCTCGTCTTGATAGTTCTTCCCCTCTGTCCTACACACAGTTTTCCGCACCTACATGGAATTTGATATATTCCTGGGATCCCTAGTTCTAATTCAGTCGGCAGAGATAAACATCTGTTCAGTTTTCATTTTTGGTACGTGCATCCCATTGATATTGTGTGTGTACTCACAGTTCTACTGATTTAGTTGCTAATGGCAAGATGAAACGATATCATGGCTGTACTTGTGGGCGTTATAGACGAACTCGCAAAATTGCGAAAAGCAACAATTAGCTTCGTCATGTCTGTCCATATGGAACATCTCGGCTCCC
>Ga0123357_10003111_pt1 | contig 18840 bp, 13 predicted proteins | sample TergutEmb28metaG_FD_89873 | JGI IMG/M metagenome (GOLD analysis project Ga0123357, IMG submission 89873) | Embiratermes neotenicus P4 segment gut microbial communities from Petit-Saut dam, French Guiana - Emb289 P4 | ecosystem: Host-associated > Arthropoda: Insects > Digestive system > Gut ...
AAACAATGTTTGATGATTAAAGCCTTAAATGCTCCTCTTTTGCATAGGGACATTTCTATTGGTTTTTGAGCAAAAGGGGACATTTCTATTGAACGCCATAGGGGACATTTTCGCTGATTTTCAACACAGATGCGGGACGGGTTTGTGGGCAACGGGCTCTGTTGCGGGCTGAACAAATTATCAAGTACAGCTTTTGATTTTTTTACATCTTCAACTGTATCGCAAGCCTCCAGTATTATCCTGCCGCTGTAGTTTGGAATTATTTTTGTAAAGATCATAAAGAAACCGCCTATGACAGAATTGTTTTCCAGGAATAATTTAATCCCGCGCTCCGATATTTTTTTGCTTATGGCTTCGGTTTTATTTTTGAATTTAAAAATTGTTCCGGCGTCAATTGGTTCAGTATTGCATAAAGGATGAATTATTACTTCGCTGTGTCCAAAATATCCGGCCAAATCCAGTAATTGTCCGCCGTATTTTTCGTAATCCGGCATGTTAAAAACCGCGTGAATTATTATGGGAAACGCTGCTTCTTTGATCGCTATTTCTCTGGGTTCCGCAAGCGTGTCCGCACACATTCTGCCGTTATGGAACCAAAGCTGAAAAAACCCAAAACCCAGTGATTTTGCGAGTTCTATTTCTTCGTAATAATCTCTTTTAAATGTAGCAAATCCAAATTCTATCATGGGGAACCCTTTCTATTGTCAGTCAATGGGATTAATAGGATATAATTTATTATTTTTGCCGGGGGTATTTCCCGTGAATTGTTTGAATTTTTTGATAAAACTGGATGGATGGTTATACCCAAGCTTTTCTGTTATTTGCGCGACAGACAGTGATGTAGTTTCCAGCAGATGTTTCGCATAATCTATCTTTAGGCGGTTTATATAATCCATAAGCGTTACTCCCATTCTTGCCTTGAACTGATGGCTGAAATTTGAACCGGAAATTCCGAATTCTGCCGAAAGCCATTTAATGGAAAAATTGGGATCACAAAAATGATTGTCAATGTACTTTATCATGTCATTAATTGTCGGAATGGAAAATTTTTGGGATCCTTTAATATCAGAAATTACATTGTCACACAGTGTTTTGATGATTAAAACAAGATCATCCGGATTTTCATATGACATGTTTTCTGTGATAAATTTATAATACTCTGAACGCCATTCATTTTTTACAGAACTCATTGTATTAAAAATAGCATTGATTACATCATAGCAAATGCAATTCGCAATAAACCGGTTCCCGGCAAAGGACTGAATTTGGCGGGTCAGGGCACTCGCAGTAAATTCAATAAGGTTTGGATTGTTTTTTTCAATTGCATCACGGAACGCGTCCAGCTCCTGGGATATATACCAGTTCGCGTGAACCGGAACATTCCCCTCCGGATTGCTGAATAAAAGATTGCCGTGTTTATGGATGCCTTTGGCGGCATAAATGCTCTTTGCCTGTAAATATGAATTTTTTAATGATTCAATGCTGGTTACGGCGTCACCAGCCGAGGCCTCAGACATGATACTTTCTTTGCTCATGTCTTCAAAAATAAAAGCTATTTCTTCCGCCAGCCTGCCTTCGCTGGGGTTATCTACAGAACAGATTACGGCAAAAGTGTTTCTGTCCAAAAATTCAATAACATAGGAAAAAAGCCTGGCTGCAAAAATTGTTTGAATTTTTTGTTTGAGCGTGTTCGTAAGTTTGCCGGGGAAATCCAGTACCTGCAGGTACAAAACCCGGAAGTACGGGCCCGGCAATAACTGGCTGATTTGCGCAAGGTCCTGTCCTGTTTCATTATCAGTACCCCTGAGCAAACGGAAAAACATCTTCTCCCTTGTATAAACAAGGTTGGTATCGTTCAGTTCGTTCAGATAAACTCCAACGGCATCAAGTTCATTGGAATAGGAACCGGGATCAATTTTACGGTTTGTAATTAACCCGATCAGTCTCCTTATCGGTTTATAATTATTATAGACTGAAAAAAAAGCTGCTCCGGAGCATACCAGGATAACCGCAAGCATAATAATATTTAACTTACCCTGCAGTGTAGTAACCTGCTGCAGTATTTCTCCGTCAGGTATTACGGTTAAATATTTAATGGACTGGAAACTTGACTTAATTTCATAAATATACATTTTTGTATTGTTGTAATCAAACATGTTCCACCGGCCGTTATTTTCCGCATCGGTTTGTTCAGAATATTTTTTAATTATTTCCGATAAGTCCGGTGGTGATTTGGATGTATATATAATATCATCGTTTATTATTATTGCGTTATAAAAGCCGGACTGATTTATACTGTCGCCGATAAGGTTTTGCACAGTGTCCCGTTCAATTAAAAAAATCAATACGCCGTTTTTGTTGTTCATACCGATCGGACAAACAAAAGTAATAATGTCTAAATTTGCGCCGGAATACGTTGTTACCCTGTGCTGGGGCCACCATACCGGCTGTAAAATTCCGTTTATCATTGTCCGGATTGTATTATCGTCATAACCTTCGTAAACAAAAATTTTATTAAAGAGTATACCGGGCTGATATGTACCTTCGGAAGAATATATGGTGTTTTCACCGGTGGGCCAAAAAAATACCTGCCTGATAAACGGATTAATGGATTGGAATCTGCTAAGATTAAGCCTGATTTCGTAGGACGAAGCTGGATTATTTTTTGTATTTTCTATGTAAAAAACCGGATCCAAATCAGTCTGAATCGCGTAATTAAGGAGCAGCCGGATCTGCATATCAAGATTGGCCTGCAGCTGATGGGGAAACCAGGTGTTTCGTTCAAGTATATCATTGGTATATCCTCTCATAATATATCCGTGCATTATCCAGCCAAGGATCAGAACCGGCAGTACAAAAATAAAAATATAGGAAAGAATAAATTGCAAAAGGAGTTTTTTTTTCTTAATCCAGTTTATATGCAGCATTTATTTTCAATTTCCATTTATTTTCTTCAAAATTGACTGCTTCTTATTCAAAATTGACTAATTTCAATCAAAAATTCCTGATTGTAAATTCTTTTTTTCATTATATCATAATTTTTAAAGGCGGTATATGACATCAAGACAGTTATGGAATGGCATAAAAAAGAACTATATGCTTTATCTGTTTATTTTACCGTCTCTGATCTATTTAATTATTTTTTAGTATATGCCGCTGTACGGTATCCAGATCGCATTCAAAAATTTCACCGCAAACCTTGGCATATGGGGCAGCCATTGGGTTGGATTGCTGCATCTTAGGCGGTTCTTTGATTCTTATCTGTTCTGGACATTAATAAAGAATACTTTTATTTTAAGCCTGTACGGGCTTATAGCCGGGTATCCCATACCGATTATCCTTGCGCTTTTACTCAATTATTCTCCGAGCACCAGATTAAAAAAAATAGTGCAGACTATTACTTACGCGCCGCATTTTATTTCGATCGTTGTAATGGTCGGTATTCTTATGGTTTTCCTGTCGCCCAGGAGCGGAATTGTGAACCAGTTCATTACATTGTTCGGCGGAACTCCGGTCCTCTTTATGGGAAGAGCCGATCTTTTCAGAGGTATACACGTTTGGTCCGGAGTATGGCAGAACGCGGGATGGGGTTCAATTATCTACCTGGCTGTTCTTTCAAACGTAGACCAGGAGCAGCATGAAGCAGCCATTGTCGACGGCGCAAATAAGCTTCATCGTATTTGGCACATTGATATTCCGGCCCTCGTCCCCACAATGGTAATTTTATTGATACTCAACATGGGCAGGATATTCAGCGTCGGTTTTGAAAAAGCGTTTCTGATGCAGACCAATGCGAATCTTGCCGCGTCAGAAATTATTTCAACCTATGTTTACAAGATCGGGATACTGAGCGGTCAGTACAGTTTTTCCACGGCGGTCGGTCTGTTTGATAATGTTATTAACATCATAATTTTGATTTTGTTTAACAAACTTGCCTCCAGGGTAACAGGATCCAGTTTATGGTAAAACACGCACATATGATAAAAACCCGGTTTGACAGTGTATTTGATTTTGCGGTTACGATCTGTTTAATATTGATTTTTTTGGCGGTTGCGTATCCCCTGTATTTTATTCTTATTGCCTCCGTCAGCAATCCCGATTTTGTAAATACGGGTAAAATTATGTTTTATCCAAAGGGCATTGGTTTGGACGCATACGCACGTATTTTCCAAACAAGCCGTATCTGGATTGGGTACAGGAATACAATACTGTACACTGCGTCCAGTACCGTGTTGTCCCTGACTGTTACCCTGATGGCAGGCTATGCGTTTTCCAGAAAAGATTTAATCGGCCGCAAACCCCTGATGCTTGTATATATTTTTACAATGTATTTCGGAGGGGGCCTTATACCTACATATCTGGTGGTTAAAAGCCTTGGGCTTGTAAACAGCCCGATGGCAATAATTATTTTGGGTACAGTTTCAGTTTACAATCTGATCATTGCCAGAAGTTTTTTTGAGAACAGCATTCCGTATGAACTTCTGGAGGCCGCCTTTGTGGACGGATGCAGCAATCAAAGGTTTTTCTTCAGTATTGTGCTGCCGCTTTCCAAATCGATAATTGCCGTTATAGCGCTGTATTACGCGGTCGCCCAATGGAACAATTTTTTTACGGCTTTGATTTACTTAAGCGATCAAAAATATTATCCGCTGCAGCTCGTTCTGCGTGACATATTGATTTCAAGCCAGGCTATCGCCGCGGATCATACCGACATTGACACAATCGGCCTGCAGCAGCAGATCGCAGAATCCATTAAATACGGACTTATTGTTGTTGCCTCTGTGCCGGTTTTGATTCTTTACCCGTTTCTGCAGAGGTATTTTGTAAAGGGAGTGATGCTGGGGTCAATCAAGGGATAAGTATTTGCGGCCGGCCTTTTACCGGCAGGTTATATTTATGCGGCAAAATTTATAAGGGGGAAATTAAATTGAAAAAGAAAAAAATTTTATTGGCCGGTATTGCAGCGGTATTGTGCGTTTTATTTACAACGCCGTGTTTTGGCAGCGCTTCACAGCAAAGCGCCGGAGCGCCGGCCGGGAGCGGTTCCGGTATTGATTCAAATATGAACCTCACGGGCCTGCCCATCGTAAACCAAAAAGAAACATACAATATATTAATGGCAAGAGCTGTCAATTCCGGAAATACAATGCCGGAAAAAGAGCCGGTAAAAAAGGCCGAGCAGGATACCAATGTAATCATTAACTGGATTGAAGTTCCGGCTGCCAACTACCAGGAAAGGCTTCAGATTATGATGGCCTCCGGTGATTTTCCGGACGGATTTATAGGCGGAGGGGCGCCTTTCCTCGCGCAGAACTTTTCCATTCTGACCGATTTGACGGATCTGATTACAAAGTATTCCCCCAACCTTACAAATTATCTAAAGACACGGCCGGACATCAGGTCCAATTATATTGCACCGGACGGACGCATGTACACATTGCCCGCAGGAAATGAAAATCCGGACGGCGCTACAGCAGAGGCCCTTTATTTCAATACTGCATGGCTTAAGCAGCTTAATATGCCCATGCCGGTTACTACCGATGATTTTTACACCATTTTAAAAGCGTTTAAGGATAATGACATGAACGGCAACGGGGACAAAAATGATGAAATACCTTTTGCTTTCTGCGAGGCAAACGGCCAAACCAGACTGGGATCCATGTTCGGCTCCTTTGGCACTCTGGATAATACCGAACATCTGATGGTTAAAAATGATACGGTAATTTTTACGCCGGCAATGCCCGAATTTCTTGCGGCATTAAGATATTTTAATAAACTGTATTCGGAAGGTCTGATGGATCCGGAAGGATTCAGTCAGTCCCAGCAGCAGTATACCGCCAAAGGCAGGCAGAATCCGCTTGTTTACGGCAGCTTCATCAACTATGACAGAATGAACATGGTTGGAAACGCGCTGATTGATAATTATATATATTCAGCGCCGTTAAAAGGGCCCGGAGGCGTGCAGCTCTGGAACAGATCAAGAGGTATTGCAGGCGTATTTTACGGTCTTTCAATTACCAAAAAATGCAGCAGTCCGGAAGTCCTTGTAAGATGGTATGATTATGTTAACAGTTCTTATCAGATAACCAGGGAGTGGGAAGGGGGGCCTGAAGGTTTCGCCTGGATATGGGACTCAAACGGCGTGTGGCAGAGAATAGATACAAATGTTCCCGCCGGCAGCTCCTGGGGTGAATACAGGCATACCCTCGGCGTGGGAACAGCGGGGCCCCAGTTTGGTACAATGTACAGTCCTCCTCCGTCTCCGGATCAAATGGCGGAAAAAGGACTGTCGCTGCAGCTCCAGCTTCCGTTCCTGCCCAAAGCAATACCGACGGGTCTGGAAGAGGCAGGTGTGGTCCAGGAACGTTCAATATGGTTTGCCGACATAGATACATATGTCAAGACTTTTGTGGCTTCTTCCATCATGAACGGAATAACCGATGATCAGTGGAACGCTCACCTGCGCAACTGCGATCGTCTGCCTGTCACAAAGTATGTAGCTTCATATCAGGACCATTACGATAAAACCAGACAGCGTAAATATGCCCGGCGCTATATTTGACAAACAATCGTTTATCACCGCGCCCGTACATTTTGAAAAGAAATTTAACAGCGTAAAAAATTCCTGTTTCCTGTTCCGCAGAGATATTGATATTGAAAGTCCGGGTAAAGCTTCGGTGTCGATCTGCTGTCTGGGCATAGGCTATTGTTATATAAACGGCCGCAGAATCAGCGATGATCTTTTTACCGCTCCTGTCAGCGATTACAGGAAGACACTCTGGTACAATATTTATGATGTTTCCGCTCTGATCCGTAAAGGAAAAAATTCTTTTGCGGTCCTGTGCGGGAACGGTTTTTACAATGAAACTTTTAAAACGCAATGGAAACATAACGAAGCCGGATGGCGCGCCAATCCAAAGTTTATTTTTTGCCTTAAAATTGACGGTAAAACCGTTCTTTGTTCCGATGATTCCTGGAAATGCACATGGGAAACTCCTGTAGTATTTAACGCACTCCGCAGCGGTGAGCATTTTGATTCAAGGCTCTGGAGCCCGGACCTGTTTACCGGCAATACGGAAAAAATGCGCAATGCCATGATAGATACATCTCCTCCCGGCGGGGTCTTCCGCGAGTGTGCCTGTGAGCCGGTAAGGGAATGCGCGGAGTTTAAAACAGCGGCTGTCATTAAAACCGGAGAACACCGCTATGTGTTTGACATGGGGCAGAATATTTCCGGCTATATACGGTTAAAAATCAATCAGAAGGCCGGGGACGTTCTTGTCATACGCCATGCCGAACAGGTAAAGGACGATTATTCACTTGAGCTTAACGGGATGGACAGCAAATGGTTTTTCTCCGAGAGCAGATTCATGACTGATATGTTTACCTGCAGCGGAGAAGAATTTACCTGGTCTCCGCTGTTTACCTACCACGGCTTCCGTTATGTTGAAATAGAAGGCCTTGGCGATGCGAATGCGAAAAAGGAAACCGTAACCGGCATATTTGTACATCAGGATATAAAAGCTGCTTCATCTTTTGAATGCTCAGATAAAAATCTGAATGAACTTTTCCGTATCGGTCAAATGTCTGTCTGGTCCAATCTTTATTACAGCATTACCGACTGCCCCACCAGGGAAAAAATGGGCTGGATGAATGACGCCCAGTCTTCTACGGAGCAGTTGTGCATAAATTTTGCGGCCAAAAAACTGCTTTGTAAATGGAACATGGACATTCTTGACGCGCAGCGCACAGATGGGGCAATGCCGGGTTATGTACCGACACACGGCCGGGGTTTTGACTGGGGAAACGGTCCGGTTTCCGACGGGATGCTGTTTGAGCTTCCGTGGCAGGTTTACCGGCATTACGGAGATGCTTCACTGTTAATCGAAAACCTCCCGTTTTTTAAGCGATATTCTGATTACATCCTGACCAGAAAAAACGATGACGGCTTTATTGCATTTGGACTTGGCGACTGGGCCAGCCCGGAAGAAAGCAAGATCCCGCTTGCACTTATTGATACAGCCCTTGTTATCAAATTCTGCCGTATAGCAATAAAGGCAGCCGAATTTGCTAATGACACCGGCAGCAAAGTTTTTTTTGAAAATCATCTTTTTGAGGATCTGAAAAAATTCCGGATCAAATTTCTTAACAGCGACGGTACATGTAAAATCAATGAACAGACTGCGCTGGCGTTTATTATTGCACAGGAACTGTATACAAAAAAAGAACCGGTTATTGAGCAGTTGAAAAATTCCATAACAGAAAAAAATTTTCATCATAACTGCGGAATGGCCGGAATGCCCCAACTGTTCAATGCGCTGGACAGCGCGGGTTTGAATGATTATGCGTTCAAAATTTTATGTTCACACGGATACCCTTCATACATGGACTGGATTAATTCCGGAGCGACTACGTTATGGGAAAAATGGCAGCCGGGTTTTTCCAAAAATCACCATATGTTTTCATGTTTTATGGCATGGATAATAAAATCACTTGCCGGTATCCGCATGAAACCCGATACCTGCGCGTGGAAAGAAATTGAAATAAAACCGTTTTTTGCTCCGCTGGATTTTTGCAAAGCGCATGTTGATACGCCGGACGGAAAAATTTCGGTTTTATGGAAAAGGGACGGTATAAAAATCATTCTTGATGCAGATATTCCGGAGGGAATAAATGCTTTTTATGGCGCACAAAAATTGAACCCCGGCAAAAATACCGTAATTATATGCCCATAATTCAAAAATGCTTTATTTTGATCATAAATTCCTGATTGTAAATAAAGAATTTTATTTTATCATAGTTATTAATATTAATTATTATCGGAGGAGAATAACGATGATTCAAAGAAAACCATTTTTATTTTTGATCGCTGTTATGCTGTGTTTTATGTTTGCTGCGCCCTGTTTCGGCGCCGGTTCGCAGCAGAATGGTCCTTCAGCAGAAGGCAGCTGGGCAGCTGTTAATTCCAATATGAACCCGACAGGCCTGCCCATTGTAAAAGAAAAAGAGACTTATTCAATACTGATGTCGAAGAACAGTCTTTCCAGGAATAACATGAACGAGAAAGACCCGGTGATTAAAGCTGAACAGGCAACCAATGTCGCGATAAACTGGATCGAAGTTCCCGCATCAGGATATCAGGAAAGGCTGCAGATAATGATTGCTTCCGGTGATTTTCCTGACGGGTTTATCGGAGGGGGCATTGCCTTCCTGTCCCAGAATTATTCCGTATTGACCGATTTAACGGATCTGATAAATAAATATTCACCCAATCTTTCTAATTTCTTAAAAACCCGGCCAGATATCAAATCCAATTTTGTTTATCCTGACGGACGAATGTACACTTTGCCTTCAGGCAATGAGAATCCGGAAGGCGTAACACAGGAAGTCCTGTTTATTAACAAGGCATGGCTTGCCCAGCTTAATCTGCCGATTCCTGTTACAACAGATGAATTTTACAATACATTAAAGGCCTTCAAAGATAATGACATGAACGGCAACGGAGACAAAAATGATGAAATACCCTTTTCGTTTGCTGAAGCCCATCCCCGCGGTACACTGGATTCCATGTTCGGCTCCTTTGGCACCCTTGATAATACCGACCACCTGATGGTAATAAACGATAAAGTGACATTTACCCCGGCAATGCCGGAGTTCCTTGAGGCACTCAGATATTTCAACAAACTTTATACTGAAGGTCTGATGGATGCAGAAGGTTTCAGCCAGTCTTTCCAGCAGTATTCTGCCAAAGGCAAACAGAATCCGCCCATTTACGGCAGTTTTATGAATTTCAATACCCAGAATATAGTCACCAATGATCAGGTTCCCAATTATATGTATATGGCGCCGCTTAGGGGACCAGGGGGCCAGCAGCTCTGGAACAGGAACCGCAGTATTGCCGGTGTATTCTACGGCATTTCAATTACCAATAAATGCAAGAACCCGGAGGTTTTGGTAAGGTGGTACGACTATATCAACAGCTCGGCCCAGATAACCCAGGAATGGGACGCCGGACCTGAAGGCATGGCCTGGGTATGGGACGGAAACAGGGCAGTCAATATACAGACCAATGTGCCTGCCGGCGCTGCCTGGGACGAATACAGATCTACGATCGGCGTCGGTCAGACAGGTCCGCAGTTCGGTACCATTTATTATACTCCGCTGCCGCAGAATCTGCTCCAGGAAAAAGCCCTTTCCCTCCAGCTCCAGTTACCGTTCCTGCCCAAGGCAATACCGATAGGCCTGGAAACGGCCGATGTTGTCCAGGAACGTTCCATATGGTTTACAGATATTGATACCTATGTCAAAACCTTTGTTGCTACATCGGTAATGAAAGGAATAACCGATGATCAATGGAACGAACATCTGCGTATTTGCCAGCAGCGTCTGCCTGTTGCCAAATACGTAGCTTCATATCAGGACCATTACGACAAAACAAAATAGGGGTTTTTCTGCGGGATTAAATATTACATGCCATGTACAACAATAATTTGCTTAACAGGAAAGAACGGCTGATTGGAGATTTCTCCATTGAAGCGAAGCTAATCTGGCATCCGTCACATGGCCTGTATTATGAAAATCCTGTAAACGGATTCTGCTTTTTTGTAAAAGACTTTGAGCTTGTAAAAAAGCCATTCAGAACATTTTTAAAACTGTTTGCCGATTCACGGTATATGGCATACGCTAACGGAAAGTATATGGCGCGGGGTCCTGCAAGAAGCGATCCACGCCTGCAGTATTACGATACTTTGGATCTGACCGGGGAACTTGGGGAAGGCCAAAATACCATCGGCATTCTTGCAGTACACTTTGGCTACGGCACAGGTCAAAGCATTCCGGTCTTTCAATGTATTTGCGGAGAAATCGTTTTTGTTTATGACGGCGGAAAAACAGAATCCTTAATAACTGACAATACCTGGAAATGCCTGAACGCCGATTGTTATTATCCGAACGCCCCGCGCATAAACGGACGCCAGTGTTCAGTTGAAATATTTGACGCGGGCAAGTATCCGTACGGATGGAATGTTCCCGGCTATGATCACGGCAAATGGGCAGACGCGGTTATAGTAAGGCCCCGTGACAACGATCCGTTTTACAATATACGCCCCCGTATTATCCCCATGCTGGAAGAAAGTATTGTGAAATGCCGTGGTACAGCGGCTACAGGTAAAATCGCCGGCGAAAAAAAGTCATCGCCGATATCTTGTAAAGAACTTATTACCAAAAATTTGGTGGACTCTCTTGTTCGGGACATTAATAACTTGAAATATACCTGTATGAAGGAGCAGCAGCTTCCAATAGTAATTGACAGCGCCTCCGGTCCCGCCGGCGCCCTGCTTATAAAATTTGACAAAGTATATTCCGGGTATCTGATGCTTGAGGTTACGGGATCTGGCGGTACAGTAATTGACGCTGTTTACAGCGAATATCTTATCAACAACAAACCGTTCATTTCCAAAAATAATCTGGCAGCCGATCGTTTCATATTAAAAAACGGCTTTAACGCGCTTGAGACTGCCTTTGGATGGAAGGCCTTTAACCATGTGGTTTTGATTATCCGCGGCAAGGCAAAGATAGAAAAGGCCGCGATCCGTTACCGGCGTTACCCGTTTCAACAGTCCGGTTCTTTTAATTGTGATGATCCTGCACTTAACCGGATTTATGAAATATCGCAGCATACATTAAACCTGTGTATGCAGGACGGATTTCTTGATTCATGCTCAAGGGAACAGCAGCAGTGGATCGGCGACGGCCGCTGGCAGGCAATAACAGCCTGGTGCCTGGGTTCGGATGCGCGTTTGCAGTGCAATTTACTTGAGCAGATCGGCCAGTCCCAGGACTGGACCGGTATGGTCCGGCCAAGGCATCCCGATGCCCACAATAATATTTCGCCCATTCCTTCTTTTGCATTGCACTGGGTCAGTGCGTTTAATGACTATGTTCTGTATACCGGAGATATTTCGCCAGTTTCCGAATGGTGGCTTAACCTTGTTAAATGCATGCGGTGGTTTACCGCTTATGAAACAGATCACGGTTTGTTAAAGAACGTTCCCTATTGGTCTTTTATAGATTGGGGTTCCAATTCATTGACCATGGATACAAACCGCGGCGGCATTATTTGCGCGCTCAATCTTATATATCTGGAAGCGCTGCTGTCAATGGAAAAAATGGCAGTATATATAAAAGATTCAGAACTTTCAGAATATTACTGCCAAAAGGCCGGTGAGTTAAAAAAATCAATAATAGAAGCTTTTTGGGACAGCAAGAACAAAATATTTGCGGATGTTCTGCTTGAGGGCGGTTTTGGGACCACGGCAAGTGAAGCCGCCAATGCAATGGCATTATTATTTCTGTTTGATAAAAATGATTGCAGAGCAAAACGAATTGCGGAACAAATCATAGAAAATATATTTATCAAAGAGACAGCAGGTAAATATGTTTTGGTATTCAGTTCGCCTTTTTTACAGACATATACTTCCAGAGCGCTCAAGAAATTTAATCATGAAAAAATCATCTGTGATCTGGTAAAGAAGAATTATAAAAAAATTCTGGAAGCGGGGACAAGTACAACATGGGAACGCTGGGATATTGAAAACCATTTCCCCGGCGGCGGCATGGTATTGCACAGCGCCAGCCACGGCTGGGGCGCCCAGCCGATCATCATGTTTACGGAAAATATTCTGGGCGTAACACCTGCTAAAGAAGGATTCCGGTTGTTTGAATTTAAACCATGTCTGGCCGGGCTTAAAAATGCGGAAGGCGCCGTGCCTGTACCAAAAGGTAAAATCGAAGTCCGGCTTGCACAAAAAAACGGCTATGTTCTTGCCGATATTATGGCGCCAGAAAATATAGAATTTATTTACAACCGCAGAAAATACTCCGGCGGCAAACACCGTTTTAAAATTATTCAGGATAATAAAAATGAATAAAAAACCAAACATACTCTATATCATGTGCGACCAGTTCCGCTATGACTGCATTGCAGCGCTTGGAAACAAAAAGATCTCAACGCCCAACCTGGATCGCCTTACGGAGCGCGGCATAACGTTTACAAACGCTTATTCGCCCTGCCCGGTCTGTGTCGCAGCGCGTTACTCGATACATACGGGCCGCGATCCGCATACCACCGGATGTTACAAGAATGAAAAACCGTTTCCCCTGGACGGGCTTGCAGAAAAAATGGAAGACCGCTGCGGCCAATACCTGGCCCGTTTTTTGGGCGCCCAGGGTTACCGAACATTCGGCGCCGGCAAGTTTCATACCATGCCGGACTGGCTGGAGGATTTGGGTTTTGATACGGTCATGCATGCAGAAGAAATGTGGTATAAAAAAGAAAACCGCGCCTTTGACGCGTACTGCAGTTTTATTGACAAAATTCCTGAATACCGCCACATAGAACAGGTCCACGGCGAACGCACCGAAATGTACTATATGCCGCAAACCAGTCCTTTCCCCGCCGAATTCACCGTTGAGGCTTTTACTGCGGATCGGGCTGTTGAATTAATTAATGCTGACAAATCAAAGCCCTGGTTTGGTTTTGTTTCTTTTGTAGGTCCGCACCCGCCCTGCGCGCCCCCGATACCGTTCAACCGTATGTACAACCCGGACTGCATGGATAATCCCGTGACCGGCGATATCAGAACCGATCACATGGATGAACAGATTCCCTGGGCCAATTACATGATATGGGCGGATGAATTAAATAATTTTTCCGCCAGGCTGGTTAAATCCAGATACTACGGAGAAATCAGTTACATTGACAGCTGCATAGGCAAACTTCTTGACTCTGTTGAAGCAACCGATGATCCGGACAATACGCTGGTCTGCTTTTTCTCCGATCACGGCGACCATATGGGCGATCATCACGCGTGGCAAAAGGAAAGCTGGTTCGAGCAGTCGGCGCACATTCCTTTTCTTTTGTCATGGACGGCCTGTTTTCCTGGCCGGGTCCAAAACAGGGAGCTGGTATCGCTGACCGATTTGTTCGCGCTCGCTTCCGGCGCCGCGGGATCGCTGGAACAAAGGGACGGTCTGGATGTGCTGGGCATGCTGAATAAAACAGCGGCGCCCAGGGAATATCTGTTTGTCTGTTACGGCAGGCCGGGTACGCCTCTCTTTAAATTTATGGTAAGGAAAGGTCAATACAAATATATATTTATGTCCAACGGGGGAAGGCGCCAGCTCTTTGATCTGCAAAACGATCCTGATGAACTGCGTAATCTTGCCGGTGAATATTCTTCGGTTACGAAGGAACTGCACTCCCTGGCGCTGCTTTCCAGGCGTCCCGGACTTCTGCCCGCGTTTGACAGGGATGATTTTAAATTATTCCCGTTTACCGAACGCCCCAAAAAACGCATCAACCAGATGGCCCATGATCTGGGAATTGATGATTTTTCCTTTCTTAAGGAAGAAGTGAAATGAAGGAAGAACTAACTAAATGAAATACCCAAATATTTTGTTTCTATTTTGTGATGAGTTAAATGCAAACTTTATGTCATGCGCAGGACATCCGCAGGTAAAGACTCCGAATATTGACCGGCTGGCAAAAGAGGGAATCAGGTTTACCAATGCCTGGGCCAACAATCCTATATGTACGCCCAGCAGAATGAGTTTTTTATCCGGACTCTACCCGTCAACGCACGGTTATTATGGTCTTTATGGGCACGCACCTATGGAACCTATAACAAGCATGTTTTCATATTTTGAAAAACTGGGGTACCGCACCGGCGCCCTTGGCAAACTGCATACGCCCAGGTACTGGATAGAACAACATTGCCAGTTTGTATACGACGAATTTATCGAACATCCAAAATACCTGGAAGCTGTCGGCCTGTATGAGCAGAATGACAACAGGCACAATTATAACGGTAACGGAAACAGGAACGGCGAAACTTCGTTTTTGCCGCTTGAGCACAGCTGCGAGGTAGTCCTTGCCAAACAAGCTATCCGTTTTATGCGCAACGAAGGGGAGCCGCAGGACAGGGGAGATAAAACCGCGCCGTGGTTTGCCTGGGTCAGTTTTGCCAGGCCTCATGAACCGGTTACTCCGTCCGAACCGTTTGCTTCGATGTACCCGCCGGGAACCCTTGAGCTTCCCCCCGTCAGCGATCGTGAAAGCAGAATCGTCCTTAAAAAAAGGGAACGGATTAGCAATGATGAACTGCGGAAAATGGTCAGCAAGTATACTGGGCTGGTCAGCCAGGTTGATTACGGAATTGGCATAGTCCTTAAAGAACTTGAAAACAGCGGAGAACTGGACAATACTGTAATCGTTTTTTCTTCCGATCACGGAGATTACGCGGGCGAGCACGGACTCTACGGTAAAACAGGCGGCATAAGTTACCGGGCAATTTCCCGGATTCCGATGATCTTCAGGCTGCCCGCGTGCCAATACGGCCAATCTGCGAAAAACGCAATTATGGAATCTGTTGATTTGTTTCCCACCCTTTGTCAGCTTGCGGGCGCCGGGATTCCCAATACGGTCCAGGGCATAAGCCAGTATGATGTTATTTGCGGCCGTGTTTCCAAAGTCAGGGACAGCGCGCTGACAGAAAACCCCTACAGAAAAGCACTTGCAACAGATGAATGGAGATACATCGCAAATCTGGCGGGTGAGGATGATGAACTGTACAACATAAAAGAAGATCCCCGGGAGCTCAATAACTTGATCCGCGATACGTCCTGTGCCGATATTGCCGCCCGTCTGCTCAGGCAGCTTTTCGATCGTGTGGCAAGGGCGCGCAAACCTGTCGCTACGTTAAACGGCGGCTGGCATAAGCAGGCCTACGATCTTGACGGCAGGATCGATTTGAATAACTGCGGAAAAATTACCCCTTATTGGTAGATTTTTTTTGCAAATTTCATATGGAAAATTTTAATTAAAGGAAAAATATGACCAGGCCGAATATATTATTCATTTTTACAGATCAACAGGCAGCCAATATGATGAGCTGTACCGGCAACAATTACCTTAAGACTCCCCATATGGACAAGCTTGCCGCTGCCGGTATACGTTTTGAGCGCGCGTATTGCGCCAATCCCCTGTGCTCGCCCTCCAGGTGCAGTCTCCTTACAGGCAGATACCCCAGCAAACTAAATGTATACGGCAATGATTTGACCAAAGCTGTTGTCGGACAGGAAATTTTTGAAAACGGTCTTGGGTATTTGTTTAAAAAAAACGGTTACAATGCAGTTTACGCCGGTAAACAGCATGTTCCTTTTTCTGTAGAAAAAATCGGGTTTGATATAATCAGCAAAAACCAAAGGGACGAGATAGCGGATACCTGTGCTGATTATGTAAAAAAGAATAATCAAAAACCGTTTTTAATGATCGCCTCTTTTATTAATCCCCATGATATCTGCTTTATGTCAATCGATCGTTTTGCCGCTGCCGATGATCCCCTGCGGAATTTCGGCAGGGGCGCTATCGATAAAGTCAGAACAATTTTACGGGAAGCCGATGAAGTATCCGCGTCCGGACCGCCGGACCAAACACTCCCGCCCCTTCCGGTTAACTTTGAACTGCAGGAAAATGAGCCGGAGGCAATTTCGATTTATCAGAATCAGGGCAAACATTCATTTATGGGAGAAGCACGAAAAAAATATACCGAACCTGATTGGAGAAAGCACAGGTATTTGTACAGCCGGTTAACCGAAACCGCGGATACCCAAATGGGCCGCATTATTGACGCGCTTGAAGAAAGCGGTCAGATGGAAAATACCGTAATCATTTTTTCAAGCGATCACGGTGAAATTGACGGCGCTCACAAACTGGAACACAAGGATCTTTTTTACGAAGAATGCTGCCGGGTGCCATTAATAATAAGTCCGGCCGCTGTTCCCGGTATGATCGATAACGAACATATAATCAGCAACGGACTGGATATTATAAAAACCATAATCGATTATGCCGGTATTGAGCAGCCGTCCTTTTTAACCGGGAAAAGTCTTAAATCTCTCGCGGAAAACAAAAACAATTATCAACCCCGTACTTATTTAAAAATTGAGAGCCAGCTTGGGAAAGCGGTAGTTTCAAAAAATTATAAATACGCAGTTTACAATGAAGGTAAAAATAACGAACAGCTTTATGACAGAATCAATGATCCGGGTGAAATGAGAAATGCCGTCAATGACGCGGATAAACAGTTAATTCTTGAAAAACACAGGAAGGCACTAAATTCATAAATCCATAAAGGATTTGGAAAATATAATGGAGGAAAAAATGAAAACCGTAAAAGATAAACAAGTTCTGGTAGGAGCGGATTTTGCCGGGTTCCCGCTTAAGGAAGCGGTAGTAAAGCATTTAAGATCCAAAGGCTGGAACGTTACTGATATCGGGGTTAAATCGGCCAATGAGGAAAATCCCGAAATGTTTCACCGTATAGGGTTAAAAGTCGGAGCCAAAATCGCAGAAAAGGAATTTGAACGTGCCCTGATTTTTTGCGGAACCGGAATGGGCATTCATATAGCCGCAAGCAAATGCCCCCATGTCCACTGCGGCGTTGTCGAAAGCGTTCCTGCTGCCCTGCGCGCAATTACCGGAAATGGAGTTAACGTTCTTGCCATGGGCGCTTTCTACGTAGCGCCCCAGATGGGTATGGATATAGCCGACGCGTTTCTTGAACATGATCTTGGCGGCGGTTACGAAGACTGGGAAAATTTTTACGAATTTCACAAACTTGCAATAGATGAACTTGAGGCTTTTGATTACGCGGAATTTAAAGCCAATAATTTTGAAGTACATAAACTCGGCGAAGTTGAACTTCCGGCGCCTCAATACGGAGTTCTTGCGAAATAGATCGGGGATAGATTCACTGCGGACACACCGCCTGTGCCGGGTATTATTCGGGTCTGCTGTATTTTTCATAATCTGGCATATCAAAAACTACGTGAATTATTATTGGAAAACCCGCTTCCTTATACCATAATTTTTTTATTGACAAAACAAGGTTTTTTATTGTATTATTAAAGTACTGGTCCAGTTGGAGGTATATATGAATGTAAATTTAAAACAGGATGTTAAACCAATCTCTTACATAAAAACCAATGCTGCAGAAATGATTGAATATATAAATGAACATAAAAATCCAATAATTATTACCCAGCATGGCGAAGCAAAAGGAGTTTTTTTAGATATTGAATCGTATCAGGATATGATTAACGCATTATCCTTAATAAAATTATTGCAATTTTCTGAAAAAGCTATTCGTGAAGGTAAAGTATATGATAATGACCAAGTATTTTCTGAATTAGAAAAAAAAATCAGTAAAAAAAATGAATAAAAAATTTTTAATAAAATGGGCATCACCTGCAAGAGATGACATTAATGAGATAATTGATTTTATTGCAGAAAAAAATAAAATTTATTCTATAAAAGTTTTAAACAAAATAAAAGAAAATGTGGAGAAATTAAGAACATTTCCTTCTCTTTACCGGATTGTGCCGGAATTGGAAAAATATGGATATTTTATTTATCGGGAAATAATTGTAGATTATTGGCGTATAATATACAAAGTAGAAAATAATTATGTTTTCATTATGTTAGTAATTGACGGCAGAAGGAATCTTGAAGATATATTATTAAAAATTATTTTATTAAGGGAAGATGAAATATAAAATATACATAAAACCAGGGATTTATTAATTTCCACTGTCAGCAAATATGGTCTTATGTTAATAGAATCATTAATACTCATTTAATAACCTTCCAGCAAAACCCTGACCCCGGCCTCCGCTTCCTCCCACGAGAAAACTTCCAGGTTTATAATCCCGTCAAAGTCCTTAAGCAGCGGAAGCAGTTGTGTAAGCCAGGTTTCGCCGGCCCGCAGCCGCCTGTGATCG
>Ga0123357_10003112_pt1 | contig 18838 bp, 18 predicted proteins | sample TergutEmb28metaG_FD_89873 | JGI IMG/M metagenome (GOLD analysis project Ga0123357, IMG submission 89873) | Embiratermes neotenicus P4 segment gut microbial communities from Petit-Saut dam, French Guiana - Emb289 P4 | ecosystem: Host-associated > Arthropoda: Insects > Digestive system > Gut ...
ACGGCCGAAACATGTTGAGCAATCAATGAGTATTGAATAAATAATAAAATAAGTGGCATCAAGTTGGTTTTTTCTCTTTACGCAACTATAAAGATGATGCACGGTCCAATAAACTTAAGATGTAAAAATGTTCTTTATTATGTTGTGGTGTTATCTTAACGTGGAGAGCAAAATAAACTTTGCTGTATCACAGATTAAAGTCCAGAATGTCAGAGCTGTGTCAGTATTACACTCATTCATCCCTGATGTAACTTCTAATTGTGTCTTAAACTGTGAGGCACATATTGATTGGTTATGCCTTTGTGTGTGTGTGTGCTTGTGCTTTAAATTTGTTTATATTCACCTTTAGTTCCCACTCAGAACTAAAAGCAATAGTTTCTTTTAGTATCTTTCCAAGATACCAGCCATCTGTACATTTATTATTTATGTTGCAGGTGGAACTAGAATTGGGCCAAGTGTCTAGGGAAAGGGGAGCTCTAAGTAACCAGCTGTCGTCACTAGCTCAAAAGAAAGAGGCATTGAATGAAGAATTGATGAGACTGAGACAAAGGCTGGAGCAAGCAAATGATACTAACATACGTCTGAATCGTGACTTGGAGGATCTTGTGAAAGACAAGGAGGAAAAGCAGGTAAAACACATATTTAGTTCTTCGTTTAACTGTGCCTAACTCTTATGTTTGAGATCAGATTTGTTGTGCATTATTGTCTTGTGTGGGAGGATCCATAGTCACTTCTAGTATCCAAGATTCAACAAAAATATTTCCTGTTGAGAATTTTAGTGACATGTTTTTGAGTGAAAGTTAAATCTCTAATGTAAATGGTTACAATCTAATAAGAATTATTTGTATGGTAATAATTTTGAACCAGAAAGCTGAATGAGGAAACTCATTTTTCCATTACCATACTGATCATTTACTAATAAAACAATGTAATGTCACTGGGAGGAATTCATTTATGTCTTCACACATAACTTGGCATAGAATTAATTTCTTAGATGAGTAGGCATCACCTCATTTCTCCTGTGAACTTCCCTGTCCAATGTAGATTCTTCTGGAAACGAACGAAAAGGAACTCCAGAGGCTGCAAGAACAGTTGGCTTCCATACGCAGTGAGAAGGAGGCTTTGGAAGGAATTCTGTTTGACACCCAAACAAACTTGGAAGCAACTGATACAAAACGCACACAGCTAGAGAAGGAGCTGCAAGATCTAATGGTGAAACAAGAAGCTCTGAAAGGCCAAGTATGTCGTCTCACTCGTGACCTGGAAAACTCTGAGAAACGAGCACAAGAAATGAAGGCCTCATTGACACAGCAAGCTGGTGCACAAGAGGCAGAATTCCGGCAGATCGTTGCCAACCTCAAGAAACAAAATGAGGAAAGTGTGAGGAAACTTACAGAGGAAAGGGTAAGTTGTAACCTTTTATGTTTTTGCACCCGAACAGTGATGTGAGTAAGGCACTGGATGATACTGTGCCAGTCCCTGTGTGTAGGTAGTTAAGTTACATACAGTCCATTAATCTTAATGTGCATTGAGTTCTGTAGACAGTGTAGCTGTGATATGGACTTAGGCAGTGTGTTTTGACACATGAAGGATGTTCAATGTTTCTGTTACCTGCTTGTCATGGTTGTGCCCTGCATTGTGCTGACATCACATGAAGTGTAATTTAGTTTTCTAGAATCAAGTTCTGTTCTTACACCCTGATTAGTTCTTCTATAATTCATTTAAAGGATGGTGAACTAATCACATTTTCTGGCAGCTTAAAGTACTATTTATGTGACATAATTAAAACATTGACTATTTTATGTAATAATGGGTACATATTGCTTTTTTTTTTGGCCTCTCATTTATTCTTTTGTTGGGATTTTCACTGCCTAATACAACAGATGATAATTATAGATACTCTGTAGTACAGTGAAGTAGCCAGAATTTGTACCACATTGTGCTCAATGTACATTGGATTGGACTGGCACATCGAAGTGCAATAAACACAGTACTCTTAAGAAATAGACTGTATCTTGACATGTCCTGAAGGACATGTCAAGATACAGTGATGACAGTACATTTGAGAGCAGAATCCAAGAACATTTTGAGGTATAGTGCAGTTTCTACAGCTTGATTATGTGTGTTGGAACATGCTTACATTTCCTTGGTATCTTGTGTGATAGGAGCACATCAGAATCTCATTAGAGAAAAGGTTGCAACAGACAGTCCAGCAGCTAGGAGGAGAGAAGGATGGAGAGATACAACAGCTGCAAGAAAGGGTAGAAACATTGCAGCAGCACATTGAGAACATTTGTCAGCAGCATGAAGAAGTTCTGTTAAGGGCGGAGAATGACAAGCAGCAGGCTCTTCTTCTTGGTGTGTAGATTTGTGTGATGAGTCTTGTACGGGATCTTTTTTCTAACATCTTGATGTCTGGAACACTCTGCAGGCTGACTGTGTTCCAGAATTAATAAGTTACTATTATCTCCAGGCAATTCAAGTGTGGGCACTTAGTCTTTATGGTGCACTTACACTACCATTTCCAGATGAAACCATATCCAGTGATATCTTGTATTCTGAATGTTTCCCACATGCATTTCAGCTGTATGTTTAGCCCTTTCTTATATATACCCTAGAGACTGTGTCAACAAGGCATCAGAAAGGATGTGATATGTACTCAAGGTACAAGCATATCACTTTGTTAAAGGACCAGACAGTGTTAGTAAGCATGTAGACAGTGAAATATATGATATGGTTGCAGCTGGGAATTTAGTTGACAGAAGAATTTCGCTGTGGGGGGAAAAAATATCTGCTGCAAGAATGGTAATCCTTACCAAAGAACTGATTTGTGGTATGGAACAGAGTCGTTTCCTATTAGGGTTGCTGTGGTGATGCCTAGTAGTAGCTTCCATTGTCAACTGCATGGCCTAACTAACACAATAGTCCACTACTGACCACCTAATAATCTGGCATATGGAAGGAACAAATCCTGTTAGCTTCAACTATTGCTGGGGTCCCTCGGGTTCATGCCAAAATGCTGGGTAGTGTAGCCTGACGTTCTACTGTGGGTAAGACTATGGGTAGTCTTTTGGGAGAGGGCAGTATGTGTGTGTACTGTCTCAAAAAACTAAGTTTTCATTTCTTACTACAACTATATTTATATACAACGGGCTAGAGCAACCCTACACAAGTTCCTTCATGGTCTGACTTCCCAATAAACCTTCTACAAGGGCATCCAGAGCCTTAAGGTCCATTAGCACCAGTTCCACACTCCGCAAATTACAACAGTGAGATGGTTCCTACCTGACATACTGCATTCTAACAGGTGATAGTGATAGCTGTAGCCATTTGTTGTTGCGTACATTCAATGACTAAGATCACAACTCTGTAACTTCTGGCTGGCATAGCCTCCCCCAGCAAGTGCTGTCTGCCCCCTGATTTACTGTTTCCCTTTGTTTTTAAGGGATAATTTTGCCGCATTCACACTTCTGTTTCTTAGTTGTAGCAGTGCTTTTTACGACTGCTATGTTAGAATCCTGTTGACATCAGTCTTTCATACTTTGTCTGAGCAACTTACAACCAGGAACTACATATTGTGCTGAGTGTTGGAATGGCTTAACCCCTATCCTGCTAATGTGGAGAATATGGTGAGCTCCTAATAATGCCAGCAGATGGCAGATGGGATTTAATTCGGTGTTTAAGGGGTTAAACTGCTGCAATAGTAGGACAGGTGGGCAAATGTTGTCGTTGGTTGAGCCTTGTAATAATGCACTGCATTACTAGCTGCAACAAGTAATAAGAGTCTATAAAACCAAAGAATATTTCATAAGGAAAATACCAAAGCGTGTGAAACAACTTACATTGCGCACAGTGTGTCGAAGTCTCTCTAATCAAGTCCTTAAGCCTGAGCCTCACCCTTCAGCTTCTGTTTCCTGTTTTATTGCAGCTGCCCCATTTTCACCAGATGGTGTGATCATATCTCCTCAAATTATGCCTTGCAATTGATGGTAACACAACATGCCTTCAATTTGCAGGTAGAAGTTTTCTTTTTTCAATTTTCAAGTGTGTGTCTGTAGATTTTAGGCATGATGCTCCAAATTACAGAAAAATCCCATACCCAGAAAATGCTAAACCCCACAGAATTCTCGATAGGAGGTCTCATACATGTATATGATCTTTACGTGGATGGATAATAAGGATGTATTTTGACCTCAAAAATCTGGAAAGGATTTAACTTCAATTTGTTGCAGGGGTTGACACTGAAAGTTACTTGGCAGTTTTGTTCTTTGGTTCATGTTGGTACAATATACATCTTGCATAACAGGAAGTTCAAATTAAACTTCTCAGTTTTCACAAAAATGGCTCATAATACAAATGGTTTTTGTGTGACATAAAATACAAATGTCATTAAGCTTTATTTGAAACATTTGTTATATAGTGAACAACAAAGAAAAATGTCCAGTCTATCTGTATTGTAATTGGTTTTAAATGATGTATATTTATATGCAACAGAAGGTGTGTGGTTACAATTAATGCACGTACAAATAAGTGAATTGGCCTTTGGGCCAGTGAGGTTTGCACAGGCTCAAGTAAGGAAGTGTACATTTTTGAGCATATCATTCCACTGTTTTTGTAACTAACATATTCAGATCCATTGCATGTGTTTAGTGGTTTACTATCAGACCAACGGGCTTTGCTGAACTGACAAGTTTTGCAACCATGATTTTAACTTGCCTCACAATATTGATAATTCAGTGTTAATTTGTAAGACTGTGTTACCTGCAATGTCTTGTGTTGCCAACTGTGAGTGAAAATAAAACACAAAACACTAAATTTTCTTCTGTGTGAGGAACTTACAGCCAAGGGCACTTACCTTAGGAAAAATTATTTTACAACTTTCCAACATTTCTAATTGGTTTTTGGTTTAATGAATGACCTTCTGTCAACCACATAAGTTCTATGTCATTAAATGACATGTAACTGTGAACAACAAATTATTAAGAACATGGATGGGGGTGTTTGCAGGCTATGTTAATGTACAGTACTGACGTGTGCTTGGAGGACCTGATAGGATCCATAAATGTGAGAGTTCACAGTCTGGATAATGGGTTGTTCTAGGATTTGTACCTGCTAACTTTGGAATATAATGAAGTACTACTAACCACATCGTGGGTCAGGTAGCTCAGTCAGTATAGCGACTATGGGCTGGACGGTCCGGGATGAAATCCCAGTGGGGACAAGAATTTCCGCCCGTCCAGACCGGCTCTGGGGCCCACCCAGCGTCCTGTAAAATCGGAACCGGTTGTTTCCCGGGGGGTAAAGTGCGGCCGGGGCGTGCTGCTGACCACTCACCTCCTTCTAGTGCTGTGGTCATGGAAGAGTAGAGCTATACCTCTACCCACCCTCCGGGTCACACCAGGCTTGTAGCGGGATCACTTTACTTTTTGCTAACCACAACACCAGAATGTTCAGTGTCATATCTGTAGGATCACAGTGTCTGTGTTTTGGTACAACAATAATGTGTCTAACCCATAACGAGATATAGGTACGGTGTGAAAGGGAGTGAAAATAAGCGCAACCTTATCTTTAACATGTCAGTGTCATTTATGATCAGGTGAAAATGTGTGTCTTGTCTGAGGTTTCTTGCAGTGCTAAGTGAATACTGGCTTGGTAGGTTGGCTTTAAGCACGCTACAGTCACATTCTTCAAAATCCTACATTCACCTTCATGATCATCATTTCATTTCATTAAACACTATGTAGTCTGTGTAGTAGGAAATATGCCGTTAAAAATGTGGCTTAGACAGGCTACACATAGACTAACTGATGTAATTGCAGCCATTTTTTACATGAAAGCTGGTGTGAAGACCACTCAGAATAATGCATTGCAAGAGGGGGTGGTGGGCCAGCTGTAGTCATCCGCTAGTTGGCATTTTCTGGTGGGGTCATTGTGGTACAGAGTTAAACTCACGGTGTTGTGAAGAGTTTGCATTTTTTAAGTGCTTGCTTTTTCTTGGATGAACTTGAAAATGTGAAAACACTGGACTGAACTGCCTTGGATGAAAAGTTGCTGCTTATCTGTCAAGTGATGACTGAAGACTGTAGAAGAAAGTTGTCCCCAACTTCCTTTTGTGATTTGTTGTTGAGGCTGAAATATACTACCTTCTTGTACCTTGTGCTACACTTATGTCCTTTAACCATCCTATTCTGTACTTGATGAGCAGGGTAAAGCTGCTACAAATCCACATTTTAGATGCAGTCATTCATAGGACACAATTGGCATTTCGCCCATAACCATAGGATGGTAGTGTATATATGGTAAAGCCTGGAAGAGAGAACCTAAACCATTATATATGCACAGTCCTTTAGTATTGCAACTTTGTAGCAGTAGTATTTATGGTGTTATGTTTGTATTTGTAGCTCATCATGACCAGCAAGCACTGCAGGAGAAGTTGGATGGCATCCGGAGAGAGCTGGAAGAAGAACAGGGAGTTCTGGATCGTCTGCGGAGGGATGCTTCAACAAGAGCAGAACAAGACCGTGGCAACATAAATCAGCTTCGAGATGAACTTGCCCGCTTTAAAACAAGACTTGAGGAATCAAGGTTGGTTCTTACTTCACAGCTACACATCTGATTAAATAAACATAATTTTTTATTTCTTTCATATGAGTACATACCTTGCGGTTTAGTAGTTAGCATATCTGTCTCGTATTTTGGAGATCCTGGATTTGATTCTTGTACAGGAGATGAGTTATCTTTACTGAGCGTTCTTGCAGTTTTACTCAGCACCTCCAGGCCTTTCAGACCATTTTCTTTCTCACTGATAATCCTGTCTAGGGCCCATGCAACTCTGTGTGTAATGGCTACTAGGGGTAAAACAGATGGAAGGTAGAGCTACTGCATGTTTTCACACGCACATGTTAAAGGTGTCCAGAGAGTGTCGTATGGTGAAGAACTGTACGCAGTAAATACAGTTATCTGGTACATAAATGCATGTTAAAAGATTAAAGCGGGCAGCACATGTAGTGAGGATGATCAACAACAGAATCTCAAAATTAATTCTGGAAATGAAGTCTTAGGGAAGAAGACCACTGGAAAGCTGAGAAATAGATGGAAAATAGAGGTGTGGAAGGAATGCAGACAAATTGCTGTATATAAAAAACTGACATACATCAGCAAGAACAGGGAGTGAGTGGAGGAAGAAAAGGGAGGAGGACATGACCAGGAAAGCAGCTGAAGAGCATAGGAGGATGAGGAGCAGCGGCAGAAGAGGAGGGATGATGATGATGGTGACGACAACGATGACAACAACAACGATGACAATGACAATGACAACAACCACAACTACCACCACCACCATGACATTGATCACAATGCTGATATAAAGCTGCCATACCACTACACACTGCAAACATTAAGAATGCATAATTCATTAACTCCACTCCTCTTACATTTTTATGGCATAGTGTTTAGGCCAAAAAATAAATTTATTGTGTAAACATTGTGTTTTCATATCCAATATAACATAACCTCTTCGCTTCAGTAAGTGTCTGTAAGAAATAAAGAAATAAACAATAAACACATGTTTATTAATTTGTTTGAAGTAATGTAATGTGGTTAGAACTTTTAAATCCACTGAATAAAATGGAATTTCTTTGACTAATACTTGTGATAAGTTTAACGCAGGTTTCAATACACAACCTTGATGCATCACGTGAGGCGTTTTGAAGCTAAGTAAATAGAAGTGCATATGCATTCTGGCTGAAGCAGTGATGAAGAATGTACACATACATGAATACTTTTTTTTTTTTTAGCTAATTGTTCCAGAAACAGGTTACTGAACACTTGTTTCAAGATTTCTTAATAACTTGCAGAATGTCTGTGTAATATGTATGTTGTGTGGCCGTAAATGTATGGATGACAGTCAGTGTGGTGGGAGAATGGTTTACAATTGTGACTGACTGTAATCGCAGATTAAAGGCGGAGGAAGAGAGGAACCGTCTAGAGGGCATGATTGATGAGGTGCGGAAGGAGCGGGATGTGATACAGCAGGAGTGTGAGGAGCTGAAAGTGCAGCTCCATCTTACTGAGAATCGACTGGATGCAAATCAGAACCAGCTGCAAGAAATTACACATAAACTGAAAGAAGGTTTGTGGGTGAACTAACTTTTAAACTTTGTGGTACAAATCTTTCTTGAAAAGTATGCGGTTATTAACCCTTTGGCACCGGAATTATTTTTTTAAATTTTAGCACACCCTGTATATAAAATGTGAATAAAACAGGAACGAAATACGTTAGAATTATGAAACAAACTGCATTTTGAAGAGAAAAAACGGACAGTATATACCATGTTTAAAATATTTAGTACCTATATTTGTTGAATAAATATATAAAATGCAACGTTTAGAGGTTAGCAGTGCGGTATGACCATGATAGTGGTCGTTAGGCATCAGAGGGTTAATCACATGAAGAAGTTGCCTGCTTTCATAGAACCTGTTAAGTTCCTAAATGTGTTCATGAACACCAGCCACTGGACCATAACCTGAATATTTGGACAGTGATCAATAGACTTTCAGAGACGAGATGACCTGAAAGTTGTTTACTGATAAGGTCTGCTCTTTCAGAATTCCGTTTGTGTATTTTGTATCGGCAGTCTAGAACATCTGACCTTCATTTGACTGCCCTAAGAATTATAACTGATGTATATAAACCATGAATTTTGTGTTAGGTGATATCCTTCATTCCAAATCTCTTTTTTGTATCCAAGGTTCAGCTGTTATTCATGATTGTAAATTGTTTCATATAGCTTAATGGTTAATGTTCTTGGAAGTAAAATAGATGATTACAGTTTCTCGACATACAAGAAAGTTCCTGTATGAGTGTATAATTTCTCACATCTGGATCTTAATATATCACAGTGAGTACCAACGTTGGTCACTGAATTGCCAGTGACAATCAGAGATCAAAGTTAAACCTTTGAAGAATATATGTGTGTGTGTGTGTGTGTGTGTGTGTGTGTGTGTGTGTAGGTCTATATTTACTCACATAAAGGAAATCATGGCTGCTTAGTCCGCAGAGGTACTCAGTTCCAAGTAGACAATTTATGAAATGAAAAGTAGTAAACTACAAGAACCTCCATCATCACTAATGTACTTTGTATGCTTATATAATACAGTGGTACCTTCATTCACTGTTTTCTCTTATATAAGGTTTAGTTTCTACAATTGCAAGTCATTGTTCGTGATGCTAAATATGCTTTATTTAAGATTTTGTCAATTTGATATTCAAATGCACTGCTGTCCAATGAATTTTGAAGTGGGAAATACTCTATATCTGTGAACTATCTGCCACAGCTGAGAACAGCAGTGAAATGTTGCGCAAGGAACTGACTGTTATACGAAAGCAGCTAACAGATAGCAACTATGAAAAGGAGAAGTACAACAGTTCTAACAAGGAACTCCGAGAGTATGTGAAGAGAATTGAAGGGGACAAGAGAGAGCAGGGAAGAGGTCTGGAAGAAGCTTATCAGAAAATTTCTAGTAAGTGTGCAGTTACTGCAGTGTTTACCTGAATATAAATGAAATATTTTTTTCTTATTTAGGATATTAAGAAAAAATTATGAAGAAAATAACACCTGCACTAGGACAGACATTTGTATTGCCAGTAGCACATGAATTTGTAGCTAGCTGAAGTGTGTATCTTATTCAGAGCTGTATGAACCCAAAATCTATGGGAGTAGGATATGCTACATATGTAATGCATTTTTTTTTTTCTGAAAGTGCTGCCTTCATGAAATATCTCTTTTGTACCACAGACTTTGTGCTATTGACAGCTGTGTATAACATCAGTTCATTTGATCATGCTTCCTTTACTCTAATATACTTTCAATTTTGAAATTTTTAACTTACTCAAATTTATAATTTGATGTTGTTTTCCACACACTGAAATCTATTGAAAAGGAATTTTACTATCATCATTCTGTTTGAAATATGATTATTGGTTTTTGTAATGTTTTACTTGATCATTTGTTTCATTTCCACAGATTTTTGGGAAAAATTGTATTTTCTGTATGCAGCAGCTGCTGCTGTTGTTGTTAAATGTATTCACACCTATTAGTAATTAAGTGGCAGTATTGTGGGAGGTCCAGATCTCAACAAGAGATCGCAGCAATTTACCGCAGCACTTTACAAAGTATGTGTGCAGTGCCCATTAGTGTGATCTTCTGTAGCTCTTTGGCCAACGGCTGACCTGGCAGAAACCAAAGGTTATGATATAAACCCTACTTAGTTGCTCATAATGCTACAGTTATAACTGACACATTTTTTGTCCTCACTTTCCGGATCCTGCTGACCTTGATCTCCAGGTCTTTGTACTTGCTAATTTTTTCAGTTTCTTTTAAGTTAATGTTTAAATCATCTTGTATGGCTCTATCAGTCAGTGGACAAATCTGTTTTTTATCATGCTGCACTTTATCAGGCTGGTTTGCCTGTATTGTTCGATCTGTAATAACAAGTGTGTCCCACATAATAATAGTCCCTTTGACATATATGACCTTGTCAGGTATGTGTTCATAGTACTTGTCAGTAACCTGTTACCGCATTATTACTTGCATTATGTTATTCTCTATGGGCTGGTGGTGATGATGGTTATGTCCTGATAGTAGTCTTTGTTTTGGGTGTAATGTTGTGTGTATACTGATACATCAATTCCAGCACTGGAAGATACCAAGACTGGTCTCGATATGGAACGGACACGTCTTCAGGCACAGGTTCGAGACTTGGAGCGGCAGCAGCTGCAGATGTCCCATCAGTTACAAAGTACACAAGAGGAGTTGCAGAGGTCCCAAGCAACCAACACTCAGATACAGACTGAGGAGAAGGAATTGCAGACACGGCTCGCCACAGAAATTGAGGAGAGGGAAAGAGCACAGCAGGAGCTGCATCAGCTAAAGAAACAGGCAAGTTACTTAGTGAGCCAAGTAACTGCTCGACATTCTGCTACTAAAAGTTCACCACACTGTTCACAAAAGTCTGATATTCAAATTCACTGGTAGCTGCCTCAGTCTAGTGCACATTTTCACAAACTGTGTCAGTAAGATTTATTTTAATACTATTCTTGCATGCGAACGTATGGGTGTATGTGTGTGTGTGTGTGTGTGTGTGTGTGTGTGTGTGTGTGCGCGCGCGCGCACGCATGCATGAATGCATGTGTGCACAGGAAACCCTCGCCACTAATGGGGGTTTTAACTGCAGCATGCTACATAAAACCTTATGAAAAAAATGGGGATAGAGGCACCAAAGACTGGAACAGGATATAAAACACAAAGAAATTTGTGTTTGTATTTATTGGAATGATGCTGTTGTCCTGGCAGAATATTGTCACAGTGATCAAATGACACAGATACCATGGCCAAGGGGGAGACGGAATACATGTTGAAAAAGATATTCTGTTTAATTGCTTTGCCTTCTTCTGCATCGCCTTATACACATCCTTGTATGGTGCAATGACAGGTTCCATTGTGTGCTTAAATTTTGGACCTGTGTCATCAAGGTTAAAAATTTCCCATGGTAACTAGTCCTTCTCCTCTGTTATTTTTTTATGTGCTGTGGGTAGTTAGTAATGGCCCCATGATCGGCAGATGATGATTCTCTTATTCTCATGTTGTGCAGGCTAATCCACTCCTTAAAATTTTCAGACCACCGATTCCTGGCTTTGAAGCTGCCCTTTCCCTAGCACTACGTTCTAGCAGTATTTTCTGTGACTTATCTTCTGGCCATACATACAAAGCCCTTTTTGTCTTTTAAAGGAAAGCATCATGACCACTTACACATTAAAATTTGCACTTGAACACTCTCCTAACACTTCCCCTGATTTTCATTTTCCTTATAAAATGAATTGCAGGTTCATTTGCACCATAATATTGTCCAACCACAGTGTAGTTGTGTGTAGCTGGATGCCACTGTAGTTACTACAGTGACAGTCATTCACCTTTCCAGCTTATCTGACAATTCGACTTTCTCTGTCCAAGACATCACTTTCCTCTTCATTTATCCTAAAGGATGTTTCTGTTATTTTTTCATAATTTCTTGTTTACTGTCATTCTGATTTAAAAGGTCTGTGTTCAAATGTGACTAAGACCAGGCATGTCAAAATCTTTGGTGCTTGGCAGGCCATAGTGAACCAAGAGATCTGACATTGGGACACACAATGTGGAAATTATACAGATATGACTGTTGAGTGTATGATGGGTGTGCTTGGGAGTCACCTGTTGCGAGGGTGGTTTTACCCTCATCCTAGTTCCATGAGAGCAAAAGATGGCTTTGAGGGTGGTGGGATGGGGCAGGGGGAGTGAAGTACTGTTGGAACCATTTTACGTCTAGTTTTAGCTTGCATCACAAGTTCATAATTCATTCTTCTGTGTGGCTAAAAATGTGCATCGTCCTCTTCACCTCACTCCACATATTCTCGATGGGGTTCATATCAGGCGCTCATGGCAGCCAGTCAGTGAGTTCACCTACAGCTTGCAGCGATAGCCATTCTTGAATCAGATGAGAAATCATTCCTTTCTGCATATTTTTCAAAAGATATGGCCCAACATCAGATCTTATGGCTCACTACGGCCTACAAGAACCAGCAATTTTTACATGCCTGGCCTAAGTCACATTTGAACGTGGACCGTGTAAATCAGAATAACAGTAAACATGAAATTACGGAAAAATAATGGATATATCACATTTCTAGCCTTGCCAATGCAGCACTTAACTTCTGAAACGTGTAATTAAATAATAGATGTGTAACTGCACAGTTTAATTTAGTGTTTGTGATACATGCCGTGCCTGTGTCATGCTTGATTTCATGTCCAAAACAACATGAGTGTTAAGCACAAATCATGAATTTCCTTGTTTTTGCTATTTTCTGGTTTCCCTCATCATTTTTACCTTTCTAGTTCTAAATATTTATTCAGTCCTTAGTTCTGGAACGGCTGAAATTTTTCAGTGTATTGAATTAATACAGCGAGCACAACTGTTCTTTATTATAAAAAAATATTGGTTTTATAAACACTACGTGTTGCAACCCCAAAGGGTCAACACCACACAATGGGGTGTCCTCTGCTAAACACAATTCCAAGTCTCTGTTCTTACCTTAGAGTGAGTGAACATGGTGTAACAACTCCTCACAATAAAATTTTTATTCGTTACAAATTGTGGGAAAATTTGCTCTCTTTTGTTAGATTGTCGAGCTTGATGGAAGCCTTGACCTATCAAGGCAGGAATTAAGTCGAATGCGTTCACATGCAGAGGAAGAAGAGGAGCGTTGGAGAGCCAGGGAACAGGAGCTACTTGTGAGGCTTGAGGACAATCGTACCAGAGAAAGGAAACTTGAAGATCAGAAACACAATTTGGAAGTTTGTCTGGCGGATGCCACTCAACAAATTCAGGAACTTAAGGTACCTGACTGTGATATGTAGTGAAATTTTAATGATGATTGCCATGGCACCAGACATTACCCTGTAGTGGTTAAGACTCCTGTCTTGTTTTACAAGTTCTCAGGCTTTATGGTGTCAAAAATACCAACATAGTATGGCACAAGAAATGTGGTGTACTTGGTTGACTTTTTGTATCATTTACACAATTTATAGAGAACCCACTGAAAAGTTTACCCATTTTATAGATAAATTAGATACCAAGCTTAAGTCAGTGTATAGTACTAATTTGCAATGTATCATCTGCAGTGATATGAATATAAATTATCTTGTTGAATATAAAAGAAAAAAGCTCTTCGGTGCTGTATTAACTTCTTATAATCTGTCTGGTAGAGTGTATTTTCTAACTAGAGTTCAAAACAATTCAGCCCACTGCAGTTTCCAATATGTTCATTGATACTTGTGAATTTGAAATTATATTATATCCACTCTATTTAACCTTTTGACGCCTAACGTCGACTATAGTGATCGTACTGGAAATTTTAAACATGGTATATACTCTCCGTTTTTTCCTCTTAAAAATGCAGTTTGTTTCATAAACCTAACATATTTGGTTCCTGTATTATTCACATTTTTTATACAGGGTGTGCTAAAATTTAAAAAATAATTCCGGCGCCAGAAGGTTAATGGGTTGTCTGACCACAATGCACATCTTGTTAGGATAAATGATATCGATTTAAAAATACTAAATGGTAAACATAAAAACATAAGGAAAATAGATAAGTACACTGTGACTGTATTGTAAAGTGAGTTACAAAACATGGGACAGTATTTTCAACAACAATGATGTAAATATTATTTTCTTTTCTCAATATATATTTAAGGATATTTTATTCTAGTTTCCCTCTAAAAAAACTGATTATCAAAACTCAAAGTAATGCTTGGATTGTGTTGGGTATAAAATCCTATATTTTAAAATTTAAAAGGCTAAAAAGTATCACTGTAATAGACAGATTGAGGATTCAAATAACAAAATGAAAACTGTATGCAATATTATAAAATCATAAAAGTGGGAAAGATTAAAAATTTGTTACAAATTCATTATTGATGGATATGTAACTGAGGAGCATCAAGTTATTTCAGACTGTTTCATCAACTGTTACTTATCAATAGCTGAAAAAAACCAATAATATTTCTGTTAAAGGTAACGGTAATCCTTTATATTACCTATCTCAAGCCTTTAATAGCCCATTTCCAAATATAAAATATAAGTATACATGAACCAAAGAAATTGAAAAAATTATGAAATCACTGAAATTAAAAAAATATTCATGTGGTTATGACTGTTAAAATATTAAAAATTGGTTCTTCTTTTATTAGTTCGCAATTAAATCATATTTGTAACAAATCTCTCTTAGGAATGTTCCCTCCTTGCTTAAAGTGTGCAGAAATTAAGCCACTATTCAAAGATGATAAGAATAACATAGCTAATTACAGACTTATATCTACTTCATTTTCAAAGGTTTTATGAAAAGTTCATATGTGTAAGATTGTATCAACTTTTAAATGCTAATGGCCTGTTGGTAAATGAACAAAACAACAGTAAAAGCCACCTTTATTTTAATTATTGAAATATTGGATTCACTGAATAATAATAAAAAAAAGGAGGCATATTTTGTGTCCTGCAAAGGGCCTTTGATTGTGTTAATCATGACATTTTATTATCTAAATTGGGATTTTATGGAGTGAGAGGTAAATTTAATTATTTAATTAAGTCTTATCTTAGAAACAGTTATCAGAGAATCTGAATAGAAAGTAAGGATTCTTATCAGAGTATCTTTTTTACTTGGGGCAGGGTAATACATGGTGTTCCTCTATACCAGTCCATTTTGCAAATGATACAAGCTTAATCTTATTAATCTTATAGATTTCAAAAAAGATATCACCTCTGGATTTGTTCAACTAAATGGATGGTTAAATGCTAATTCATTTTTAAATTATGAAAAATCCCAGTACATACATTTCATGACCAAAAGCAGTTCTGTCATTGACATAGTTATAGGTTACAATAATGAACTTCATACAAGTATTACTAATACAAAGTTTGTGGAATAGTTATTGAAAGTTCATTGTCTTGGAGTGTTCATGTAGACCAAGTGATATCTAAATTGTGTACAACTTATTATTATGCAATTAGAGCAATTAAACCATTTATGTCTCAAGATAGTCTAAGAGTTGGTGTAGTATTCCTACATCACTCTCTTATGAATTATGGAATAATATTCTGGGGAAATTCTTCACATAGTATTCATATCTTCAGACTTCAAAAATAGGGTAATTAGAATTTTCACTGGCTCAAGACCTAGAGATTCTTGCAGAGAATTATGTAAAAAATTAAAGGTTTTACCATTCCAATTGCAATTTGTATTTTCACTCTTTCTATTTGTTGTAAACACTAAAGTTCAATATAAGCTAAATTCTGAGATTCATAGTATAAATACCAGGTGAAACTCCAACTTTAACCAACTGCTATCTAACTTAACAACATATCAAAAAGGAACATATTATTTTGGCATGAAGATTTTTAATAATCTTACTTCTGACATAAAAAAAAAAATCGCCACACAATGTTAAACAGTTTTGATTGTCCGTAAATTATTTTCTTCATTCGGAGTTGTTTTATATTCCAGATGAGTATTTTCATCCAACTAAGGTCTAGGATTTGCTTTTTCTTCATATATGTAGTTTTAGCCATTCTACAATATTGATGGTTTATATTTTTATTTTAATTTGTCTTCAACAAATTTCAATTGTTAACATATTTCTTCTGCCAATAAAGAAGGTTTTAATTTAGTAAATATTTTGTGTTGGATAATTTTATTATAATTGATTGTTTCATGTATTATGATATTATTGTATGATTTTAAATTAATCATGTACATTCCTCATACTGTATTTATATGATGCTTTGTCACTACGACGAATGCTTTGATATAGCATGTATTTTTTGTCTGTCTGTACTATTTGATGACAAATTCTATACCCAGTAGGTTTGTTAAACCTAATTGTTTTTTTATTATGGTGTAATGAATGAATGAATTAATTAATTAATCAGTGACTGAATAATGTGTCACAAACTGCTGGATTTTGGCTGGTACAACTTTGTTATGTCTCTTCTTAATCAGTCACAACACATGGTGAAATTGTACCTTCTAATGGTCATAATTCCTTCCTTCACCATCTTTTCGTAATTAGTAATATTACCATTTGATTCGTGCAGTTGATAAAGCATAATGAAATAAACTAAGGTGTAAATAAAGAGTTCAGGTACCTTACTCTTCGTCTTAGTCTGGATTTTTGTACCGTGTGGTGTAATGCGTTTATTTCGAAGGAGTGTGCTGCCTCCATCTGAGGAGTGACAACAAAATTCAGTTACATAATGCCTACCTGAAAACCACCCACCTGTTTGTTCACATATTGGTTCTCAGGAACTGCTGACAGAATTTTGATAAAATTTGGTCACTGTAATTCCTTATTTCTGTTTCTTAAAAACAGCACATGGTTTAACCCCTCACTTCCAGCCTTGTTGTACTGTGTGGTCTTGACTGTCTATAAGGGTGCTGTAAGTTTAAAACCCCCTCTTTCCTGGGCAGGACTTGGAATTTAAACCCCAGGATCATTGAAGGGTTAATTCTAGATCTTGTAGTAGTCTACAACATTTATGTGAAGTATTTTATTCTTATAAATTTATTATAGTCACTTTGAAATGTTGGATGTACTCAAACTCATTGTTTTCCTACATTGTAGTGGTATGTGATTGGGTTGTAAGTAATGGAATTAAATTTCTTGCCATTAATTGTGTAAAGCCCCTAGTGGTCACTCTGTATCTATCCATAAGAAAAATTGTGGTGTGGTTAGAATAAGATAGGATTACCAACAGTGATTGTTATTGAATCCTGGGAGCACATCGGTAAAATAGTTCTCATTTTGTGCTTCTTTCAGTGGAGGATTGGGATATATAGTTAACTGCAAATAAAAATTTGAGTGTGACATGTTTCAGGCCCGTTTGGGAGGAGCAGAGGGCCGAGTACGTGCTCTGGATGCACAGCTACTGCAGTTGGAAGGAGCAAAGAAGGAAGTGGAACAAAAACTATGTAGTGTTGGCTCCACACTTAGAAGAATTGCAGGAATACAATTTGATGGTAGTGTTACTTTGCCCTACAGGCTTACGAGTCCTTCAAGAAAATGGATTCCTGCCAAAGGTACTGATTTATGAAACTGTCACTAGTACAATTAAACTAAGGACCCTGTATAAGAAATATAAATACATATCAACATACTTTTATAAAACAATATAAAATTTGACTTTTTATGAGTAGCACAGTTGGAAATATCATGTTTATGAGATGGCAGTTTGTCATAACCCACATGATTCTTCATACTGAGTTTTATGCTTTGCTAGACAGTTGGGTTACAAACACACCTTCTGTAAAAATGTTGTGTCTACAAAAAATTGCTGGCCATATATTTCAAAAAAGCATGACATGCTTAAGTGTTGGTCTTTTGAGGATCAGTTATGTTGCTTCTGTCTTCTGTACAATTGTGTATTGGTGGATTATGACAAATTGCTGTTTCATGAGTGATAAGCTCAGAAGGGCACACTTTCCATTGGTGATGTGTACACCATAGCAGTGGTAGCAAAAGAGGGAAAATTTCTAGTGCCTCTAATAAATATTGAATCCAGGCTATCTAGCTTGTATATAGTCACTGTGCTGTCATGCTGTAGTTCATTGTATTTTACGAATGTGGCTTCACATGACAGGCCATAAATTATTTAGTAAATTTCACATATGAAAATTTCCTCTTTGTGGCCAAATGCAAGGTCCTGCAAGAAGCAGAATATCACATTGTGGCTTGTTTCAGCTCAAGACCATGGTGATTCACGAGGAGACACTATAGTGGATGTGGATCCAGAAATTATAAGGAAAGGTGTTCGCTCCTTGATGCAGCAGGTCGCACAAATAGAACGAGAGAGGGTATGAAATTATAAATTACATGAAAAATGATAATGGATTTCTTAAAGTCAACTCATCTGCCAGGGCTATTTATAATTATCAACATGTTTAAAAGAACCTACATTTTGGTAGTAACATCTCATGCACACTGAGTTTAATGGTTGTACTGTGCAGGTTCATTTGTAAATGCATATAACACCTCGGTGAATGTGAGGTTATGGAGGTAAACATGAGCGGAACACATTTTTAAAATTTTGAAGTTAATAAAGAATCAAATTTGATGTGTGGTTGACTGTGCATCGTAGTTCAATGTGGAATAAGAAACCAACTAGATGTCACTTAGTATTATATTTATTTCTCCTTTATAAGTTGCTCAACATGTTTCAGGCCACCTTGTGCCCATCTTCAGGAGCTGAC
>Ga0123357_10003113_pt1 | contig 18829 bp, 15 predicted proteins | sample TergutEmb28metaG_FD_89873 | JGI IMG/M metagenome (GOLD analysis project Ga0123357, IMG submission 89873) | Embiratermes neotenicus P4 segment gut microbial communities from Petit-Saut dam, French Guiana - Emb289 P4 | ecosystem: Host-associated > Arthropoda: Insects > Digestive system > Gut ...
GCGGCTCCGCGAAACTCAAAGGCAACCACAACTATGACGCCTGGACCAAAGCCGGCGTGAAGCGCGCCGACGGCAAGCCGTTTCCGCGCCCCAAAGACTCCGCGCATCTGTGGACGCCGGTTCCGGGTGGTCCGACCTTCCTGCTGGGTCCGAATTTCTACGCCGTCAAGAGCTACAACCCCTCCATGAATTATGCGCTCGCGATCTGTCACCTCGGGGATCGCTGCCTCGGCGCCCCGCCTTTCATCCACCCCTTCCCGGGCTCGGAACGCGCCCTGACGCTGGCTGAGGTCCAGGAGATGCAGACCCGTCTGACCCGCGCTGGTTTCGATACCGGCGGCACCGATGGCCGGGTCGGCAACGACACCATGAAGGCGGTGCGGGATTTCCAGAAGAAGGCCGGGATCGACCCCGCCGACGGCTATGGCGGCCTGAAGGTCCTGGCAAAGCTGCGCCAGGGCGCCTAAATGGCAGGCCGCTACCTGCTGCAGCGCACCGACGACAATGGCGTAACAACAGTCATTGCGGTGTTGGACAGCCTTTCGGACGCGCAGGCCAAGGCGCTCGAGTTCGAACGCCACGGCCACAAACAGTTCTATTTCGTGTCGCGGATCGATGCCCATCCCAAAACCGACGCAGGGCCGACATAGAGGAAAAAAAGCGGCACGCGCGTGTGCCCGCACTTTGCGGCACGGACACGAGATTCCATGTCGCATGGGCAGAGAATGCCGCACCGGAACTTATGGCTTATGGGATCGCGACAGAACGTGCGCATTACCGCTTGAGGCTTGAGCGAACGGTTCGGGCACTGCCGGGTGCGGCTTCTGCCGTTCTTGCGTGACCGGCAGGGGGCCACGCGGATGACCGAAAGCGCAGCCAGCCCCCTTTTTGTTCCACGTTGCACCGACTGCTATCTGTCGCCGCCCTGCCATCGTCAACGGACGCCGGAATCCTGCGTGCCCTCGTCGGCGCCATCCTGGCACCCGTAATTCCCGGCAGATGTCGCCAGATTTTCCAACGCAGACCGTCAGCACAGTCTCGGCATCCAGATAGCGTTCGATGGCCTCATCGCAGGCAGTCAATTTGTCGCAATGGAATGGCGCCGCGTTATGCTCCGCGGCGCTGGACTCGAAGTTGTGCCTTACGCCAGTGAGGCGGACGTGACTGACAACACGTGGGCGAAAGACCACCGGCCAGGCACAAATCTCAGCGAGTTTCTCGGCTGTGACAAATTGCGGTTATTTCATTCATGGATGGGGCTCAGGAATTCAGGATCGCTCTTGCTGTCGTGCCTGAACCTGCTCCCGCAACGTTGCGTGGGGGAATTTTTACCTCAGACGGAGCATTTTTTTGTTTCACCAATGACTTAGCGAAGTATTAGGAGTCTTTTCCAAACGCCCAGCGATGCGGCTGGTCAGGGCTGCGCGGACGCCCCAAATGGATGGATCCAGGCGAGAACGCAGATACCTGAGCGTTCCTTCGGCCACCTGGGGCACAACACCGCTTTTCGGGCACAGCCTGACAACGCGGTTCGACGCGAGTTCACCTTGGTGCCGATCGTACCATGTGACACCTGCAAACAACGGCACCGTGCTGCTCCCGACAGGTGCTGCCAGATGGACCAGATGCGGGTCCCTCTCGGGAAAGACGCCAGACAGAAGAAGATCTCGAAATGATCGATCTCAAAAATCCGGTATTCATCGTTCTCAGGACCGAGTGGTTCGAGAAATTCGCCAGCGGCGCGAAGAAAACCGAGTATCGCCGGATTGGTGGGAAGTTTACAAGAGAGCGTTGCGTTGTCGGCCGCAGTGTATTGCTGTCCAAGGGATATGGCAAAAAGGCCCGGCTGACCGGCAGGATCACGTCCTATGCCGAGATCGCGCAATCACGGGCACCCCGGGCGGCACAGGAATATTATCCCGACGCGACCCGGCTCGCGGCAATCGGAATCAGGCTTGACGCTTCACCACATGCCCGGCCCAAGCGACCGGGCACAAAGCAGGCAAAGAGCGTGAAGCGTGCGAAAAGCAGGACAAAGGACAGGAATCCGGGCAAGAAACGTACCCGATGACCGCCCTGCCATGCTGGCGTCCGGACGCCGCCCGTGTGCTGCCGCGCGCCCGCGGCCAGGCTTGAGGCGGCGATCGCCCTACCATGGATCCGACCAGGAGATGCGTTCCTTGAGCCAGTACAAGCGGGGATGCGGCTTGCCGGTCTCGCAGAAATGCAGGACCGCCTCTATGGTTGTTGCCCGGTCAATGCACTCGGACGCTGGAAAGCGTCTGCTCCGACATTCAGATACGATGTCAACATATTCTTTGTCAGGCTTTTTGAGATCGAGCAATGTAATGAGCTGTTTGTACTGTTTGTTATCTACCTCGACGTGGACAGAATATTGATCGCCGCCACCAGCGAGGACCAGTGTGTTTCGGTCCTCTCCCTCAAGTGAGACATCCGAGAAATCCCTGCCATCCATCTTTTCGACCACAGACAGAACCTGAGCGATGTCATTGCAATTCGACTGCGTCAGCTGGAGCTATCCTCCTGGAAATCGTGCTTCATCAATTCGGATCACTTTCATGACTTTGATCTCTCCAGTGGTCAGGGTCTCTGTGCCCGGGTTCCGTCGCCGATTGCACAAGGCACAGCGGCGACGGCGTCATGCGCCTTGCGCACTCTCATCTCGGGCCACAGGAAGGAGCGTTCGGCGCGCAGTCATCGGATCCGGGCCGATCCCGGATCCGGCTCTGCCACATCGATGACCCGAAACTGGACCCGCTCAGCCCCCTGATAGCGATCGATTGTCAGGGACCCCGCGACATGCATCGCCTGACCGCGGTTGGCGGTGAGCGCGTTTCCGAGTTTCTGGCCGATACAGCGGAAAGCAATGCCGTTGACGATGGCGCCATCCCCGGATTTCAGCCGAAGGCGCAAATGGGCCTGGCCGACTTCATCGACATAGAGGAGCTGATGTGCTGGCAGCGCCAGGATGGGCTCGGGATTGCCGCTGCCAAACGGTCCGGCGCTGTTGAGGGTTGCGGCGAGGCCAGTGGTCATGGCGCGTGCCGTCACCGCGCCGTCGATCGAGAGTTCATTGACGTGACGCACCCGGGCGATGTCGGCGGCCAGCGCATTTTCGAGAAAGGCACGGAATTCGCCAAGCTTTTCCTTCGCCAACGTGACGCCCGCGGCCATGGCGTGGCCGCCGCCCTTCTGAGCAATGCCCCCGGTAACCGCCTCGCGCACGGCGCGGCCGAGATCGACACCGGAGATCGAGCGCCCGGAGCCGGTACCGCCGCCGTTTCGGTCAAGTGCGATGGCAAAGGCGGGGCGGGAGAACTTGTCCTTGAGCCGGGAGGCGACCAGCCCGACCACACCGGGATGCCAGGACTCCGATGCAGTGACGATCACTGCGATCTTGTCCTCAAGCCCCATGGCAGCGAGAACCTCGGCTTCAGCCTGGGCCACGGCCTCGACTTCGATCGCGCGCCGCTCATTGTTGAGCCGGTCCAGTTCGGCGGCAATCCGTGCGGCTTCGGTGACATCGCCTTCCAGCAGCAGGCGCACGCCAAGATCGGCACGGCCGATGCGGCCGCCAGCATTGATGCGCGGCCCCAGCGTGAAACCGAGCTGCCAGGCCTCGGGGGGGCCGCTGAGCCGTGACACATCCATCAACGCGGTGTGGCCGACATGGTCACGCCGGCGCAGCGCCACCAGACCCTTGGCAACGAAGGCACGATTGAGGCCAATCAGTGGCGCGACATCGGCCACGGTGCCCAGCGCGACATGATGGAGCATGCCGAGCAGATCCGGCTCGGGCCGTTCCGGCTTCCAGAAGCCGCGCCGCCGCAGCTCGCGATTGAGTGCCACCAGCGTCACCAGCACGAGGCCGACGGCAGCAAGATAGCCGAGGCCGGAGATGTCATCGGGGCGGTTCGGATTGACCATGGCAGTGGCATCCGGCATGTCCTCGCCGCACTGATGGTGATCGATGATCACCGATGCCATGCCGAGACGCCGGGCCTCGGCAATCGGTTCAATGCTGGTGGTGCCGCAATCAACTGTGACCAGAAGCGTCGCACCCTGCTTCGCCAGTGAGCGGATGGCCTCGACATTGGGCCCATAGCCCTCGAAAATACGGTCAGGGATATGGATCAGGGGATCCAGCCCGCAATGGCGCAGATGCCAGGCGAGCAGTGCCGCCGAGGTGGCACCGTCGACGTCATAATCGCCGAAGATCGCGATTTTCTCTGCGCGCGTGATCGCATCCGCGATCCGCATCACCGCGGCTTCCATCTGCGTCACCGTGAAGGGTTCGGGCAGGAGCTTGCGCACGGTCGGATCGAGAAAGTCGGGCACGTCCTCGGATCGGACATTGCGGCCCGCCAGCACACGCGCCAGCAGTTCCGGCACGTGATGCTGCTGCGCAATCGCAAGCGCCTTCGCCGCCCCCCGCCCGTCAAGCCGGTCACGCCATAATTTGCCGGTCGCCGACAGCTCAACGCCGAGAAAGGCCTGGGGCTTTTCGAGGGGCAGGTTCTTCGCATCCAGCGTCATGATCGTTCCACCCCCCTCAAACAGTGCAGCTCCGCAGGCGTCAGGCCCAGGAAACGGTTCAAGGCTTTGACCCGCACCGCGCATCAGGAGCCCAATTCGTGAGGAAGTTCCGGCAATTTGCAACATTTGTCCGGCAACAAAGCGGTGGATTCTTGCGGAGAAGCGGCATTCGCGCAGCCCCTCATCGCCATCAAAACCCGCCTCTCCGTTCCTTTGCGCATACCGCGTCCCGATTTTCCCACCATCGCCACCACGGCCAAAATCGCGAGACCGAAGACCATGCTCAAAGCACCGCAACAATGCTGGACAGGGTCGGCCAGTCCGACGCTATTTGGGCCGCAAAACACAAGCTCCGGACCCGCTCTTCATCGTAATCCAAGACCTCGGCAATCCAAGACCTCGCGGACTGACAGCCACTCCACGGCCATTCCGAAAAATGGCTCACCCCGATGCCGAGGGGGCCTTCCGCTTTCGGGCTCTCCCGGTGGCCGGGCGATCTCCCGCCGTTCCGAGCCTCGAAAGATTTGCCAGGCACATGCGGGTCGGCCGGTTGCGGGCACCGCGAAGAGAGCCGCATTGCGGCCCTGATTGTCCGCCTCAAGTGCGAGACCTCAGAGCCAATCAATCCGCTCGCTCAAGGCGCGACTGCGCCCTCCGGACTCGCCAGTGGTCTTGGCAAAACGGGATCCGATGGCCGGAGGCGTCGCACAAACGGCCGCGGTATTGGTGCACTGCGTGTCGGCGCTGAAGTCCTGGTCTTGACGCCCCAACGCACTGTCAACGTAAGCGCTCTGTTGGCGTCACGCTTTCCCTGATCCGGGCTCACTCACTTTTTCAATTCCTCATCGGAAAGCTGGAAAACCCGGCTTGCCAGTACGTCTGCAGCATCGATGGTTTCAAGGGCGGCGACATCCAGCATGCCGTCGGCACGGGACACCAGGCGATCGGCCTGCCGCAGCCTTATGCGGTCGAGCGCATTGCGGATCGAGCGCGCATTGGAAAAGAAGGGCTGGGTGCGGCGCGCCGTGATATAGCGGATGAAGGCTTCGCGCGCCGGCCCGTCGAAGCGGTAACCGCGTTCGGTGAGCATGCGTTCGGCGATTTCGAGCAGCTCGGCTTCCGAATAGTCGGGGAATTCGACGTGATGGGCGATGCGCGAACGGAAGCCGGGATTGCTGGCAAAGAAGCTCGTCATCCGTTCGCCATAGCCGGCAAGAATGACGACCAGGTCCTGGCGCTGGTTTTCCATCACCTGCAGCAGGATTTCGATCGCCTCCTGACCATAGTCGCGCTCATTGTCGGGCCGGTAGAGGTAATAGGCCTCGTCGATGAAGAGCACCCCCCCCATGGCCCGTTTAAGGATCTCCTTGGTTTTCGGCGCGGTATGACCGATATATTGGCCGACCAGATCATCGCGGGTGACGGAAATCACCTGGCCGCGGCGTACAAAGCCGAGACCATGCAGGATCTGCGCCATCCGCAGTGCCACCGTGGTCTTTCCGGTTCCGGGATTGCCGGTGAAGGACATATGCAAAGTGGGGGCTGAGGTGGTGAGCCCTGCCCGCTCTCTCATGCGTTCGATCAGAAGCAGCGAAGCAATCTGGCGCACCCGGCTCTTGACCGGGGCAAGTCCGATCAGCTCCTCGTCGAGCCTGCGCAGGGTATCGGTAACACCGGCCGCCTCCGCCTCTTTCCGCAGGTCGAAGAAAGGAGGAGGAACTTCTGCTGCGGGAACATTCTGGGCGGGGACGGCCGGCGATTCAGACATCTTTATCTCTCGAACTCCTGGGATCTGGCGTGGCACCCGGAAATGGCACCCAGGGCCGGATCCATGGGTGGTGGACGGGGCAGAAGGAACTCCTGCTGTCCCGTCCCTTTTTTTCAGGAAACGATCCAGCTTTACGACGAAGGTGTGGCCCGGCGCACCGTGGCATAGCGCATGGAACGGCCTGGCATTTCCTGACGCAGCAGTTCAAATTCAGGCTCGTGCTGCGGCCGGTTGACCAGGAAGGACATGCGCACCGACTCCCAGCCGGGGCTGGAGTCGAAGCCCGAGATGCGGATATAGCCGTCACCATGGGCCTTGCGGCACGCCGCGAGTTCCATCATCACGCCCGCCGCGTCCGCGAGGTCAAACATCGGCTGGCCCCACATTTCCCAATAGGTGTTCCGGGGATGCGGGTCATCGGTATATTCGATATTCACCGCCCAGCCGTTTTTGATGCAATACTGCACCTGGGTGGAAATCTGCTCGTCGGTGAGATCGGGCAGGAAGGAAAAGCAACCCTGTGTCAGTCTCATCTTACGTCTCTCCTTAAACTGCGCCGAGCGGGGTCGGAACGAAATCGGGGGTGTCGGTGGATTGATAGTTGAAGGTGACGTCTTTCCAGGTGTCGAGCGCCGCCTTCAGCGGAGCGCAGCTCGCCGCCGCTTTGGCCAGGATCTCCGGGCCCTCATGCACGATGTCCGCACCCTGGTTGCGGGCGAAGATCATGGCTTCCAGCGCCACCCGGTTGGCGGTTGCGCCGGCCTGAATTCCCATGGGATGACCGATAGTGCCGCCGCCGAACTGGAACACGACATCCTCACCGAGGAGGTCGAGCAGCGTGTGCATCTGGCCGGCGTGAATGCCGCCCGATGCCACCGGCATCAGCTTGTTGAGGCTGGCCCAGTGCTGGTCGAAGAAGATGCCGTTCTCGAGCTTCACCGGGTTGAAGTCATCACGGCAGATATCATAATAGCCGCGCGTGGTGAAGGGGTCTCCTTCGAGCTTGCCGACCACGGTGCCGGCATGGATGTGATCGACACCGGCAAGACGCATCCATTTGGTGATGACGCGGAAAGACATGCCGTGCGACTTCTGCCGTGTGTAGGTCGAGTGACCGGCGCGATGCAGATGCAGGATCATGTCATTGCGGCGGGCCCAGTTCGCCATCGACTGGATCGCGGTGTAACCGATCACGAGATCGATCATGATCACCACCGAACCGAGATCACGTGCGAACTCAGCGCGCTCATACATGTCTTCCATGGTGGCGGCGGTGACGTTGAGATAGCTGCCCTTGATCTCACCGGACGCAGCCTGGGCGCGGTTGACGCCTTCCATGCAGTACAGGAAGCGGTCACGCCAGTGCATGAAGGGCTGCGAATTGATGTTCTCGTCATCCTTGGTGAAATCGAGACCGCCCTTGAGCGCCTCATAAACCACGCGACCATAGTTGCGTCCCGAGAGGCCGAGCTTGGGCTTGACGGTGGCACCAAGCAGCGGCCGGCCGAACTTGTCGAGCCGCTCGCGCTCGACTACGATCCCGGTGGCGGGTCCCGGGAAGGTCTTCACATAGGCCACCGGCAGCCGCATGTCCTCCAGCCGCAGCGCCTTCAAGGGCTTGAAGCCGAAGACGTTGCCGATGATCGAGGCCGAGAGGTTCGAAATCGATCCGGGCTCGAAGAGGTCGAGGTCGTAGGCGATATAGGCAAAATACTGGCCGGGCGTAGCGGGAACCGGGTCGACGCGGTAGCATTTGGCGCGGTATTTTTCAGCTGCGGTCAGGCGGTCGGTCCAGACCACGGTCCAGGTCGCGGTTGACGATTCACCGGCCACTGCGGCGGCAGCCTCGATCGGATCAACACCGTCCTGGGGGGTGACACGAAACAGCGCGATGATGTCGGTATCTTTGGGCACATAATCAGGCTCCCAATAGCCCATGCGCTTATATTCCATGACGCCGGAACGATAGCGCTCCTTGCCCTGTACGGTCTCCGATTTCGTGTTCATATCTGTCTCTCCTTCACCAACTGTCTTTCCTGCAACTGATCAGGTTAAAGCCTTGCGAATACTCTTCCCGGCAGCGCGATCGCCGGGATCGGCGCTATTTTGCAGCGCTCCGGCGGGCCAGAGCACGGCGGGCCGCGGCAGCGACCGATTCCGCGGTGATTTCGAACTTGCGGTAGAGCACTTCGGCTGGAGCGGAAGCCCCGAAGCCGGGCATGCCGACGAACTCGCCGTCCGCGCCCAGCCATCGTGCCCAGGTGCCGGCCACCGCAGCCTCCACCCCGACGCGCGGCACCGCTCCGAGCACGTGATCGCGATAGTCTTCGTCCTGCTCCTCGAACAGATCAAAGCAGGGTGCGGAGACCACGGCGGCGTGAATGCCCTCATTCTTGAGCAGGTCGGCAGCGGCCAGCGCGATCGCCACTTCCGAGCCGGTCGCGATCAGGGTGACATCGCGCTCCGGTGGCGTGCTCACCACATAGGCTCCGCGCGCCACCTGGTTGTCGCCGTTTGCATCTTTCCGGAAAATGGGCAGTGCCTGTCGCGACAGGCACAACACCGAGGGGCGCGTGGTGGTGCGCAGTGCGCAATCCCAGGCCTCGAAGGTCTCGACCATGTCGGCGGGGCGAAACACCAGGAGGTTGGGGATCACCCGCAAGGCGGCGAGATGTTCGACCGGCTGGTGGGTCGGACCGTCCTCCCCGAGCCCGATCGAATCATGGGTCATGACATGGATGACACGGATGCCCATCAGAGCGGCAAGCCGGATCGCGGGACGGCAATAGTCGGAGAAAACCAGAAATCCGCCGCCATAGGGGATGAATCCGCCATGGAGGGCAATTCCGTTCATTGCCGCTGCCATGCCGTGTTCGCGGATGCCGTAGTGAAGATAGTCGCCCCCAAACGCACCGGGTTTGACCGGGGTCTGGCTCTTGCTCTGGGTGAGATTGGAATGGGTGAGATCGGCCGAGCCTCCGATCAGTCCCGGAACGACCGTGGCGATGGTGTCGAGCAGGAGATGCGAGGCCTGCCTTGTGGCAAGCGGCTGGGCGCGGTCGATCAGGCGCTGGCGCAGTTGCGCCACCGCGGCCGTCGCGGCCTTGTCGAGAATGCCGGCCGGCGTCTCTTCCACCGTGACATGGGCGCGCTGACAGCGCTCCGCCCAGGCCAGACGGTCCGCCTGGCCACGCCGTCCAAACGCCCGCCAGGCATCAAGGATGGCGCCAGGGATAACGAAAGGCTTGTGCTCCCAGCAAAGACGTTTGCGTGCCGCCGCGACCAGGTCGCTGCCAAGCGGTGCACCATGGGCTTTCTCGGTGCCCTCACGGCCCGGCGCGCCGTAGCCGATGATGGTGCGGCAGGCGATCAGAGAGGGCTTTGCGCTCTTGCGCTCTTCGGCGATGGCCAACGCCACTGCGCCGCGATCATGACCATCGACCCGGCGCACCGACCAGCCGGAGGCGGCAAAACGGGCGAGCTGGTCATCGGAGGTGGACAGCGAGGTCGGCCCATCGATCGAGATGGAGTTGTCGTCGAACAGCACGATCAGGCGGTTGAGCTTGAGATGCCCGGCAAGCGATATCGCTTCCTGGCTCAGGCCCTCCATCAGGCAGCCGTCGCCGGCGATCACATAGGTGAAATGGTCGACGATATGGTCGCCGAGCCGCGCATTGGCCATGCGTTCGGCCAGCGCCATGCCGACCGCAGTGGCGATGCCCTGCCCCAGGGGACCGGTGGTGGTTTCGACCCCTGGGGTGTGGCCATATTCCGGATGGCCCGGGGTTTTTGACCCCCATTGGCGGAACGCCTTTAGGTCATCGAGGCTGACATCGTAGCCGGTGAGATGGAGCAGCGCATAAAGCAGCATCGAGCCGTGGCCCGCCGAGAGCACGAAGCGGTCGCGGTCTGGCCATTTCGGATCGGCGGGGTCGAATTTAAGGAAGCGGGAGAACAGGACCGTGGCCACATCGGCCATCCCCATGGGCAGGCCGGGATGACCAGACTGGGCTTTCTCGATGGCATCCACCGCGAGAAAGCGCACTGCGTTGACGAGATCGGTGTTGGCAACCGGACCGAGGCCTGGTTCGGCGGAAACCGGTTTATTCATTGGATGTTCCTCCCCTCATTCCTGGTCCTCACTTGAGGCTCCGCTTGCGTTCAATCAATTGCATGATCAGTGGCGTCAGGATGAGCTGCATCGCGAGATCGAGCTTGTTGCCCGGACAGACGATTGAATTCGCACGCGACATGAAACTTTGCGGCAGCATCGACAACAGATAGGAGAAATCGATGCCGCGCGGATTGCGAAAGCGGATCACCACCATGGATTCGTCAGGGGTCGGGATCCAGCGCGCGATGAAGGGATTGGAGGTATCGACGGTCGGCACGCGCTGGAAGTTGATGTCGGTTTCGGCAAATTGCGGGCAGATATAGTTGACGTAGTCGGGCATCCGCCGCAGGATGGTGTCGGTCACCGCCTCCGTCGAGTAACCGCGGTCGCTGCGATCGCGGTGCAGTTTCTGGATCCACTCCAGATTGATCACCGGCACCACGCCGATCTTGAGGTCAGCATGGCGGGCGACATTGACCTTGTCGGTGACCACGGCGCCATGCAGGCCTTCATAGAACAGGATGTCGGAATTTTCCGGCAGAGGTGCCCAGGGAGTGAATGTGCCCGGAGGACAGCCATGCAGCGCTGCCTCGGCGTCATTGTGGATATAGTGCCGTGTCATCGCCGAGCCGCTCTCGGCATAGTCACGGAACGCCTGCTCCAGTTCGTCGAACAGATTGGTGTCCGGGCTGAAATGGCTGAAATGGCGGTTGCCGAGCTGGGCTTCGCGCGCCATCTGCTCCCGCATTTCGGCGCGATCATAGCGATGGAAGGCGTCGCCCTCGATATAGACCGCACGCACGCCTTCCCGGAAGAAGATCTGTTCGAACGTCTTCTTGACGGAGCTGGTGCCCGCACCGGATGAGCCAGTAATGGAGATGATCGGGTGTCGTCTGGACATTGGTGCCTCTTTTCATTGACGGAAGAAGCCGCGGCGGGAAAACAGCGGCGCGGAAACGCTGGCCATCAGCTTCGGATCGCGATGCAGTTCGTCGAGGCGATCGACCTCGTGGCGCGAACCCATGATGAGAGGAACGCGCTGGTGCAGGTTGCGCGCACTGAGGTCGAGGATGCGCTCGTGCCCGGTGGTCGCCGCACCCCCCGCCTGCTCGATGATGAGGGCAATGGGGTGGGCTTCATAGACCAGACGCAGACGCCCTTCGCCGTAGGTCGGCCGGGTATCGGAGGGATAGAGAAAGACCCCGCCGCGGGTGAGAATGCGGAAGGCCTCGGCCACCAGGGAACCCACCCAGCGCATGTTGAAATCGCGGTTGGCGGCACCGTCGATACCGGCCAGGCACTCATCGATATAGAGGCGCACCGGCGGCTCCCAGTGGCGCCGATTCGACATATTGATCGAAAACTCCGAGCCCCGCTCCGGAATGCGGACATTGCTGCGCACCATGCGGAACTGGTCGGTGACACGATCCAGGGTGAAGACATCAACGCCGTCACCCAAAGTGAGCACCAGCGAGGTCTGGGGGCCATAGGTGACGAAACCGGCCGCAATCTGCGCGCTGCCGCGCTGAAAGAAGGCCTGGTTCAGATCCTCGGTGGCCGGCAGGATGGAGAAAATCGTGCCGATGGTGAGATTGGTATGGATGTTGGAGGAGCCGTCGAGCGGATCAAACGCGACGCAGATTTTGCCCTCGGCGATTTCGATCTCGTTGGCCTCTTCGGAGGCCATGGCGGCAACCGGCACCGCGAGCAGACAGCGACGCAGGATGTCGTCGGCCTTGACGTCGAGTTCGTGCTGGAGATCACCGTCACTGTTGCGGTCACTGGTGCCGCCGGCGCTGCCGACCGCTCCGGCATTGACCAGATCGGCAATCTCGATGGCCGCGCCGGCAATCGCGAGCGTCGCCTTCACTGCGGCAGAAAGCGTGTCCGAGCCCATCGCTGAATAGCGTTTGAGATGCTCCTGCAGTGTGACCTGCCCAACCATATGCGCCTCCCTGGGGTCGGTGCCCTTCTCTTTCCTCGATTGGTTCGAGTGGCCAACCCCGGTGAAAAGAGGTTGACAGAGGTCGCAACATAAGGGAAATTTCTAATTATAATGGCCCGCCAAGATAATTCTTATAATCAAAAGATAGCTAACCGGCTCCGGCACTTAACCATCCGGCAGCTGCGCGCATTGGCGGCCCTGTCCGCCAAAGGCACGGTAACCGCGGCATCAACCCATCTCGGTCTGACCCAGCCTGCGGTAACCCAGCAACTGCGGCAATTGCAGGATCTGGCGGGCCTTCCCCTGCTGCAGCGCACCGGGGAAGGCATGGCCCTGACTGCGGCCGGCCGGGAAGTGCTGGCGCTGGCCGAGCGCATTGAGGTGGCGATTGCCGACTGCCAGGGGGCACTGGACCTCATGGCGGGGCGAAACGGCGGCACGGTCCATCTCGTTGCCGCCTCAACCGCCAAATATTTCATGCCCCATGCCATCGCCGCCTTCTCCCGGCGCTTTCCCGGCATCCGGATCAAACTGACCATCGCCAATCGGCGTGAGATCCACGAAATGATGCGTGGCTATGATCTCGACTTCGCGGTGATGGGGCGCCCGCCGGCCGATCTCGAGGTCGAGGTCCGCCAGCTCGGCAACAACCCCCACATCATCGTCGCACCCAAGGGCCACACACTGGAGAACGTGCCCGCAATCAGCGTTGCCGACCTCGTCCGCGAGACCGTCATTACCGGCCAGGCCGGCTCCGGGACCCGGTCGATGATGGAGACGATGTTCCAGAACTCCAATCTCGAGCCCACCATCGGCATGGAGACCAGCAGCATCGAGACCATCAAGCAGGCCGTCATTGCCGGCCTCGGCATCGCCTTCCTCTCTGCCCACACGGTCGCCCATGAACTGGCCGAAGGTCGCCTCGTTGTTCTTGATGTCGCAGGGCTTCCGGTCATCCGCCAGTGGTTTGTCATCCGTCGCGCCGACAAGATCATGCTGCCGCCGGCCCAGGCCATGTTTGACTATCTCGGATCCGAAGGCTCAAATTATCTGCCCGACGTCCCTGAGCTGCGGGGAAAAGTACCGTCCTCTTCAATCTCGAATCAACCCGCACCTGGCAGAAAGCATCGGCGCAGATGACCCAATTCATGCTCTGCCTGTCGCCCATCGATCTAAGGAGCCGGGAGCAGCGGCTCCTGAGCGCGCATGGCGAATGCTGGACAACGGATATCAAAAATAGCGACCTGTTCGTTGCCGTCGCAGATTGCTGTTTTGACCGACACGACATGAAGGACGTCTGGGTCATCAGAAAAATCGACGAAGCCACCGCTGCTCCGAGCAGACATGAAGATTTCATCCGGCAGTCTCTGGTGCAGCTTTATGAAGCATCTGAAATGATGGTGCTGTGGTACGGCAATGAATACACCGATCTCGATCGTATTGAAACAAAGGACGATCTGGTTGATTTTCTGAGAAATCTCCAGATCGACAACGCCCTCGAACTCTATATCCTTTGCAGAAACAAAGAACGCGCGGTTCCCTTTGCCACGTGCAATTTCCCTCAACCGAGCACGTAGCCCGCACAACATTTTCCCGTCCACGCAATCAAGACCCCTTTTTCCGGCGTGGCGAAGCTGCCCTGCCCGACTGTCCAGGCCAGTCGAATTCCCGATCTCTGCTCTCCGGCCCGCCTGCGCTCTGCCGATTCCGCCCGCGCGCGCAGTCCGAACATGAGACATGAGTTGCGGATTCGCCAACCGGCGAGGCGAAAGGCGCTCAACACTCGCTCGCGGAGCGGAGAATGGGAAACCGCAGTTCGGCAAACCGGGACATTTGGGATTGCGCGGCAGTAACGGAGATCTCCACCCAGGAGGTGCTCAAAACGCCTGCCAATGCCCAACCCGTCCTGTTGTCGAGGGACACGCATCAGCCCCCGCGCAATCCGCGCGACCCGGCCTCACGACATCGCGCGGTACACCTCGCAACCGGCAGCGGCGTCCCGGTGATTTCAGCGACCGTCGCGGTGCCGTGCGTCTCCGCTTGTTTCAACTTTCAACGACGTTCTACACCGCCTGACACGCCCAGGTGCCAATCCGGACAGGGAGAACCGGCAGGTGCCGCGTCACACCGACGCTCTTTCCTTTTGGCGCTTCATTTCTTCGCTACGGCCTCCATCCGCGTTGAAGAGCGAACCGCGACAAGCTCCCGAACCCGAACGCCACCCGCAACTCTTGCCTCATGGAAAAGACTTAACGACCAACAGACTACGTTCAGAATTTAGTTACCAAGGTAATTGATTTGGAAAGATGGCAACCGAATCCCTAACCGAATACCTCCAGGTTGTGTTAAGCCCCCACGGAGTTTCGAGGCGGGGGCCTTAGACCTTAGACCAGAGCAAATTCTCGAAAGCAATGCGCAGGCGTCGTTAAAGTGTCTGGACACTTTTCGCCGCACGAGCCGTCCTGCGCCTTTCGCGCAGCGCACAATCGCCGTCGTACCAGGAATACACACATCGTGCTTCCTCACATCTCGAACATTGAGGCAATCAGTGGCGGAAAGGGCATCCTCCCTATTGCGCCGGCGCGCTGCGCAGCTGCTTTTGAACAGCGTTTTGATCAACGTGGCAATCCGTTCTGCGGCAGGATGATGCCGCAACCGCAACCTGATCCAATCCAATACCGCAAGAGGTCCCGGTGCCGCAGTCGCGCGACGCGTGCTGATCGCTGTGATCCCGCGCAAGGCCGCCTCCAGATTGCGTGCAGGGGATACGGGATCATCCTTGATCCTCGTGATGTCCCGGGGAGTTGAAAACAGAGATTCTATCCAGGGGAAAATGACCAGCCCGGTCATTATGGATAGTGAGTGAAGGGGGACGAGAATGAATGTCAGAAGGATCCAGTTGATGGCTGCCGCGAATCTGTTCGCGGCAGGTGCTTTTGCTCCGGCGATGGCAGCCGACATGGAGGCGGAGACCTACAGCAAGGCTCCGCCGATCGAGATCTCGACGGCCTATGGCTGGAGCGGCCTTTATGTCGGGTTGAATGGCGGCGGAGGCTCTTCACACAACTGTTTTTCGCCGAGTGATGAAACCGCTGCGATGGCTAGCGCACTCACCGGCGTGCCGCTTGGTGCGGCAGACATCGACCTCGGATGCCACAACGCCACCGGCGGCACGATCGGTGGCCAGATCGGCTATCGCTGGCAGCTCGGTGCCTGGGTTTTCGGTGTCGAAGGCCAGGGCAACTGGGCCAATTTCAGGGCCCGGCATGACCCGGGGACGGGCACACCTCTGGCAGACATTGGAACCATCGGTTCGAAGACTGCGGCGTTCGGACTTTTCACCGGCCAGATTGGTCACGCCTCGGGCAACACCCTTGTCTATGTCAAGGGCGGCCTGGCTGCCGTAAACAACGGCTTCGATATTTCTGCCGGACCGAACGCGCCGATGGCAGCCGCAGTTGCAGCGGCATACGGCATCACGGTCCCTTTCTCTGTCTCGCCCGTGGGGACCGTGGTCGCAACGGCAGATGACACCCGTTGGGGTGGCACAATCGGGGCAGGCCTTGAGTATGGCTTGAATGCAAACTGGTCGATTGGCATCGAGTATGATCACATCTTCCTGTCCCGAAGAAGCGTTGACGTCAGCGTTGTCAACTATATGACATTCCCCGGTGCCGGTCGCGTAAGCCAGGATATCGATATCGGGTTGATACGTCTCAACTATCGGTTCGGTGGCCCGGTTGTGGCGCGATACTGATCGCGGATCCATTGTGTGACCCGTCTGGCGGCGCCCGACCTCAGGGCCGGGCGCTTTTCCACACACCCCGAGGAATTTGGAATATTCGATGCCATTTCCTGCCGCAGGCTGGCTGCAGATGATCCTTGCTCTGTGTCCAGCGCACTTCCGTTAGCAGCCTTGACAACTTCGCCGAACGGTGTGTCGACTTGCGTGGCAGCAGATTCGGCACACACCTGCCGCCGGATGGAGCACTCCATCAGCCATCAGAGCGCCAAAACGAGGCCTGATTGCGGCAAGAAATCAGCGCAGATTACTCCCCCTCACCCAAGAAGTTGGTTGTGCGACTACCGAACAAATGAACATGATTTCGCAGAACCGCAGGAAACGAGGCGCAACATCAGCGCTGGGCTGCCGACAGTCCTGCGACCAGTTTCCGTACCCTGGCCGACGGCTGCCCATAGCTCACCAGCCGCACGTCGAGGTCAAAACCCTGCACCTTCGTCATCGCCCGCTGGATCGCCGTGTGGATCCATTCCGGGTCATTGCCGAATGCGCCGCCGCCCAGCAGAGTCAGCAAAACGATGTCGGAGGCGCCGCGCCGGACATTGAGAACAGCCTCCAGCAGGGTTGCCTCATAAGCCGCATCAAGCACCAGTTGCGCAAAAGCCGCCCAATGCTGCGGTGCCACACGCCCATAGGCAACCGGAAGGGCCGAACAGAAAGCCTGACTGACCAGAGGCCCTGGCGTGGCCGCGTCCGTCACCTCGACATAGCGGTGGATGCCGATGCGGAGCTTCCCCGCCAGGGCATCGGCCCCTTCGCGTCCGATAATGCGAAGATACTCCTCGATTAAATTGAGTCCCTCAAGCGAGCACAGTGCATAGCCGTTCCACCAGTTCCAGAGGTCGCTTACGGGGCGATCAAACCGCTCGCTCAATTCCGCGCCAAGGTCGGCCAGCCCATCAAGCTGGCGAGCCGCGGTCTGCCCGATCTGCCCCCCCACCGGCGCGAAATAGTTGCGCCAGATCGTTGCCGCGCCTGCCGCGATGGCGCAAGCCGGACCTTGCGTGGGGTCGCCCTGGTAACGCGTCACGCCGTCCTCTGGTGTCAGGCTCGGGCTGGCCATTTCGAGGGCATTGAACTGGCTGGCGACCTGGAAAAGCGCTCCCGCATATTCCGGCAACTGGTGCATCCGGCGCACGTCACCCTGGAGGATCGCAACACGTGTTCTGCCTTTGGCGCCAATGCCCTCGGCTACCCGGGCGCGCAGGTCGGCAAGCGAGGCCATCTCGAAGGTGCCGATAGCGTAAGCGCGCCCGTTGACCCGGGAGCGCAGTGTGGTGCCCTGAACCTCCAGCTTCGACCGGGTTTCGGCATAGTCGGTTTCAGCGAACCCGGTGATGCGTGTGAACCAGTTCATTGCCCCCCCCCATCTGTGATCCCGGCACCACAGTGCCCCAGCTCCACGCTGAAGTCGAACCGATCGCCACGCCCAATCCACAGTCGTGAAATGCTTCCAGACCTTGCGTGGCGGCATCGGTTTTGACACCACCTGTTGCCCGGCGGCGGGCGTGCCGTTACCGCGCCGTCTCGGGAACGAAGCACAACTGCTACGAGAATACCACCGATTCACCCGCTCCTGACCCCCGACGCCCTTGTGCGATGACGGAAAAAAGCGATCAGAGCAGCCACAGAAAGCAGGAAACGAGGCGCGGGGTCATTGCCGCGTTGACAGTTCCCCGACCAGCCGCCGTGTCTGAGCTGACGGTGGCCCATAGCTCACCAGCCGCACGTCGAGTTCAAAACCTCTTACCTTCATCATCGCCCGCCGGATCGCCGTGTGGATCCATTCCGGGTCATTGCAGAATGCACCGCCGCCCAGCAGCGTCAGCAGAACGATGTCAGAGCCGCTGCGCCGGGCACTGAGCACGGCCTCCAGCATTGTTGCTTCATAGGCCGCATGGAGCACGAATTGCGCGAAGGCCGCCCAATACTGCGGTGCCACGCGCCAAGGCTCCACGGGAAGGGCCGAACAGAAAACCTGGCTGACGATCGGTCCTGGTGTCGTGCCTGCCTCTGTCACCTCGACATCTCGGTGGATGCCGATGCGCAGCTTCCCCGCCAGTGTGCTTCGTCCGTGGTGGCGTCGAACCCTCCAGCGCCCGCTGCAGGTCGGTCTGGCGGGTCAGCATGGTGGTGGCGGCGTCACTGATGGCGTGATCAATCTCCTGAGTTCGCGCCATCCCAATGCTGGCACAGTCGAAATTCGGCAAACGACTGCGCTCCAAGGCGGTGAAACCGCGGTCGTCCACCGGTCGCTTGTGCGGGAGGCAAATTCATCGCAAACGGGAACCCGTTTCCTACCACTACAGTCGCCTATTTGGCGGCCGACTCTTTGGTAAATTCCTGAATCAATTTAAGTACTTAGTTGAATTGCTCACTTTTCACTTGTGCCTTACGCGAAACTCTGAATCACTTGGCAACCATGATTCGCGATCTGATGATTGGCGGCGCGCCTGTTGAAGAGACAGCCGCGCTATGGACGAAAGAGTGCGCTGCTGTGAAGCAGCGAATGCGTTGGGCATTCCAGAGAGACAGTGTTGCTGTCACAGCCGGGAAGTATATTGATGCTCTGTTAAGCGACGAACAGCGCAAGACCAGCTGGGGGCGCGCTGAGGTGGTTGGAGATCCAAACCCAAGGGAGCA